>Ga0302193_10001910_pt1 | contig 17542 bp, 21 predicted proteins | sample II_Bog_E3_3_FD_200228 | JGI IMG/M metagenome (GOLD analysis project Ga0302193, IMG submission 200228) | Peat permafrost microbial communities from Stordalen Mire near Abisko, Sweden - II_Bog_E3_3 | ecosystem: Environmental > Terrestrial > Soil > Wetlands > Peat | place: Sweden: Abisko...
GCCGGTTTTGCCAAGGTGGTGGTGGTCTATATCGAGCAGGCACCCTTCGTCCATGACTGGCCCAAGCTGGTCTCGACCCGCCATGTCATCGGCGCCCCCTTGCTGGTGTCGGAAGGCATGCATGCCAGCCAGGACCTGCCGCCCCTGTTCGGCCTGACCACGCCCGAAGGCGGCCCCTCCGAGATCGATGGGCATCTGGCCTGGCTGATGGGCGGCATTGGCCGCGACCCGGAAGTGGCGCAGATCATCCTTGATCTGATCACCGCCACCCAGCACGGAGAATCCCCCGCCCTACCTTGCAAGCACACTCTGGTGCAGGCAGGATAGTCTCCATGAAATTCGCCATCCTGGTGACCGCCGGCCCGCAAGGGCATCAGGCCCCCGACAGCGCCCTGGCCTTTGCCAAGGCGGTGCTGTCGCGCGGTCATGAGTTGAGCCGGGTGTTCTTCTATGGCGAGGGTGTCTTGAATGCCAACCGCCTTGCCGCCCCACCATCCGATGAGCGCCACCCTGGCCGAGACTGGTCTAGGCTTGCCGCCGAGCATGGAGTCGAGCTGGTGATCTGCGCCAATGCCGCCATCAAGCGTGGCATCCGCGAGGTCAATCTGGCGCCCGGCTTTCGCATCTCCGGCCTGGGGCAATTGACCGAAGCCATGGTCGCCGCCGATCGCTTTGTGACATTTGGCCCATGACCCATAAAAAAATCGTCTTCGTCAGCCGCAAGGCCCCCTATGGCACCAACGCCGCCGCCGAGATGATCGAGGCGGTCCTGGTCACCGCCGCCTTCGACCAGCAAGTGCATCTGGCCTTCCTGGACGACGGTGTCTTCCAACTGGCCCGCGCCCAGACGCCAGAAGCCATCGGCCACAAGCCCTTCGCCCAGAACCTAACGGAACTGGGGGAGTATGACATCGACCATGTCTGGGTCGAGCGGGAGTCCTTGGCCGAGCGCGGCCTGACCGAACATGACCTGATGATCGCCGTCTCGCTGGTTAACCGCGCCGCCATGGCCGAAGTCCTGGCCGAGGCCGACATACTGATGAGTTTATAGAGATGCTGCATATTGTCAGCAAATCCCCCTATGCCGATGCTTCTCTGGAGAGCTGCCTGAACCATTGGCGGGACGGCGATGCCCTGATCCTGATCGAAGACGCCGTGGTCGCCGCCCTGGCCGAAGGCCGTTTCTCCACCCGCCTCAAGGGCCTGGCCCTCCATGTCCTGACCCCCGACCTTGAGGCCCGCGGCCTGTCGGTGAAGGCTCTGGTGGACGGCGCCGCCCAGGTGGACTACGAAGGCTTCGTCGATCTATGCGCCGAGCAACCGGCATCCTTAAGCTGGCTTTAGAGGGGTCCCATGACCACTGAACATCCCTTCGCCCAATATGTCCGCATTCTGGGCAAAGGCCCCAATCTCAGCCGTCCGCTGACTCTGGACGAAGCCCGCGCCGCCGTCGCTATGATCCTGAAGGGCGAAGTCGAGCCGGTGCAGTTAGGGGCTTTCCTCTGCCTACTGCGGGTCAAGACCGAGACGCCCGAGGAAGTGGCCGGGTTCTCTCTGGCGGTGCGCGATCATCTGAACTTGCCCGGCGATTTTCCCCGGCCCGACATCGACTGGCCGTCCTATGCCGGCAAGGCCCGCAATCTGCCGCTGTTCATCCTGGCCGCCCTGCTGCTGGCCCGCCACGGCCTGCGCGTCCTGATGCATGGCACCGAGGGCCATACCGCCGGACGGCTTTATACCCGCGAGACCCTGGCCGCGCTGGGCATTCCCGCCGCCGAGAGCATTGCCCAGGCCGGGAAGCAATTGGCCGACACCAATTTCGCCTATGTGCCGCTGGAAGTGCTGCATCCGCGCCTGCTGGAGATTTTCCAGCTGAAGCCGCTGCTGGGCCTGCGCTCGCCCCTACATACGGTGGCCCGTAATCTAAACCCCTTCAATGCCAAGGCCGGCTTGATGAGCGTCTTTCATCCCAACTACCGGGGCGTCCACCGCGACGCCTCGCAGATGATGGGCTTGCAGACCATGGCCTGCTTCAAGGGCGACGGCGGCGAGATCGAACGCCGCCCCGAAAAGCCCTGTCTGGTGGAAGGACTGCAAGACGGCCAACCCTTCGAGGAGGAATGGCCGCCGCTGCTGGAAGAAGGCCCCGGCGCCGCCTCGGGTCTAGAGCCCGAGCGCCTTGCCGCCCTATGGCGTGGCGAAACCTCGGACGCTTACTCCGAAACGGTGATCACCTCGACCGCCGCCATTGCCTTGCGTCTGGCTGGCAAGGCCTCGTCTCCCGACGAAGCTCTGGCCCTGGCAAAACGCTGGTGGGATGAACGGCCGAAACTTGCTATAGCCGGATGAGACGCTTTACCAAGCCGTCTGACTGTGAAATAGATGCATTCTAAATTACCGATGGAAAAGCCCAACAGGCCATGATCCAAATCGAAAATCTGACTTACGTCTATCCGGCCAGCCGGAAGACCCCCGCCCGCAAGGCCATCGACAATCTTTCGCTGTCCATTGCCGAAGGGCAATTCAGCATCCTGTCGGGCCCCAACGGCAGCGGCAAATCCACCCTGTTCCGCATTCTCTGCGGCATGGCCTACCCTTCCGCGGGTTCCGTCCGCATCGGCGGCTTCGACCTTTTGAAGGAGCCGGCCAAGGCCCGCGGCCAGATGGGTGTCGTGTTCCAAAGCCCCGCCGTCGATAAGCATCTGACGGTGGCCGAAAACCTGAAGCTGCATGCGGATCTTTATGGCCTGTCGGGGCGCGATCTTTATGAGCGCATGGACGAAGCCACTGGCTGGACCGACCTCGCCGACCGTCTGAACGACAAGGTGATCACCCTGTCCGGCGGTCTGGCCCGTCAGGTCGAGCTGGCTAAGTGTCTGCTGACCCGCCCGCGCCTGTTGCTGTTGGACGAGCCGACCACCGGCCTTGATCCTTCCAGCCGCCGCAATTTCGTCGATGCCCTGCATAAGATTCAGAAGGGCCGACAGATGACCGTGCTGATGACCAGCCACATCTTCTCGGAAGCCGAGGATGCCGACCGGGTCGCCATCATGAAGGACGGCGTGCTGCTGGCCAACGACAGCCCGCAAGTCTTGCGCGGCCAGTTGGGCCGCGAGATGGTGGTGGTGCAAAGCCGCAATGCCGAGTCCCTTGAGACCCGCATCCGCTTAGGGCTCAACCTCGCGACCCGCCGCCATGGCGACGAGATCCGCCTGGAAGAGACCGACAACGGCGACAGCCTGCCGATCCTGGAAAAGCTGCTGGCCGCCTATCGCTCCGAGATCGACAGCATCTCCATCAAGCAGCCCGCCCTGGAAGATGTCTTCATCCATCTGACCGGCCAAATGAGCGACAAGTCCACCGCCGCTGAAATCGAACAGACCGGAGACGCCGCATGACCAGGGATCTGTTTGGCCCCGCATTCGCCCTCGCCCGCCGCGAGTTCACCCGCTTCATGCGCCAGCCCCAGCGGGTAGTCGGCACCGTCGCCCAGCCCATCCTGTTCTGGCTATTCCTGGGGTCCGGCTTCAACGCCTCGTTCCATTCCCCTGGCATGGGCGGCAGCAGCTACCTGGAATATTTCTATCCCGGCGTGATGCTGATGATGATGCTGTTCGCCAGCATCTTCTCGTCCATCACCATCATCGAAGACCGCGACGCCGGCTTCCTGCAAAGCGTGCTGGTGGCTCCGGTGTCGCGCATGGCCATCGTGCTGGGCAAGGTCTTCGGCGGTGTGGCCATCGCCATGGTTCAGACCCTGATCTTCACCATCGCCGCGCCCTTCCTGGGGCTGCATCTGGGCCTGGGTTCGCTAGTGTTCCTGGTGGGTGCCTATGTGCTGTCCTCCATCGGTTTTGCCGCCATGGGCTTCTTCTTCGCCTGGAGCATGCGCTCTTCGGCTGGCTTCCACGCCATCATGATGGTCTTCCTGATGCCCTTGTGGATGCTATCGGGAGCTCTGTTCCCCATCGAGAATGCTCCCGGCTGGCTGCATGCGGTGATGACCGTCAACCCAGTGGCCCATGCCCTGGTGCTGATGCGTGGCCCCTTTTATATGCAACCCGCCGAATTGCTGGCGGATTCCAAGTGGCTGCTGGCCTTGGGCGTCACCATTCTGTGGGGTGGCGGCTTCCTGCTGGCCTCCATGGCCCGGGTGGAGAAGCGCGAAAAAGGCGCCACCCTATAGTCATAACTAAATTAGGGAATATATCACTTTCAGCCAGGACACTTCCCACGCTAGTCTTGCGACCTTCACGCAATCAAGAAGGTCGCAAGACTCATGCAGCCCTGGCGTTACACCCTCAAGCTCCACATCGGCCTGATCTTCCTGCTGGTTGTCCTGGCCTCCTGCGTCACCATCGCCGGCATCAGCTTGGCGCGAAGCTCGCAGATGCTGACCAGGGCCACCGACGATCTCTTCTCGCGCATCAGCAAGGAGACGGTGACCGACATCCAGACTGCCTTCCTGCCCGGCGAGAATGCCGTGGCCTTGATGGCCCAGCATCCGGTGACGGATGCCGCCAGTCTGGACAAGCGCCTGGACAGCCTGCCCATCTTCAAGCAGGCCCTAGGACTTTCGCCCAATCAGGCCAGCCTGTTCGTCGGCTATGACAACGGCGACTTTTTCATGTTTCGCCGCCTGCCCGACAGTCCTGAGGCCCGCGCCACCCTGCGGGCTCCTGATGGCGCGAAATTCGCCGTCCAGAGCATCGAGCATCCAGCGTCCGGTCCCGCCATCGGCACCTTTCTCTATTATGACGCCGATCTGGGCGAGATGAAGCGAGACGACCGGCCCGACTATGTGACCTTCGACCCACGCAAACGCCCCTGGTACGAAAAGGCCTCGGTCAGTCTGTTCCAGATCAAGACCCAGCCCTATGTCTTCTTCTCCTTCTCCGAGATCGGCACCACCTTGGCCTGGACCGCCGCCAATAGCCGGGCGGTCATCGGCGCCGACATCATCCACGAAGTCCGCACCCGCTTCGAGGTGCTGTGGCGCGTCGCCGAGATCGCCTTTTGGAAAGAAATCTCCGAAGGCGGCGACCGCCCCGCCCTGGAAGCGGCCCTAAAGGCCGAACAGGACCGTCTGGCCGATGACTTCGCCTTCGTCGCCATCTGCAACGAGGGCGGGGAATTCATATCCGACGACAAGGTGACCCGCCCGGCCAATCAGATCATCCCTGACAATAATCGCTGGGGCTTCCGCATGAGCGTGCCCCAGTACCTCTATAACCGCGGCGAACTTTACAATCTGACGGTCCGCCGTGGCACCCTGACCGAGGAAGACCGCTACAAGATCAACGAACATATTGTCCAGACCATGATCATGCTGTCGGAACTGCCCTTCCCCAAGCATCTGCGCGAGGTGCCCGAAATCGCCGGCAGCCACCACGAAAAGATGGACGGCACCGGCTATCCCCGCCGCCTGCAGGGCCAAGAGATCAATCTTTTGGGCCGCATCATGGTGGTGGCCGACATTTTCGAGGCCCTGACCGCCGTCGATCGCCCCTACAAGAAGGGCAAGACTCTGTCGGAAGCCGTCAAGATCATGTCTTTTATGGTCAAGGATCACCATCTGGACCGCGAACTGTTCGAACTGTTCCTCACCTCGGGGGCTTATCGGCTTTATGCCGAAAAATTCATGCGCCCCGAACAGATCGATATGGTCGACATAGCCGCATACATCACCCAGCAGGCGAAAATCGCGTAATCACAACACGTTAATAAGTGCAACCGCGCCCGTTCCGGCCCTGTCGGAACGGGCGTTTCCATTCATTTCGTCACCTAATCCACAATCGGTAACAAAAAGACCGATTGCCCATAAGGACAATCTCGGTTATGTCATTTTTGCCCATCAGAGGCGCAAGAAACGAATACCAGGGACACGTTCGGGATTCCGGGAGGAACCTAAGGCAAGCCCACAAGGGCGCCGCAGAAAAGGAAAGCTATAATGTCGCAGATTAGCCCCATCGCCATTGATACCGCGAAGCAGTCCGCTGCTCCGGCCGCCCCCAAGCTGGGCAACCCTGCCGTCGTCGGTCTGGCTGGCTTCGGCCTGACCACCCTGATGCTGCAGTTCCACAACCTGGGCCTGGCGGGCGTTGGCCCGGTGATCTGGCTTGGCTTCTTCTTCGGCGGCCTGGCCCAGATGATCGCCGGCCTGCAAGAGCAGAAGATGGGCAATAATTTCGGCTATTGCGCCTTCACCTCGTTCGGCTGTTTCTGGATTTCGCTCTGCGCCATCCTGGTCGCCAAGAACTACAACCTGTTCCCGGTCAGCAAGACCGACCTGGGTTGGTTCCTGGTCGGTTGGACGCTGTTCTCCTCGATCCTATGGATCGGTTCGATCAAGATCAGCAAGGCGATGTTCTTCACCTTCACCACTCTGATGATCGGCTTCGTCCTGCTGGACCTGGAGCATTTCGTCGAGATCGAAGGCCTGAACCTGGCTTTCCTGGCCGGTCTGGACCTGACCCTCTGCGCCCTGGGCGCTTGGTACATGATGGCTTCGACCATCTTCAAGGACCTGTTCGGTCGCGACGTTCTGCCGGTGGGCAAGCCCATCGCCTGATCGCCCGTCAGTCCGTCTTGAAATGAAGACGCGCCGCCCCGGCATCAGGGCGGCGCGTTTTTATTATATGACCAAGGATGGGCTTATTTTCTTGCGGTTAATCACCAAGTCTTCTCTGTGACATGGGCTCACAGCGGAGTTTCGTAAGATGACCACAGACACTCTTGCCGTTCCGACCGTATCCGAGACCCGCTACGGGCTGTTAAACAACGAAGCCCCAACCCGTTGGATGATGGCGGCCTGGAACGACTTCATGGCAGCGCCGCTGCTGTCCCTGACCTGGGGCGTCATCTTCGCAGGTTTAGGGATTGGATTGTCCCTAGGACTTAATCTGGTTGGGCTGGACAGCCTGATCCCCGCCGCTATGGCCGGCTTCTTCCTGGTCGCCCCCGTCCTGACCGTCGGCATGATGGAACTGGCCCGCCTGCGCAGCGTCGGAGAGCCCATGACCTTCGCCGGCTCACTTAGGGCTTGGAAGCGCAATCCCACCGGTCTTGGCGGCATCGGCATGGTTCTTATGCTGGCCATGACCGCCTGGCTTCAAATCGCACTGCTGGTCTTCAGCCTGTTCTTCCACGCCAACCCGCCGGCCCTGGACAATTTCCTGCTCAGCCTTCTGTCCTCGGATCAGGCCTTCGCCTTCCTTCTGATGGGCTGCTCCTTAGGCGGTGTGCTGGCAGCCACGGTCTTCGCTTTGGGTGCCTTGTCGGTGCCCATGCTGATGGAACGTAATGTCTCGGTGGTCGAGGCCATGACCACCTCGGCCGGCTTCGTCTGGGCCAACCGCCGGGTGATGCTGGCTTGGGCCGCCTGCATCGTCGTTCTGGTCGGCTTTGGCTTTCTGACTTTCTTCCTGGGGCTGGTGCTGACCCTGCCGCTGTTGGCCTATGGCAGCTGGCACCTCTACGAGGACTTCAAATCACTTTCCGAATGAGGAAGCGATAGACCCCCTCTTCGATCTCGGTGCTGCCCTCCAGACGATTGCCGGTCTGGGAGCAGAAGCTGGGAAAGTCCCGCAACGAGCCGGGATCGGTGGCCAGCACCGTCAGCAGGTCACCGTTTCCCATGATCTTCAGGGTCTTCTTAGCCCGCAAGATCGGCAAGGGACAGGACAGCCCTTTGGCGTCCAGCAATTCGTCGGCCATGGCGGCCACCTCCTCTATCCCCGAAAAAGCTGAAGTTTAATGCGGCAGCGGCTCTTGCGCAAACGCCGCGCGGCAGCCATCATACTGCCAAGCCCTTAGTATTTCAGACAAGAATACGGAAAATGAAAGATGAGTGAACAGGTTAACATCGTCGATGTAGAAACCATTTTCGACTGGGTCGATCAGGACAAGGCCTTCGTCGTCGATGTGCGCGAACAAAACGAGTGGCTGGCCCATCATATCGCCGGAGCCACGCTGGTCCCCCTCTCCACCCTTGATCCCGCCAAGTTCCCGGCTGTGCCCGAAGGCAAGAAGCTGGTGATCCACTGCCGATCGGGCGTGCGCTGCGGCACTGCCACCCAGCGGCTGCTAGAAGCCGGCTATAAGGGCGAGATCAACCGTATGCAGGGCGGCATCAACGGTTGGATGGCCGCCGGCTACCCGGTGGAATGAGGCCTTGAGCATCTACCTTCCCATCGCCGGCCTGTCGGTCAATCTGCTGGCGCTGCTGGCCTTGGGTGGGGGGGTGGGCTTTCTGTCGGGATTGTTCGGCGTCGGCGGCGGCTTTCTGCTGACCCCGCTGCTGATCTTCATGGGCGTGCCCTCGCCGGTGGCCGTGGCCTCGGGCGCCAATCAGGTGGTAGGCGCTTCGGTCTCGGGCGTCATCGCCCATTGGCGGCGCAAGAACGTCGACCTCAAGATGGGGCTGATGCTGGTGGCGGGTGGCCTATTGGGCTCGCTGTTCGGCGTCTGGCTGTTTGCCCTGCTCCATGCCTTGGGCCAGGTCGATCTGGCCATCAATCTTTGCTATGTGCTGTTCTTGGGCTTTGTCGGCATCACCATGCTGGTGGAAAGCCTGCGCGCCCTGATGGCCCAGCGCCGCAAGACGCCGCCCCATAAGCTGCATCGGCATCTGTGGGCGGCCCTGCCGCTGAAGATGCGTTTTCCCCGCTCGGGCCTTTACATCTCGGCCCTGCTGCCCTTGGCGGTGGGAGCCTTTGGCGGTCTGCTCTCGGCCCTGATGGGTGTGGGCGGCGGCTTCATCATGGTTCCCCTGATGATCTATGTGCTGGAGATGCCCACCTCGGTGGTGATCGGCACCTCGCTGTTCCAGATCATCTTCGTCACCGCCAACGTCACCTTCCTGCAGGCCGTGCAGACCCATACGGTGGACGTGGTGCTGATGCTGGCTCTGTTGATCGGCGGCGTGGTGGGAGCCCAATTGGGAGCCCGCTTCGGCACCAAGCTGCGGGCCGAGCAGATGCGTATCATGCTGGCCCTGGTGGTGCTGGCGGTCTGCGGTCGCCTGCTTTTCGAACTGATGGGCACGCCGGTCGATCTTTATTCCCTGTCTGGGCTTCAGGCCGGTTAATCACTTCTTACAGCTGTCGCTTTCCATCTTTGTCCGACTGGCATAGACTGATGGTCGGGGGAAGCAGGGAGAAACAACTCGTGGTTCAGTCTGGCGATACTCTGGACATTCTGCTGGTCGAAGATAACCCCGGCGATGCCCGGCTAGCCGCCGAAGCCTGGAAAGAGGGCGGCGTTCCCGGACGGCTGCATGTAGTCCCAGATGGGGTCGAAGCCATCCGCTTCCTGCGCAATTCCGAGGCTTACGCCTCCGCTCCCCGCCCCGATCTTTTGTTGCTGGACCTCAACCTGCCGCGCAAGGATGGCCGCGAGGTCTTGGCCGAGATCAAGAACGATCCCGACCTGCGCCGCATTCCCGTGGTGGTTCTGACCACCTCCCAGGCCGAGCCTGACATCATGCGCAGCTATGACCTGCACGCCAATTGCTTCGTCGCCAAGCCGGTCGATCTCGACAACTTCATCTCGGTGATCAAATCCATCGCCGATTTTTGGGGCCGTGTCGTCAAGCTGCCGCCGCGCTGACCGTTTAAGGGAATTCCGGCCATGAGCCATCCCTCTTCCCGCCCCATCGACATCCTTCTGGTCGAAGACAACCCCGGCGACGCCCGCCTGGTGGAGGTCCTTCTGCTGGAACAGGCACCTTTGGATTTTCGCTTCGTCTGGACGGAAAGTCTGGCCGCCGCCATCGCCAAGGTTACTCAGCAGCGCTTCGACGTGGCCCTGCTCGATCTGTCGCTGCCCGATTCCCAAGGTCTTGAGACCTTGACCCGCCTCAGGGCTTTCGCCCCCATGCTGCCTGTGGTGGTGCTGACCGGCCATAACGACGACGCCCTGGCCATTCAGGCGGTGCAGCAAGGGGCCCAGGACTATATGGTCAAGGGCCTGGGCAGCATCGATCTGTTGCGCCGCTCCATCCGCTATGCCATCGAACGGGCCGCCACCGAAGCCAATCTGCGCCGCAGCGAAAGCCAGTTCCGCGCCGTCTTCGAGAATGCCGGCTTAGGCGTGGCCATAATCGACAAGGACGGCCGCCTGTTCTCCCTCAATCCCTCGCTGATCGAGATGCTGGGGCCCAACAGCCAGAACAGCCCGCTGCTGGACGTCATCCATCCCGACGACCGCCAAAGCGTGATCGACCCCATGTGGGCCCTGCTGGGAGGCGACCGGGATTCTCTGCGCCAGGAATTGCGCCTGGAACCGTCAATGGATCATCCCATTTGGGTCTCCATGACCATGTCGCTGGTGCGCGGAGCCGATCAGGCTCCCCAGTTCGCCGTGGCCCTGATCGAGAACATCGGTGCCCGCAAGGCCCTGGAGGAGCAACAGCGCCTCGCCGCCCGGGTTCTGGAGGCAACCAGCGAAGGTGTCTTCATCACCGATGCCGAGGAACATATCATCCACGTCAACCCCGCCTTCACCCGCATGACCGGCTTCGAGCCCGAGGATGCGGAGGGTAAGACCCCGGCGATCCTGGCCTCGGGCCGCCACGGCGCCGACTTCTTCGCCGCCATGTGGAGCAGCATCAAGGCCAGCGGTACTTGGCAGGGCGAAATCTGGAACCGCCGCAAAACCGGCGAGCTGTTCGCCGCCTGGCTGGACATCAGCGCCGTCCGCGACGAAGGCGGGCGGGTCTCAAACTACGTCTCGGTCTTCAGTGACATCACGTCCCGCAAGGAGACCGAGGAAAAGCTGACCCACCGCGCCCATCACGACCCCCTGACCGGCCTGCCCAACCGTGCCCTGTTTCTGGAGCGCCTGGACCATGCCATCGCTCGCGCCCAGCGCAACCAGTTGCTGGTGGGGGTGCTGTTCCTCGACCTCGATCATTTCAAGCAGATCAACGACAGCCTGGGCCATCTGGTGGGTGACGCCCTGTTGCAGCAGGTATCCGAACGCCTGATCCATACGGTCCGCGCCGAAGATACCGTCGCCCGCATGGGAGGCGATGAATTCACCCTGATCTTGGAGGACATCACCGATTTTCGCGATGCCGCCAAGGTGGCGCAGAAGATTCTGCAGCAGTTCTCCATTCCCTTCGAGCTGGCCGGCCAGCCCCATCGGGTCACCACCAGCATCGGCGTCAGCCTCTATCCCGCCGATGGCGATTCCGTGCCGGCGCTGCTGCGAGAGGCCGACGAGGCCATGTATGCCTCGAAGAAACAGGGCCGGGATTCCTTCCGCTTCGCCTCGCCCGACCTGTCCGAGCAGGCCTTCGAGCATCAAACCCTGGAAGACGCCCTGGGGGCCGCCCTCGGCAATGGTCAGCTGGAGGTCTATTTCCAGCCCATCATCGAGCTGGGGACCTTGCGCATGGTTGGGGCCGAGGCGCTGTTGCGCTGGCTGCATCCGGAAATCGGCCTGATGGTGCCGCGCCAGTTTCTACCCCTGGCCAATGATACCGGCCTGATCAAGCCCATCGGCCAATGGGCCATGCGCCAGGCCATGACCCAGGGCGCCCACTGGATCAAGGCTCATCCCGAACTGCGTATCTGCGTCAATGTCAGCAAGACCGAGCTGCAGGACGAAAACTTCATCGCCATGATCGAAGGGCTGCTAGCCGAAAGCGGCTTGCCGCCTCAGTCGTTGGATGTGGAAGTGTCCGAGGGTGTCGCCATGGAGGCTGCTGCCGCCACCATGCAGGCTCTGCATTCCTTGCGCACCTTGGGCATCCATATCGCCCTGGACGACTTTGGCATCGGCCATACGGATTTCCGCACCCTGCACAGCATGCCGGTGGACGTGGTGAAGATCGCCCCCGACTTCATCAAGGGCCTGAATTCCGGAGAGGACGAGGGCAATCTGGTGCGTGCCGCCATTGCCGTGGCGCGCAGCATGAACATCAGGGTCGTCGCCAAAGGCGTCGAGACCAGCGCCCAGTTCGAATTCCTGCGGGCCAACCACTGCAACGGCGCCCAGGGCTATCTTTTAAGCCCCCCCGTGCCGGCCTCCGGGCTGGAAGCCCTGCTGGCGGGACCGATCACGCCGAAGGAATAAAAAAGAAGAGCCCTCACCCCCAGCCCCTCGCCCGCTTGCGGGAGAGGGAGCTTCCTTACACCCCTCGCCCGAAATCGGGAGAGGGGCTGGGGGGTGAGGGAAATCCCTCTTAGGCCTCGCGGCCGCCGTGGAAGGCGGACCAGGAGACGGGGTCGTGGAGGAACTTGCGGACTTCGTCCAGGGCTGCCTTATCGAACTGGCCACCTTCTTCGGCGACTTCCAGCACATCCCACCAGTTGGCCAGGAAGTGCATATCGACGTCGATCTCTTCCAAGGTCTTCAAAGCACCGGGGAAGACGCCATAGAAGAACACCACGAAGGTATGGTTGACCGAAGCGCCGGCCTTACGCAGGGCCTGACAGAAATTGACCTTGCTGGCCCCGTCCGAGGCCAAGTCTTCAACCAGCAGAACCCGATCGCCGTCCTTGAAGTCGCCTTCGATCTGAGCGTTGCGGCCAAAACCCTTGGCCTGCTTGCGCACATAGAGCATGGGCTGCATCAGGGCGTCGGAGATCCAAGCGGCATAGGGAATGCCAGCGGTCTCGCCACCAGCAATCGCCTCCAGGCTCTCAAAGCCGATTTCGCGGCTGATGGCGGCGGCGGCCAGCTCGACGATCTTGCGACGCGCGCGGGGGAACGAGATCACCTTACGGCAATCAATATAGACCGGGCTCTTCCAGCCGGAGGTCAAGGTGTAGGGCTCTTCCGGACGGAAGTTGACGGCACCGATCTCCAACAGAATGCGGGCGGTGGTCAGGCCGGCCTTCTTCTGCTCCGGCGTGCGCGAAACGGACTGCATCAGGGTGATACTCCAAACTTCCCCAAGCCATCGGGGGGCGATATAGAGAGAGGACGTCTCCTTTCCGGGGATATAGGGCCAAAAGGCCCGTCGGTGCAACAACAGGCTTAGGGGCAGGCATGACGAATGTGGTGGAACAGCGTCGGGACGGCGCGGTGGTGACGGTGATCCTCAACCGTCCGGACAAGATGAACGCCTTGAATCTCCCCGTCTGGCGCGGTCTGGCCGAGGTGTTCGAGGCTATCAACGCCGATGACGGCATTCGCTGCGTCATCTTGCGCGGAGCCGGCGAACAAGCCTTCGCGCCGGGGGCCGATATCACCGAATTCGAAACTTTGCGCGCCAACGCCCAACAGGCCCGCGACTATGACGCCGTCATGCGCAAGGCGCTGGCCCTGGTCGAGGCCTGCCCCCACCCCACCATCGCCCAGATCTATGGCCCTTGCGTCGGCGGCGGGCTGGAGCTGGCGGCTCAATGCGATCTACGCCTATCCGCGACCTCCGGTAAGTTCGGGGTGCCGGTTGGCAAGATTTCCGTGGTCATGGGCCAGCCCGAGATCGCCGGCGTCATGCGTCTGGCCGGAACCGCCCGCGCCCTGGAGATCCTGCTGGAGGCCCGGGTCTTCGGAGCCGAAGAAGCCCTGGCCATGAACCTGATCCATCGCATCCTTCCCGACGAGGGACTGGAGGCCGAGGTGCAGGCCACCGCCCGGCGCATCACCGCCAATGCTCCCCTGGTCAACCGCTGGCACAAGGAGTTCGTGCGGCGCATGCAGAATGATGCCCCTCTGTCCCAGGCCGAGTTGGACCGGGCCTATGATTTCCTCTCCACCAACGACTACCAGGAAGGCATGGCCGCCTTCGCCGAGAAGCGCCGCCCGCAATTCAAGGGCAATTGACCTCGGTCATTGACTTTGCGCGGCCCTGGGACCAAATCCTGGGGTCGCAGTCCTTCGAGGTCCCTTTAAAGTGAACAGCTCTCCCGCCATCTGGGTTCTGGCCGACGACCGCCCCGGCAACGTCGCCCAATGCCTGGGCGTGGCTGAAGCCCTGGGCGAGCCCTTCCGCGTCATCACCGTGCGCTATAACGCCGTGGCCGGCTGGCATAACCTGCTGATCGGCGCCCACCGCCACGCCATGACCCGCGCCAGCCGCGCCGAGCTGACGCCGCCCTGGCCCAAGCTGGTCATCGCCGCCGGTCGCCGCACCGCCCCCCTGGCCCTGTGGCTGAAGCGCCGCCATGGAGCCAAGCTGGTGCAGATCATGGACCCCGGCTGGCCGGGCCGCGCCAAGTTCGACCTGATCGCCGCGCCCCGTCACGACGCCATGGCCGATGCGCCCAACATCATCCACACCCTGGGCTCCTGCCATCGCGCCAGCCCGACTCTGCTGCAGGCCGAAGCCGCCAAATGGCAACCGCGCCTGGCCCATCTGCCCCGACCGTGGCTGATCCTCAGCGTTGGCGGAGCCACCAAGGACTATGACTTCCCCGCCTTCCGCGCCGAGCAGATGATGGCCCAGACCCTCATCTTGGCCCAATCCCAGCAGGCCTCCATCCTGGTCGCCACCAGCCGCCGCACCGGCCCCAAGATCGAGGCCGTCATCCGCTCCATGCTGCCCGAGAGAAGTTACTTCCACCCCTGGCAGGAGGGCGCCGAAAACCCCTACCTCGGTTTCATCGCCCTGGCTGATTGCATCGTCGCCACCGGCGATTCCATGAACATGTGCTCGGAAGCCTGCGCCAACGGCGGGCCGGTCTATCTGTTCTGTCCGCCCAATATGGTCAACGACAAGCATGCCCGCCTGCACGACCAACTGTTCGAGCAGGGCTATGCCCGCCCATTAGGCGACAGCCTCACTCCCTGGCGTCATCCGCCCCTCAATGCCGCCGTGGAGGTGGCCGCCGAAGTCCGCAGACGGGGCCTGATGCCATGATCCCTGTCACCGATCACATCTCCCTCGACGAGAGCGAGCTGGAAGAGAGCTTCGTCCGCTCCTCGGGCCCCGGCGGCCAGAACGTCAATAAGGTGGAAAGTGCGGTCCAGCTCCGCTTTGACGCCCGCCGATCACCCTCGCTGCCGAACGATGTCAGCATCAGACTGCAAAAGCTGGCCGGAAGCCGCCTGACCCTGGACGGCGTCATCGTCATCATCGCCCAAACCCACCGCAGCCAGGAGCGCAACCGCGCCGAAGCGCTGGAGCGGCTGGTGGCATTGATCCGCGAAGCCGCCAAGCCGCCACCGCCCAAGCGCCGCCCCACCAAGCCCACCAAGGGCTCGAAGGAACGCCGGCTGGAGGGCAAAAGCCATCGCTCGGAAATCAAGGGATTGCGCCGAGGCAAGCCCAGAGACGAATAGGCCCCCTATTCACATCTTGCCGGGCCAGCCGCGCCCCAATAGAATCGCCGCCAAATTCAGAAGGAGCACGATGATGGAACCGGTCAACGAACAAGCCATGCTCATGGCCGAGATGGAAAGCGAAAACCTGCACCAGCAAATCGCCGACCTGCGCCGCGAGAACGCCGAACTTCGTGACGAAGCCGACCTCGACAGCTGCCACATCGCCGGCCTGACCGCCCAAATCAAAGCCCTGATCGCCGAAAGCCAAGCCTGCCCTAACAAAGAGGCCCACCCCCTGGTCGAACGCGCCGAATACACCGACAGCCGCACCGGCCAACCCATCACCAAAACCCGAGCCCTGCCCCTCTACCGCGAAGCCTTCGACGAAGAAGCCCGCAATTGCGACATCGCGAACCCGGAACAGTATCGGAGCTAGGAGGGGAATTTAGGCGCGGTTATGCAGGGCGCCGCCCTGCACCCGCCAGGGCCAGCGGCCCTGGACCGGCGTGAGGAGGTAGTCCGCTTAGGGCCAAGACGAGACGTCTGAGGCGTGGAATATGCAACAGCCCTTAAATGCAATTGTCGTCAGTTGCTTTTGCTTGCCGGTTCCCCCTGAACTGGTTGGTTTCGATCGTCAATAATCTTTAGAAGTTTGGCTGTCCGTTCCTTCGTCTTTTCCAGGATACAGTTTTGACTTCGAGAAATGACATCATCAGACGGTTTGCCATCAGCGGGCAAACCGCAGGCAATTTTAGCCTCGCCGTTCCAGACGCGATAATCTTTTGATAATTCCTTGCGTTGTCCTCGGCTGACTCCTTGAGTGGCTTGTTGCCAAGCATTTTCCATCTTCCCATCTGCCTCAAGTAAGTCAGGTCTAGAACAAACTACGAAGTCAATCGGATCTTCAGAGGCACTACAGTCCCAGGCGGATGCCGGACGACAACACAAACAAAAGGCGGCTATGAATATGCTTGGGGTAATCCGACTAAAATATCTCAAGTTATCCACCAGAATAATGGGTTAAAGTCGACATCGTTGATCGGACACTACCAGACGGCGAGTGACGGCTCAACAAAACAGGCCGCTTTACAAGCCGACGAAGGACCGCAATGGGTCAATAGCTGAAGCCACCCGCCCACGGGCGTAAGCCAAAGCCTTCCTGGGCAACGAACGCCACCCTGGAAATTGCCTAAAACCACCTTCGAATGCCGCGCCCTGTCCCCGCCGCCAATCATCCCATCAAAAGCTGACTGCGCAATGGATCAAAAGTCGCCGGTAAGGATATCGATGGCGCGGCGCACCTCGTCGTGTCGTTCCGCGACATTCACGACAACAGGGCCGATATCCCTAATCGAGATACCGGCCAGCTCTGGCGTAACCATCACAACGTGATGTCCTTCGACGATGAATTCGGGCATCAACCCGCCTTTGATGATCGGAGAAATCACCTCGACATTCATCAACGGGACAACGGCCCGAGTGCTTTGCACCTCGACATAATTCCCCTGAATGACGAGCAGATATGGGGTGCTGTTGTCTGGCGAATGGTGTGGATTTCGGCAGATGTCCAGGAATCGCATCAAAATCGCCGTTTTCCGGCGCTGAACACGCCTTTGGCTTCGACGCGCTGGTCATAGGCCGCGAAGGCGTCACGGTTCTCTTCCTGCCACCTTGCGATTCGAGCGGCCTTCACGGCGACTTCCAGCGCACCTTCAAAGGTGGCCGAGAGGTTTATGCCGAGCGTTTTGGCTTCAGAGACAAGATCGTCCCTGGCTTTGACATTCACGGCGCGCTTTGGGGCATGGTTCATGATGCGCTCCAATTGGACGCATGAATAATGCGCCCAATCAGTGCGCCTGACAAGTGCCAGGGCTGCCCCCTAAACCGCCTTCGAATGCCTGGCCTCGCCCGCCTTCAAGTACCGGTCGAACACGGCGCAGGCGGCGCGGACCAGGGGGCGGCCGTCTTCGGTGATGGTCAGTTTGCGGCCATCGCGGATCAAAAGGCCGTCGGCCTGCATATAGGCCAGGGTGTCCAGCGAGGCATCGAACTGGGAGGCGTCGGCTCCGAACTGGGCGCAGACGGCGTCGACGTCGAGGGACAGGTCGCACATCAGCCGTTCGATCAAGGCACGGCGCAGGCGGTCGTCGTCGGTGACGCCGATGCCGCGCACGGCGGCGAGGCGGCCGGCGCGGATGGTGTCCTTATAGGCGTGGATCGAGCCTTCGTTGGCCACATAGCCCTGGGGCAGAGAGCCGATCCCTGAGGCTCCGAAGCCGACCAGGATGGCGGCTTCGTCGGTGGTGTAGCCCTGGAAGTTGCG
>Ga0302193_10001914_pt1 | contig 17528 bp, 19 predicted proteins | sample II_Bog_E3_3_FD_200228 | JGI IMG/M metagenome (GOLD analysis project Ga0302193, IMG submission 200228) | Peat permafrost microbial communities from Stordalen Mire near Abisko, Sweden - II_Bog_E3_3 | ecosystem: Environmental > Terrestrial > Soil > Wetlands > Peat | place: Sweden: Abisko...
CGTGGCCCTGAGCTGGTTCGTAATAATGGATGGATGCCTCGCTCATGGACTTGACCTTTCAGGGCAGGCGGACGCTATCGCGTTGGTCATCATGTGGGATCGAGCGAGGGCTTGAAACAGGAGAGTAGATTCCGGCAGGTGTTGGGGGAAGACTTGGACTCTCCTCACTCCGCCGCCGCCAACTCCCTCCGCCGCCGAATACCCGACCCGATCAGGGTGAAGGCGATCAACACGCAGGCGGTTCCGGCGATCAGGAAGGCTTGGAAGTAGGTGTCGAACTCGCTGCGCATGACGCCGGCTCCGAAGGCGGCGGTGGCGGCTCCCAGTTGGTGGCCGGCGGCGATCCAGCCGAACAGGATGGGCGCGTCCCTTTCCCCAAACGCATCCGTGGCGAGGCGGACCGTTGGCGGCACGGTGGCGATCCAGTCCAGGCCGTAGAAGACGGCGAAGATCGATAACTGCCAGAAGCTGAAGTCCGAGAAAGGCAGGAACAGCAGGCTTAAGCCGCGCAGGCCGTAGTACCAGGCCAGCAGCAGGCGGTTGTCGAAGCGGTCGGACAGCCAGCCGGAGAAGGTGGTGCCAAACAGATCGAGGATGCCCATGGCGGCCAGCAGTCCGGCGGCATGGACCTCGGGCAGGCCGTGATCGACGCAAAGGGCAATCATATGGGTGCCGATCAGGCCGTTGGTGGAAAGGCCGCAGACGAAGAAGCTGGAGAACAGCAGCCAGAAGGTGGGGGAATGGATGCCGCGGCCCAGTGCAGCGAAGGCGGCGGTGAAGGGATTGCCGCTGTGGTGATGGTGATCGTCGGCTTCTTCGGCGCCATAGGCGCTTAGGTCGACGGACGAGGGGCGTTCGGGCACCAGCAGCCAGACGATGGGAATGATCAGGGCGGTGACGGCGGCGGCGCCCAGGGTGGCGATGCGCCAGCCGGCGACTTCGATAATGGCGGCCAGGGCGGGCAGAAAGGCCAGCTGGCCGGTGGCGACGCTGGCGGTGAGGATGCCCATGGCCAGGCCTCGGCTCTTCTTGAACCAGCGGTTCACAATGGTGGCCCCCAGCACATTGGCCAAGACGCCGGTGCCAAGGCCGGTCAGTACGCCCCAGGTCAGCACCAACTGCCAGGATGTCTGCACCAGGGTGGTGGAGACCACGGCCATGGAGAGCAGGGTCAGGGCGCACAGGATGGTGCGGCGGATGCCGAAGCTCAGCATCACCGCTCCGGCGAAGGGCCCGGTCAGGCCGTAAAGGGCGATGCCCACCGATGCCGCCAGCGAGATGGTGGCGCGGTCCCAGCCCATATCCTTTTCCAGCGGCACCATCAGCACGCCCGGCATGCTGCGCACTCCGGCGGAGGTCAGCAGGACCACGAACACCGCTCCGGCGACAATCCATGAGTAGTGAATGCGGTCTTTGAACAGGCGGGCGACGAGCTGGGGCATGGGACTTGTCCTTGGTTATCTACCCGCATGGTTCCGGAACGGCGGGACACTGTCGATGCCAAAGCTGCGGCAGATTCTGCCAAGAGGGACTTGAAGCTTCGGCTATTTGGGTGCATATGCACATAACAACGAATCGCAGAGTCTTCAAGCGGCAAAAAAACAAAGGTGAGTGCCCATGCGTTACATGGAAGATTTCGAGAAGGGCCAGAGCTTCTATGCCGGGCCCATCACCGTGACCGCCGAAGAGGTGATGGCCTTCGCCCATCGCTATGACCCTCAGCCCTTCCACACCGACCCGGTGGAGGCGGAGCAGAGCTTCTTTAAGGGACTGGCCTCGTCAGGCTGGATGACCGCCTCTTTGACCATGCGTATGCTGGTGGATTGCGGGATGAATATCGCCGGCGGGCTGATCGGTCGCGATGTGGAACTGGGCTGGCCGCGCCCCACCTATGCCGGTGACGTGCTGCGCACGGTCAGCGAGGTCTTGGATGTGATGCCGTCGCGTTCCAGCCCCGAGCGTGGCATGATCCGCGTGCGCACCGAGACCTTCAATCAGCGGGACGAGGTGGTGCAGGTGATGATCGCGAGGTTGATGGTTCATGCCAAACCTAAAAAATGATCTGCAGGATTGGCTGAAAGGCTGCACCTGCTTTCGCCTGCGCCGCACCTCGCGGCGTATGACCCAGATTTATGATGCTCATCTGGCGGCGGTGGGGCTGACCCTGACGCAATATTCCCTGCTGGCCCATCTGGTCCGCATCGAGCCGCCCTCGATCCACGGGCTGGCTGAGATCATGGGCATGGATCGCACGACCCTTTCGCGCAACCTCAAGCCGCTGTTGGCCAGGGATCTGGTGGTGCAGAAAACCTGCTCCGACCGCCGCAGCCGGCGGATCGCTTTGAGTGAAGCAGGCGAGGCGCTATGGGCTCAGGCCAAGCCCTTGTGGCGGGCGGCCCAAAACGAGATCCAGCAGCGTCTGGGCGAGCAGGACACGGCGGAACTGCACCGACTGCTGGACGACACCTTCGCCCGGCTGGAGGGCGAGGAGGAGGGGCGATGATCGATCTATCGTTGCAATACGGCGTCGCCCAACTGACCCTGAACCGGCCCGAGGCTAGGAACGCTCTGTCACGACCCATGATCGCCGCTTTGGCCAAAGCCGTGGAGCGCTGCGAGGCCGACCCCGAGGTGCGGGTGCTGATGCTGACCGGCGGCCCGCCCTTTTGCGCTGGAGCCGATATCGCCGATATGGCCGGGATGACTTTGCTGGGGGCCTTGGCCGAGGATTTCTCAGGCTGCTGCGACCGACTGGCCGCCTGTGTCAAGCCGGTGGTGGTGGCGGTCGAGGGCTATGCTCTGGGTGGCGGCTGCGAACTGATCGAGATGTGCGATCTGGTCATTGCCGGCGAAGACGCCCGTTTTGGCCATCCGGAAATTCTGCTGGGCACTCTCTCGGGAGCCGGTGGCACCCAGCGTCTGGCCCGCGCCGTCGGTCGGGCCAAGGCCATGGATTTGGTGCTGACAGGCAGGCAGATCTTGGCGCCGGAAGCCGAGCGCATCGGCCTGATTAGTCGTGTGGTGCCATCGGGCACTGCCCAAGCGGCGGCTATGGAGGCGGCAAAACAAATTGCCGCTCGTCCGCCCTTTGCCGTTCGTTTCGCTAAGGAGGCGGTGGATCGTGCCGTGTCTCAGGGACTGATCGAAGGACTGCGTCTGGAGCGTCGCCTGTTCCACCTCAGCCTTGCCAACGGTGAGTTGGCCGAGGGCATGCGGGCCTTTTTGAACAGAAAGAAATAGTGTATTTATTAATAAGGCCTTTGTTTTTCAAGGGCTTAAATGTGTTGAAGCGGAGCCTTTGCATATCTATGTAACCTTGGGTTCACAAATTTTCCCCGAGGGTCCGATATGCGTTTTCTCCCCTATGTTCTGGTGCTGTTCATGGCCGCTCCCATCATCTTGTGGGTGCTGATCACCAATTTCGTCATCAAGGGAACCGCCACCAACTTCTCCGCCGGCGACATTGGCGTACTGGGGTCGCTGGGCTGTTTCGTGTTGGCAACCTTCTATTTGCTGCCGACTTGGATGAGCAAGTTCATGAAGCGGACGGGCGCTTAAGGGTAAGGCTTGCGCCAACCTGCAGCGGGGCCTTCAGGCCCCGCATTGCGCGCGGTGGCGCAGCAGGTGATCGGCCAGGGTGACGGCCAGCATGGCCTCGGCCACCGGGACGGCGCGGATGGCGACGCAGGGGTCGTGGCGGCCCTTGGTGGAGACTTCCACCTCGTGGCCCGATTTATCCACCGACAGTTTGGACGTCAGAATCGAGCTGGTGGGCTTCACCGCCATGCGGGCCGAGATGGTCTGGCCGCTGGAGATGCCGCCCAAAATGCCGCCGGCATGGTTGGAGAGAAACTCAATCTTGCCGTCCTTCATGCGCATCTCGTCGGCGTTTTCCTCGCCGGTCAGGGCGGCGGCGGCGAAACCGTCGCCGATTTCCACGCCCTTGACGGCATTGATGCTCATCAAAGCCTTGGCGATATCGGCGTCCAGCTTGTCATAGACCGGAGCCCCCAGACCCACCGGCACGCCCTCGGCAACCACTTCGACGATGCCGCCGATGGAGGAGCCGGACTTGCGGATGCCGTCCAGATAGTCTTCCCAGGCCTTGGCCGTGACGGCGTCGGGGCAGAAGAAGGGATTGTTCAGGGTCTCGGCCCAGTCCCAGCGGGAGCGGTCGATGGCGTGCGGACCCATCTGCACCATGGCGCCGGTGATCTTCACGCCGCCGGGGATCAGATGGTCGAGCACTTTGCGGGCGACAGCGCCGGCAGCGACCCGCATGGCGGTCTCGCGGGCCGATGACCGCCCGCCGCCGCGATAGTCGCGGATGCCGTATTTGGCCTGATAGCAATAATCGGCATGGCCGGGGCGGAAGCGCTCGGCGATCTCGGAGTAATCCTTGGAGCGCTGGTCGGTGTTCTCGATCAGCAAGCCGATCGAGGTGCCGGTGGTCATGCCCTCGAACACGCCGGAGAGAATCTTCACCTCGTCCGCCTCGCGCCGCTGAGTAGTAAAGCGCGAGGTGCCGGGCTTGCGGGCATCCAGGAAGGGCTGGATGTCGGCCTCGGTCAGCGGGATGCGGGGCGGAACCCCGTCGATCACGCAGCCGATGGCCGGCCCGTGGCTTTCGCCAAAGGTGGTGAAGCGAAACAGCGTGCCGAAGCCGTTGCCGGACATGGATTTAAGTCCTTAGAGCGAGATGCGCAAAATGTGCATCAGGCTGGCGAGCATTGTTGGCTTCGCCAACCCTTCGTAAACTTAGGGCCGCCCTTCGGGCGTCGTTTGCCCTGACGGTCGGCACGAGCGAGCGGTCAAGCGGCGGAGGCCGCGCTTAGGTCGAGGGGCTTACGTGATGCAGATTTTCTGCGTCACGGTCTAGACTGTCGCGATGTCCGGAGCGTCCGCCGCCTTCATGCCGACCACGTGATAGCCGCAGTCCACATGATGGTTCTCGCCGGTCACACCGCTGGCCAGATCGGACAGCAGATAGAGCCCGGCCCCACCCACGTCTTCCAGCGAAACATTGCGCTTCATGGGCGCATTGTACTGGTTCCACTTCAGGATATAACGGAAGTCGCCGATGCCCGACGCCGCCAGGGTCTTGATCGGACCGGCGGACAGGGCGTTGACGCGAATGTTCTGGGCACCCAGATCACAGGCGAGATAACGCACGCTGGCTTCCAGGGCCGCCTTTGCCACACCCATGACATTATAATGGGGCATCACCCGCTCGGCGCCCAGATAGGTCAGGGTCAAGAGGCTGCCGCCGTCAGGCATCATGGCCTGGGCCCGGCGAGCCACCGAGGTGAAGGAGAACACCGAGATATGCATGGTGCGCAGGAAGTTATCCAGGGTGGTGCTGTCCACATAGCGACCCTTCAGCTCGTCCTTGTCGGAATAGCCGATGGCATGCACCAGGAAATCCAGCTTGCCCCACTTCTGCTGCAAGGTTTCGAAGACAGCATCAATGCTGGCCTCGTCCGAGACGTCGCAGGGCAGGACAATATTGCTGCCGATGCTGTCAGCCAGCGGGCGCACACGTTTTTCCAGGGCTTCGCCCTGATAGGTAAAGGCCAGTTCAGCCCCATGGTCACTGGCCAGCTTGGCAATAGCCCAAGCGATCGAGCGATCGTTGGCCACGCCCATCACCAGGCCCTTCTTTCCCGCCATCAAAGCCGAAGAAACGGTCATCGGTCCACTCTCTCCGCGAAAATTGGTCGCCACTGTCATGGCAAAGCGCGGGCATCCTACACGAAAGGAATGTATGGTCAAAGCACGCGTGGCATCGCGGGTCTTCGGAGGGTGAGATGTTAGGGTTGCGGCAATGGTATGGATTGGCCTTATATGTGGCCCGGCGCTTCCGCGCCGATGGTGCCCTCGATAAAGCCTCGTCCTTAAGCTATACCTCGCTGCTGTCCCTGGTCCCCCTAATGGCCATAGCCCTGGCCATGCTGGCGGCCTTTCCCGTGTTCGATTCCGTGCGGGTGCAGTTGCAGGGCGTTCTTTTTAAGAATTTCGTGCCGGAAGTGGGCGAACAGGTGCAGCGCTATGTCGCCACCTTCGTCGGCAATGCCGGCAAACTGACGGCGGCGGGCGTCGTCGGGCTGGTCTTTACAGCGGTGACGCTGTTGGTGACCATCGAAAGTTCGCTCAACGCCATCTTTCGGGTGATCACCCACCGCTCACCCATGTCGCGCCTGCTGGTCTATTGGACGGCGGTGACCTTGGGGCCGCTGTTGATCGGCGCCAGTTTCTCGCTCTCGGCCTGGTTTTTCGCGGCTCAGGACTGGGCGGCGCGGGCTGGGCTGTCGGGGGTGGTCAAGCTGGCGACCTCGGCCATGCCGACGGCTCTGCTGATGGTGGCCTTCTCGCTGCTTTATCTGGCGGTACCGAATCGGCGGGTAATCTTTCATGACGCCCTGGCCGGGGGCATCGCCGCTGCCCTGGCCTTCGCCTTCCTGCGCTTCGCCTTTGGTCTTTATATCACCCAGGCCCATGCCTATCAGAGCATCTATGGCGCCGTGGCGGCCATGCCGATTTTTCTGTTCTGGACTTACCTGAGCTGGGTCGTGGTGCTGTTCGGGGCGGAACTGGCGGCGGCCTTGCCGGAATGGCGGCTGGCGCGGTCCGATTTGGGCGATCCCATCTCGGCCCGTCGTCGGCTGTCCCTGGCTCTGACCATTCTGGCGGTCCTGCTGGAGGAAAACCGTCTGGGCGGGCGCGGTCATGGCCGGCGAGTGCTGCTGGATGCAGTGGGCGAGGGCGAGCAGCCCTTCCGCTTCGTGCTGAATAAGCTATTGGACGAAGGCTATGTGATCACGACAGCGGGAAGTCGCTATGTTCTGGGCCGCGATCTTGCCTTGGTGACCCTGGGCGACGTGGCGCGGCTTTTGGACATCGGTCTGGGCAAAGGCGAGATGGGAGACGATAGCCTGCCCTGGATCGCCCGCATCGCCAGCCGTTTGGATCTGGCGGCAGACCAGCAGCATCAGGCCCTGGACCTGCCCGTCATGGACGTGCTGGATCAGGGCGAGCCCATCTGGACCCAGCTGCATGCCGGTTGGCAGCAAGCCGAGGAGGAGGGGTCTTAAACCCTCCTGCCCATCACGGGACGAACACGGCGTCAGCGGTGCGGATGTTGCTTGTGGAATTCTTCGAGCCCGGCCCGATAGCGGCGCAGGGCCTCGTCTTTGTGATGGGACGCGCAGCGGTCGATTTCCTCGGCCAGCATCCGTTCAACCAGTTCCTCGCCCTCGGGCTTGTCGAGGGTAACCTCGGCCCATTCGGCGGCGATGATCATGTCGAGATGTTCGTGATCGGCGATGGCTTCCAGCTGGTCCGGCGTCAGGCCGGAGAAGCCGATACAATCTTGGAGTGTCAACATTGCGACCCCCTGGCGGATTTTCCGCCCTATGTTGGCGTTTCACACCCAGGGATAAATGCTAGCACTCTTGAACCTGAAAAGGGAACAGCCGCAAGGTTTGTTCATCCTTATGGAGTAGGCTGTTCCCTATAATATATAGAGCCTCAGTGGCTCAGAAGCACCGGGATCGTGGCGGTCTGCAACACGTGGCGGGTCACGCCGCCCAGGATCAGCTGGCGCAGGCGGCTGTGGGTATAGGCCCCCATCACCACCATGTCGGCTCCGGCGGACTGGACCTCGGCCAGCAGGCCATTGCCCACTTGGGCAGCCGGCGGGAAGGTCTGGACGCGAGCCTTGATGCCGTGCCAAGCCAGGAAGGAGGCCAACTCCTCGGGCACCATGGCATCGCTTTCGCGGGCCGAGAAGACCGAGACGGTTTCGGCCCGGGTCAGGAAGGGCATGGCGGCGGCGACGGCGCGGGCCGCCTCGGCGCTGCCGTTCCACAAGATCGCCACATGGCGGCCCAGGGTCTCGGGAGCAGCGGGCGGAGCGAGCAGCATGGGGCGTCCGCTTTCCATCAGAGCGGCATTGACGCTCATCAGGCTGGAATTATCGCGGTCAGAGACCGGGCGGGGCATGATCAGCAGATCGGACAGGCGTCCGGCAGTGGCCAGCACCTCTTCCTCGCGGCCGGTTTCTTCGCGCCAATGGGCGGAGGCGCCGGGGGAAGGCTCGGTGGTCAGGCGAATGCCGGCGGCCTTGATGGCCGCGTCAAAGATGGCGCTGACTTTTTTGGCCCGCTCGGCGGCTTGATTTTCGGCCAGGGTCAGCATCTCTTCGATCATGGCCCCCGACATTCCTTCGCCCACCAGAGGCACCGCCGAGGCGGCGTCGATGCGCACATGCAGAACGTCGAGATGGGCCTGCAGCTTTTCGGCTGTCTTCAAGGCCAGGGCCAGGGTGGCGGCAGCACTTTCGGGTTCGCCAAGGCTGGCCAGGATGGTTTTGATGGTGGTCATGATCTTCCTCCGGGCGGGCCGCGTCTGTCGGTTATCCCCGCCGTTTCATGACAGTATGAACCTCTCTGGGCGGCGGCGACAGATGCCAAAACGGCATGGCTCGCTACCGCCTGGGGAAGGGATTCTTTCCTTTACGGATACCGCCAAACCGGGGCGTAGCAATATTCCAGCCGCTGGGCATAGAAGAAGCGTTCGCCGCTGCGCAGGGCCAGATGCAATTGGTGGGCATAGCCGTCGCCCGATACTCTCTTGACCTTGATCACGCCCTTGTCGCCCAACTGCATGATGCCGTTTTTGACGCGGATGGTGGGCATGGAGCCGCCGTCGATGGACTCCAGGGCATAGGCCTGGACGCGGGCCTGTATCCTGGACAGGCAGCCCTTGCCGATGAAGCTGGAATTGTCGGCGCAGACGCGGTTTTCGTCGCGGCCCAGGGGGTGGATCTTCCAGTCGCGCAGCATGGTTCCAACGGCGTTTTCGCCAATCGAGCTGTCGATATAATTGCTCACACCTTCGATCTGATTGAACTGGGGCGGTGGTCCCAGCGGCGAGACCATGTCGCCGACGAAGGTTTCCCCCGGCAGATGCCAAGCTCCGATGCGGCCAGTGTTGATGAAGCCGTCTTCGTCGCAATTATCGACGAATTGGTCCAGCTCCTCGGCGAAGTCTTCGGCCTTGGTCTTCTTGACGGTGACGTGGGAGCCGGCCAACTGGGGACTTTCGGTCATATAGACGGCGGCATCATCGCCCTTGCGGTCGATCACGGTGAAGTGAAGGACGCCCTTTTCGACGGTGTTCTCGCTGCAGACGGACCTGACCACCAAAGTGATCTCTCGGCCCGGGGCGATCTCTTTGACGAAGCCGTCGGGGAAGGAAAAGTCTTCCTGGTCCGACAGGCCGGGGTAGGGATTGATGCGGCAGCGAACAACGCCGTGAATCTCGGCGGGCTGGCCGTTCAGATTGAGCTTGGCGTCAATGGTCAGGAAGTCGGAAGGGCTGACGGTGAATTCCGTCTGCATGCCTTGGGGAAGATTGCGAAAGGTGAAGGCGCCGACGCAAAGGCCGACCGTGGCGCCTAGCCCCAACAAGACCGCCAGAATCACCCACGGACTCATGTTGAAGATTTTCATCCCGCCTCACTCCCCTTCCGCCGCCTCTTCGGACGTTGCGGACAACGATCTTATGCGCCGACAAGCATTTGCGAAAGTTTCCTCTTTTGACAGCGATGAGTCCAGACGCAACCAGTCGATGTTTCCCGATCCGGCCTCAAGTTGGCGATTTAGCACTTCGACGGTGGCGTCGGAGGCATTGCGCTTGCGGCTTTGGATGCGTCGGCGCATGACCTCGGGGCTGGCTTCAAGCCATAGGCCTTCGAAGGGCAGGCCAAGGTTTTCGGCAAGGGCTTTGATGCCGTCGCGCTGCTCTTGCCGGGCAAAGACGGCATCGGCGACCACGGTCAGTCCGGCTTCCAGCAGCTTGGCGCAGCCGTCATAGAGGGCCAGATAGGTGCGAAGGCTCATCTCGGGGCTATAGCCCTCGGCTCCAAGGCGGGTTTGGGCATCGACGCCCATCAGCTGCTTGCGCAAAACATCGGTGCGCAGGATGACGGCCCCCATGGGCAGGCCAAGAAGAGGGGCAAGATCACGGGCCAATCGGCTTTTACCGCTGCCGGACAATCCTCCCACTGCGATCAGCCGGGGCGGCGGTGGTGACAGATAGGCCAGGGCCCGGTTCATATAGTCCAGGGCATGACAGCGCAAAGCGGGATCATTGCCGGCACCTCGCGCCATCGCCGCCGAGACATGGGCGCGGATGGCGGCCCGCAGGGACAGAAACAAGGGCAGGGCCTCAAGGCCGTCAAGATCGCTGCGCTTTTCCAGGTAGCGGTTCAGGACCCAGCTGGCGGTATTCTCCAGCCCTCGGGCCTGAAGGTCCATCAGTAGGAAGGCCAGATCATAAAGCACGTCGATGCAGGCGAAGTCTTGATTGAACTCGATGGCGTCGAACAGAGTCGCTCGTCCCTCGAAGCGGCAGATATTGCCAAGATGCAGATCGCCATGGCAGCGCCGCACTAGCCCTGCCTCGCGGCGTTTCTCCAGCAGTGGCCCCAGGCGGTCCAGCCAGTCCAGCGAGGCTTTGGTCACCGCCTCGGCCAAGTCCTTGGGGAACAGGCCAGGGGTGTCGAGGGCGAAGCAGGCGGCGTTGGTGGTGATGGTATGGCCAAGGCCGGCCATGCCGCCCCAGTGGGGCTGGGGCTCGGCGGCGGTATGAAAGGCGGCGATGGTCTCGGCCAATTCCTCCGCCTCGTCCCGCGTCAACTGTGGGGCCAGCCGGTCATAAAGGCCGTCCTGGTCGAAGCGGAGCATCTCCACCACCCAATCCACCACCGGCCCCTTGCCGTCGAAGGTCAAATGGCCATCGGCTTCGCGGGTGACGGCCTTCAGGCCCAGATAGAGCTTGGGCGCGGTGCGGCGGTTGATCTCCAACTCGGCCCGACAGGCGGCTTCGCGCTGCTTCAGGCTGGTGAAGTCGAGGAAGGGCAGGCGCACCGCCTTTTTCAGCTTGAAAGCCCGGTCTCCCGCCAGGAAGACCGAGGAGATGTGGGTGTCGATGCGCTGCACCGGCCCTGGCTGCCCCAGATGTTCGGGGCTGGCCAGAAAGGCCAGGACCTCGATTTGATCGCCGGGAGCAGCCATGACGCCCTGCTTTCAGTCGAAGGCGAGGTGGGGTTCGGCGATGCCGGCGGGGTCTTGGTGGATGATCACATCGGCCTTGGGGAAGGCGTCGCGGATCTGGGCCTCGACGTCGTCGCTGATATCATGGGCGCGGCGCAGCGGCATATCGCCGTCCAGCTCCAGATGCAGCTGGATGAACTGCTGTTGTCCGGATGACCGGGTCCGCAGGTCGTGGACGTTGCGCACATCCGGATGGGCGCGGGCGATATCCTTGATGAGGGTGCGGTCCTCGTCGGGGAACTCCTTGTCCATCAGCAGATTGTAGCTGCCCCAGGCCAGCTGTCCCGAACCCCAAAGGATGTAAAGGCCGATGCCCAGGGCGAACACCGGGTCCACCCAGGTCCAGCCCAGCACCGAGGTCAGGACCAGAGAGATCAGAACGCCGAAGTTCATCATCAGGTCGGTGAAATAATGCAGGGCGTCAGCCGAGATGGCCACCGATTCGGTCTTGGCGATGACCCTACGCTGGAACGTCACCAGCGCCAGGGTCACGACGATGGAGAAGACCATCACAAAGACGCCGGCCATGCCGTTGCTGACCGGCTCGGGATGCAGCAGCCGATGCGCCGATTCGCTGATCAAGAGCAGGGCCGAGCCTATGATGAAGGCCGACTGGGCCAGACCGGCCAGGGGCTCGGCCTTGCCATGGCCGAAGCGATGGTCGGAATCGGCAGGGGTCAGGGCATGACGCACCGCCATGATGTTCACCAACGAGGCAAAGGCATCCAGCGTCGAATCGATCAGGCTCGAGAGTAGGGCCACCGATCCCGTGGACATCCAGGCCACCAGCTTGACGCTAATCAGGGTCAGGGCAACGCCCATGGCAAGGACGGTGGCCAGCTTCATCAGGCGGGCGTTGTCGGCGGGATCGTGGGTGGCGGCGGTCATGGCTCGGCTCTTCGGGCTTAGGGGAACAGATGCTCGGTCCGCCAGCCTTCAGCCGTGCGGATATAGATGGTGCGGTCATGCAGGCGGAAAGGCCGGTCGGCCCAGAATTCGATGCGCTCGGGCACCAGGCGGAAGCCTGACCAATGATCGGGGCGCGGCACCTTGCCCAGGCCGAACTTGGCAACATATTCGCCGATGCGCTTTTCCAGCTCGAAGCGGCTTTCCAAGGGGCGCGACTGCTTCGAGGCCCAGGCGCCGATCTGGCTGCCCCGGGCGCGGCTGGCGAAATAGGCGTCGGCCTCTTCCGCCGTCACCGGCTGCACCGGGCCTTCGACCCGGACCTGACGGCGCAGGCTTTTCCAATGGAGGCAAAGGGCGGCATGGGGGTTGGCCTGCAACTCCTGGCCCTTGCGGCTTTCCAGGTTGGTATAGAAGACGAAGCCCTGCTGGTCGGCCCCCTTCAGCAGCACCATGCGCAGCGACGGATGCCCTTGGGCATCGACGGTGGCCAAGGACATGGCGTTGGGATCGTTCGGCTCCTGCTTTTCGGCTTCGGCCATCCATTCGTGGAAATGGTCGATCGGGTCTTTGGCGACATCGCTCATAGGTGCACTCGCGTTCAGAGGAGCCTCTTACATAGCTCTCCAAGTCCGTCCTGAAAATGGGCAATCGGCTTTCGGCTGCCGTGATGCTGGAAAAGATGGCGATAAACCTCTATCTCTGTTGAGAGAATGTTTCAAACGATGTGTTGGTGAAGGTTTCCCTCCCGTGGACGATCCCTACAAGTTATTGGGCGTGGCGAAGGACGCCACCGCCGATCAGATCAAGAGCAGCTATCGCAAGCTGGCCCGCAAGTTTCACCCCGACCTTCACCCCGGCGACAAGGAAGCCGAGGAGAAGTTCAAGAAGCTGAGTGTGGCCTACGATATGCTGGGCGATCCGGCCAAGCGCGCCCGCTATGATTCCGGCGAAATCGATTCCACCGGCAACGAGAAACGCACCTATCGCCGCCATTCGACCAATACCGGCGGCGGTTTTGGCGGTTTTGGCGGCGGGGCTGGCGGTTTCAAGTTCGGCGATAATGCCGACGACATCTTTTCCGAGCTGCTGCGCCGTCGCAACAAGGGCAAGGCCGGCGCCGGCCCTGGAGCCGATGGCAAATTCTGGTTCGAGGAAGAAGAAGCCGCCATGCGCGGCGCCGACAGCCAATATTCCCTGAAGGTGCCCTTTGCCGAAGCGGCGGTAGGCACCACCAAGCGCATCACCTTGCCCACCGGCAAGAACCTGGACATCAAGGTTCCAGCCGGCACCAAGGATGCTTCCACGCTGCGCCTGAAGGGCCAGGGCAATCCTGGCCGCAATGGCGGTCCGGCAGGCGACGCCCTGATCGAAATCAGGGTTGAGAGCCATCCCTTCTTCACCCGCGAGGGCGATGACGTGCTGATCACCCTGCCTATTTCCCTGCCCGAGGCAGTGCTGGGCGGCAAGGTGACGGTGCCCACCGTCGACGGCAAGGTGTCGCTGAACATTCCCGCCAATACCAGCGGCGGCGTGGTCATGCGCTTGAAGGGCAAGGGCATTCATCACGGCAAGGGCCGCGGCGATCAGTTGGTGACCCTGAAGATCGTCCTGCCCGAAACGCCCGATGCCGATCTGGAACATTTCCTGAAAGGCTGGGCCGCCAAGCATCACTATGATCCGCGCTCGCGTAGCGGCATGGACTGAGGCTAGGCATGCCCTACAACTTCGGCACCTACGATCATTTCGCCATGGCCTTTTTGGCCTTGCTGGGCACCTTCCTGGCCTCGGCTGGGATGTTGTGGCTGGCCGAACGGTCGCGGTTTCATAACGCCCTGCTGAGTTTCCAGGGCATCGTGCCGCCTTTCCTCAATGTGATCGGCGTGCTGTTCGCCCTTAATCTGGCTTTCCTGGCCAATGATACCTGGGCCGCCCACGACCGGGCCCGCGACGCCGTCTTCACCGAGGCCGGAGCCCTGCGCGGTATTCTGCTGGAAAGCCGGCAGATGCCCGAAGCGGTGCGGGCCAAGATCGAGCCGGTGGCCTTGGCCTATCTGCGCCAGGGCGTAACGGTCGAATGGCCGTTGCTGGCGGGCCGTGCCAGCGATCCCAAGGCGGTGGCCCTGCTGGATGATCTTCAGGCCGAGCTGGCCTCGCCCCAGGTGGCGGCGGCAGCCAGTGGGCCGGTGCAGTCGCTGCTGTTGCAGCAGATCACCCAGGTGCGGGCCATGCATGATTTACGGGTGGCCTTAAGCCAGACCCATGTGAACCCGCTGAAGTGGCTGGGCATGGCTTTCCTTGGCTTTCTGACGGTGGTGTCCATCGTCATGGTCCATGTGGAACATCCCCGCGCCGCTTTCCTGTCGGTGCTGCTTTTCGCCGCCGCTTCGGCCCCGACGGCCGCCATCGTGCTGGTGCAGGGTAATCCTTTTCAGGAGCCGCTGGGAGTTAGTGCTCAGCCGCTGATTTCGCTGATCGAGGTAGGGAAATGAGTGAGCTTCGTACCGTCATTCTCACCGGAGCCAGTCAGGGCATCGGTCATGCCACGGTGTCGCGCTTCATGTCCGAGGGCTGGCGGGTGATTTCCTGCGCTCGTCAGGATATTCCGGCCCATTGCCGCCGCGATCCCCTATGGAGCCATCATATTCCTACCGACCTGATGGATGGGGCCAGCCTGGAGAACTTCATCAAGCAAGCCAACGCCGCCCTTGATGGTGCTCCGCTGCATGCCCTGATCAATAACGCCGGCCTCAGTCCCAAGACTCCTTATAAAGAGCGTCTGGGGGTGCTGAACGGCTCCATCGACGGCTGGAAGGAAGTCTTCGATCTGAACTTCTTCGCGCCCCTGCGCCTGGCCCGTGGCTTCGCCTCGGCCCTGCATAAGGGCAAGGGGACGATCGTGAATATCACGTCCATCGCCGGGCATTATGTCCATCCCTTCGCCGGATCGGCCTATTCCACCTCGAAGGCGGCCCTGTCGGGTCTGACCCGCGAGATGGCGGTGGAATTCGCTCAACTGGGCGTGCGGGTCAATGCTGTGGCCCCCGGCGAGATCAAGACCGAGATGATTTCCCCCGAATATGAAGCCCTGATCCCGCGCATTCCGCTGGACCGCATGGGCTCGGTCGATGACGTGGCCGGAGTGGTCTTCCAGCTTTGCTCGGATGATTTCACCTATGTCACCGGCACGGAAATCTTCGTTACCGGCGGACAGCATCTCTATTGAGGTCAAGGCGTCTCTCTCTTGCCAGCAGCAAGGCTATGCCTCATCTTAATCGAAGATAATTATTAAAATATTTCTTCGATAGATCGTCTTGATGGGCTGTTTCCGATGAGAGTTGTCCTCTGCCGCGTCCCCCACAATAGTGTGACCGGGATCAGTCGTTCCGCCTATCCCCTGTGGGCCGGCTATCTGCAAGCCGGGGTCAGGGATCTGATCGATGCCGGGCAGATCGATGTCTCCATTGTCGATGGCGAGGCCATTGATTTTGGCGCAACCAACCTGCTTTTGCGCTCTCCCTTGGTCAATAAGATCGCCTGCGCGTTCTTTCCCAGGTGGGCTGTGAACTTCGAGCAGCTCAGGCAATTTGCTGGCAATCCGGCTCATCCCTGGTGGGAGATTTTCTTGGGCCGCCTGTTGGCGGAGAAGCCTGACGTGGTGGCGATGACGGCTTTCACCAACAATATCGCCGTCATCCACACTTTGTCGCGGCGTTTGAAGGTCGCCCATCCCGGCGTCAAAATCCTTGTCGGAGGCATCCATCCGACGGCGGATCAGGCGAACGTCAGGGACCATCTTCCCGATGTGGATTATTTTTGCATCGGCGAGGGGGAGATCACCTTCCGGGAATTCCTTCTGGCCCAGCAGGCGGGCAGCGATCCGGCCTTGGTTCCGGGGATTTTATCCCAGGCGGACCCCGGGAAATATCGCTCGCGCAGTCTGGTCGAGGACATCGATGACCTGCCGCTACCCAACCGGACTCTGAACCAGGGCGAGCTCTATCGGGCGGAGCATCATATCTTCTCGTCCCGCGGTTGCCCCTATTTGTGCAATTTCTGCTCCTCCTTCCAGATGTGGTCGCGCAAGGTGCGCTATCACAGCGTCGAGCGGGTTTTGGCTGAAATGAGGGAGATTCGGGCACTTGGTGGCGACCGGGTCATCTTCGTCGATGACACCTTCACTTTGAACCGCAAGCGCGTGTTGGCTTTGATGGCGGCCTTCGAGCAGCATGGCTTTGCCGATATGAACATCCATGTCGGGGCCCGCATCAATACGCTGGACCATGAGTTGATCGACGCCTTGAAGCGCGGCGGCGTGAAGTCCATGAGCTTCGGCCTTGAAACCGGTTCGTCCCGCATCCAGGAAGCCTCTCATAAGAAGCTGAAGCGCGAAGATATCGTCGAGATATTGAAATATGTGGATTCCGTTGGCATCCACATCCTGACCTATTTCATCGTCGGCCATCCCGGCGAGACCCAGGATGATGTGGCCCAGACCATTTCCCTGATGCGCAATATCGGCGTCGGCAAGATCAGTGTCTGTTCCATGCAGCCTTTGCCCGGCACGGATATCTATGCCGCCGCTCAGAAGCGGGGCTTCGTCATCGATCCAAGCAATGCTTTGAAGATGGAACAGCTGGGGCTTCCCGCCGTCAATTTGAGCGAAATGCCAGACGAGGTTCTGGCCGAGAAAGTGGCCGAGGTATCAGGCATCGCCAACAGGCTGTCGCAACCCGCAAGGCTGCGCCAAGCGGCTGATTATTATCTGGGGAAATTACGGCGTCTCGCCCGAGCCTAGGCGGCTTGGGTTTTAGAGCCCCTTGCGGAACTCTTCCAGCCACTCCAGCCGCTGCTTCAGCAGGGCGATGTCGTGGTCCAGCCAGGCATGCAAGGCAATACCCTCGCCGGTGCTGGCTTCGCGCAGGTCTTCCAGGCGGGCCAGTTCGGAGTCGCAAAGATCGAGCAGCATGTCCATCTGCCCCAGCTTGTCCTTCTTCTCCAACAGATGAAGGAAGCGGAACTTCAGGGCGATGAGCAGCTTGGACAAATCGGAGGAGGGGCGCAGCTTGGCGGTCAGCAAAGCCCGCAATTCGCGGCGGCCCGAGTCGGAGATGGCCAGCAGGGCATCATCTTCCATGCCCTTGCCGTCAACCGCATCCACCAGCCCTTCATAGCGAAGCAGCTCGATGGACAGACCCATCAGGTCCAATGACGGACCCATCACCCGGCTGCAGAAATGCCGCACCGATCCAGCCAAGTCGCTGTAGCGCATTGGGGCGTTGGCAATGGTGCCAAGGGCGCATAAGCGCACGGCTTCTTTCGGCGTAAGGGTATTATCTGCAAACATGGTGGCGGCCTCCGGGTCGTCTCCAGCCTTATAATATAGGGCGGAGACGACCGTTTGTCGAGAGGGGCGGCGCTATTTCACCTTCACCATGATGCGCAGGATGCCCCATTGGCGTCCCTTGACCATGATCGGCGAGGAGATGTTCTTCATCAGATCAA
>Ga0302193_10001946_pt1 | contig 17360 bp, 12 predicted proteins | sample II_Bog_E3_3_FD_200228 | JGI IMG/M metagenome (GOLD analysis project Ga0302193, IMG submission 200228) | Peat permafrost microbial communities from Stordalen Mire near Abisko, Sweden - II_Bog_E3_3 | ecosystem: Environmental > Terrestrial > Soil > Wetlands > Peat | place: Sweden: Abisko...
CGGTCGGCCAGTTCGACGGCTCCAAGGAGGCGCAAAAGCTGCTGTCGGCGATCTACCGCACCGGCCAGCGCTTCGGCGGACTGCATGTGATTTCGGTGCTGATGGGCAAAACCTCTGACACCATTGCCAAATTTGGCCACGACAGCCTCACCGTGTTCGGCATCGGCGCCGATCGCAGCAAGGATTTCTGGCGCGGCGTATTGCGCCAGTTGATCGCCCGCGGCGTGCTGGAAGTGGACATGGGCGAGTTCGCCACCATCAGCATGAACGCCGAATTGGCCCGGCCGATCCTGCGCGGCGAAGAGCAGGTGATGCTGCGCAGCGACATCACAGCCAAGCCCACCGCCAAGGGCGAGCGCGCGAAATCACGCCCAGCACCCACCGAGGGGCTGGACGCCGAAGCCGCCACCCTGTTCGACGCGCTGCGCGCCTGGCGGTCTGGCGAGGCGAAGGCACAGTCGGTGCCCCCCTACGTTATTTTCCACGACGCCGTACTGCGCGAAATCGCCGCTATCCGGCCCTCTGGCGAGGATGAACTCGGCCAGATCAAGGGCGTCGGCGCCTCCAAACTGGCGCGTTATGGGGCGGGTGTGCTGGCGGTTGTCAGGGAGCGCTGCTAGTACGAGTTTGCGAAGAGGGCAACCGATAAGGAAAAACAAGGCAAGAAGTTCTTTTGTGAACAAAAGAACCAAAAAACTTTTATCGGGTTTGCGCGGCCCTCTCCAGAAAAATCCGCGCAAGCATTTGAAAGTCTTTTTCTTCTTTTCTTCAGAAAAGAAGATCTTGCTTCAATGGGTTATGCTTAACGCATTCCGGCCTATGCCGCCGCGGTATTTGTCGGCGTGCGCCTGACCCTGAGCCGTCGGATCCGCCGCGCATCTGAATCGAGCACCCGGAACTCGAACCCGCTGGGATGGCCGATCACCTCGCCCTTCGTCGGCACCCGCCCCGCCAGGGTGAACACCAGGCCGCCGATCGTATCGATATCCGCCTCGCGCTCGTCCTCGGTCAGCACCTGACCGAGCCTGCTTTCGAAGTCCTCCACCGGCAGCCGGGCATCCATATCCAGGCTGCCGTCGCCGCGCTCGGTCACCATCGGGCCGGCGATTTCGTCATGCTCGTCGGAGATGTCGCCGACGATGGTTTCCACCAGGTCCTCGATGGTCACCAGCCCGTCGATGCCGCCGTATTCATCGACGACCAGGGCGAGATGCATGTGCGCCTGGCGCATCTGCAGCAGCAGGTCGAGCACCGGGATCTGCGGCGCCACCAACAGCGGGCGGCGCAGAATGGCCTCCAGCTTGAATTCCTCGGGGCGGCCGACGTAGGAGAACACGTCCTTGATGTGAACCATGCCGACGATGTCGTCGAGCTGGTCACGATAGATCGGCAGCCGTGAATGGCCCTCGCGGCGGATCTGGCCGAGGGCGTCGTCCAGCGTCACGTCCATGCGCATGGCGATGATGTCGGCGCGCGGGATCATCACGTCATCGGCGGTGGTGCCGCGCAGGCGCAGCACGTTGGCGATCAGCGCGCGTTCCTGGCGATCGAGTTCCGGCGCGTGGCCGGGCACCGGCACGGCGTCTTCCGCCTCCTGCACGAGTTCGGCGATGCTGTCGCGCACGCTCGGTTCCGGCGATCGGCGCAGGATGCGGACGCTCAGGCGTTCCAGCAAGCCGGCGCGATTGCGCACGCGGCTGGCGCCGTCACCCGAATGGGGCGGGCGCTGGGGGGCAATCATGTTCTTTTCCAAGGGTTGGGGCGTTTGAGGCGGCCGAGCAGGCGTGCCTCGGTTTGTTCCATGCGGCGGGCTTGCCCGGCTTCATGGTGGTCGTGGCCCTGCAGATGCAGGCTGCCGTGGATGACGAGGTGGGCGAGGTGATCGGAAACGCGCTTGCCGGCAGCACGCGCCTCGCGCACGACCACGCCGAGGGCGAGCACGATCTCGCCGGGCTGGTGCGGCCCGAGCGGATCGAAGGTCAGCACGTTGGTGGGCTTGTTGCGGTCGCGATGCCGGGCGTTGAGCTGCTGGACCACGCGGTCCGAGCTCAAGACGATGGTGGCATCGACGCCGGCTGCGGCTGCGGCGCGGCGAACCACCGTTTCGGGGTCGCGGACGTGCCGGCGCCAGGCCGGCTCGTCGGTAATCACCTGGATCCCCGCTGGCGCGGGGAACCGACTATGTCCGTCGCCCATCTATTTCCCAGCCGAATCAGCACGCGCGGGATCATGCCGCCGTGCCTCGCGCCGCGTGTCCTTCTCGGCGGCGGCGCGCTGGTCGTAGGCGTCAACGATGCGGGCCACCAGCGGATGGCGCACCACGTCGCGCTTGTCGAACCGGCAAACGCCGATGCCTGGCAGACCTTCCAGCGTTTCCAGCGCATCGCGCAGGCCGGAACGGGCGCCGGTGGGCAGATCGACCTGCGAGAGATCGCCGGCCACCACCATGCGGGTGCCCTCGCCCATGCGGGTCAGGAACATCTTCATCTGCACCGGCGTGGTGTTCTGCGCCTCATCGAGGATGACGAAGGCATGCTTCAGCGTGCGGCCGCGCATGAACGCGAGCGGGGCCACTTCAATTTCGCCGGTTTCCATGCGCTTCTTCATCATGTCGGCCGGCATCATATCACCGAGCGCGTCATAAAGGGGGCGCAAATACGGATCGACCTTGTCTTTCAGATCACCGGGCAGGAAGCCGAGCCGCTCGCCCGCCTCAACCGCCGGGCGGGACAGCACGATGCGGTCCACCGAACCGGCCGTCAGCATGGCAACCGCCTGGGCAACGGCGAGGTAGGTTTTGCCGGTGCCGGCCGGGCCGATGCCGAACACCATCTCGTCCCTGCCGAGCATGTCCATATAGGTGGCCTGCCCCGGCGAGCGCGGACCGACGGCGCCGCGACGGGTGCGGATGGCCGGCAGATCCGCCAGCGGCAAACGAGGATCGTCAAATTCGCTCATGCGCACGGCGGCATCCACATCCGAGGGACTGACCGCCTCGCCACGTTCCAGCCGTTTGTAGAGCCCGACCATCGCCGACTGCGCCGCCTCAACCCGGTTGGCGTCCCCACTGATGGCAACACGATTGCCACGGCACGACAGGCGCACGCCAAGCCCCTGTTCCAGACGCACCACATGGCGGTCGTGATCACCGAGCAGCAGCGCCAGCAGCGCGTTGTCGGCGAAGGTGAGGGTGATGGCCTTGGTCCCGAGCGGGAGGGCCTGGATGGATTTGCGGTCAGCCGGAGATATCGAAATGTGGGTCAAGCGCAGGCTCTCTCCTCGATAAGGGTTCCAGACAGCGAGCTGGGGCGGGCTTCGGCGATGTACACCGGCACAATGCGGCCGATGAGGCTTTCCGGCCCGAGCACATGCACGGGTTGGAGCCATGGGGTACGGCCGCCGATCTGTCCGGGCTGGCGGCCGATATGGGTGAACAGCACGTCCACGACCTCGCCTTGCTGGCTGGCGTTGAACGCGGTCGTTTGGTCACGCAGCAGGGCCTGCAGGGTCTGCAGCCGGCGGTCCATGGTGGCGTCGTCCACCTGCATGGCCGCACCGGCGGCGGGGGTGCCCGGGCGCGGCGAGTATTTGAAGCTGAAGGCGCTGGCGAAACGCACGCGGCGGATCAGATCCAGCGTGGCCTCGAAATCCGCCTCGGTCTCACCAGGGTGCCCCACGATGAAATCCGACGACAGCGCCAGATCCGGCCGTGCATCGCGCAGGCGATCAACCAGGCGCAGATAATCGGCCACGGTATGCTTGCGGTTCATCGCCGCCAGCATGCGGTCCGAGCCGGACTGCACCGGCAGATGCAGGAACGGCATCAACTGCGGCAGATCGCCGTGTGCCGCGATCAGCGCGTCGTCCATGTCGCGCGGGTGCGAGGTGGTGTAGCGAATGCGATAGAGGCCTTCGATATCAGCCAGCTTATGAGCGAGGCGGGCGAGGTTGGAGGCATTGCCGTCCGCATCCAGCCCATGCCAGGCGTTGACGTTCTGGCCGAGCAACGTGATCTCCCGCGTGCCCTGCGCCACCAGCTTGCGGGCTTCGGCGAGCACGGTTGCCTCGCTGCGGCTGGTCTCGGCGCCGCGGGTGTAGGGCACCACGCAGAAGCTGCAGAATTTGTCGCAGCCTTCCTGGATGGTCAGGAACGCCGTCAGCCCCTGGGGGGCCGAGGCTTCCGGCAGATGGTCGAACTTGTCCTCGGTGGGGAAATCGGTCTCGATCACCGCACCCGCCGCGCGGCTGGCGCGGGCGACCATTTCCGGCAGGCGGTGATAGGTCTGCGGCCCCAGCACGATATCGACGAAGGGCGCGCGGGCCAGGATTTCAGCACCCTCCGCCTGCGCCACACAGCCGGCGACGGCGAGAATGGTGCGATGGCCCTGGGCGCGCCGGGCCTCCTGGATCACCCGCAGGCGGCCCAGTTCGGAGAACACCTTCTCCGCCGCCTTGTCGCGGATGTGGCAAGTGTTGAGGATGATCATGTCGGCATCGTCAGGCGTTTCGGTCGGACGATAGCCGAGCGGGGCGAGAACGTCGGCCATTCGGCCACTGTCATAGACGTTCATCTGGCAGCCCCACGTGATCATGTGGAGGCGGCGGGAATTCTGGGTCAATTTGGGGTGTCAGTCATGCTGGCGGGGGAGGAGCAATACGGAAGCTGGCGCAAAATCGACCTTTCGTCGCGGCCTGATTGCGGCCGGTTCTCTAAGGAGGAATGGGCAACCGTATGGCTCAGGTCAAGACTCCCAATGCGATGATGGTTCGATCAATCGTGCGGCAACACCTTCTGACCCCGCCATGTCGCCGCATTTCGAGGCGTCGTGTCAACGATTACCGTGCCCGCAAGCCAGCTTAAACAAAAGCCGGTTTCGCCTCGACGGTGTCGATCTGCCCGGCTGTCGCAATCGGCCGGGCCGGGCGGTTCTGCCGCAGGGTGGACGCACCGTCGGCGACGATCGCCCAGGTGGCCGCCGACAGTTCCTTGCGGCTGGCGAACTTCTCGGGGTCCAGCGGCTGGTGCAGCAGCACGGTGGCGCGCAGGCCCTGGTGCTGGGCCAACCGCCAGAAATGCGAGGCGATGTCCATATCGCCATACCAGGCGAACAGCGGCCGTGCCGCGCGGCCGGTCGGAAGCCCGGCGAGGCGGTCGTAGACCACCGAGATCGGCTGGACGATCGGCGTGCGCCCGCTGGGTGTTGACGGCAATTCGGCCACCGACAGGAACGCCGAACGGAACGGCAGCACGCGGGAACCGTCGCTGGTGGTGCCCTCGGGGAACAGGATCAGATTGTCGCCGTCCTTGAGCCGGGCAACCATGTCGTCACGTTCGCGCCCGGTGCTCCCTCGGGTGCGGCGGACATAGAGCGTGCGGCCGAGGCGGGCGATGGTGCGGATAACCGGCCATTGCCCGACTTCCTCCTTGGCGACAAAGCAGCCGGGCAAGCGGCCGCCGAGCACGGCGACATCCAGCCAGGAGGAGTGGTTGGAGACGAACACCACCGGGCGGCCATCCTCGGTACGATGGGCGATGGCGCCGATCATGCGCACGTCCAGCCCGATCAGCACGCACACGAAGCTCCAGTAGAACCGGGCGAAGCTGCGTTGGGCCGGGCCGGGCAGCAACACCAGCACCGACTGGATCACCAGGGCGATCGCCGTCCAGATCGTGACGATCACCGCGCGCCGGATCGCACGCAGCCGCCGCACGATCCCGCGTTGCATCGGAAGGGCGATGGTTGACCATGCCTCGTCGTCCACTTTTTGGTGTGGGCGACGCAGCAGCGCGATGCGCTTGCCTTTAAGCCGTTTTGGGGTGCTATCCATGGAGCAGCGATTACTCCCGCAGGAGCGGCCGGACAATGAAAGCTTCGTGACCGTTCATTGACAAAGCAATGCCACGCCCGTCGCCTGGCCTTCACGGTGCTGTTTTGCCTGCTTCCGGCGCTGTTGGCGTCGGTTGGGCGGGCAGCGGACACGGTGGACAGCACCATCGATCTCGCCGCCACCGGCGAGACGGCGCTCGATGACGCCCTGCGCGAATCGGCGACCCTGGTGCAGTTGCACGACAGTGGAAAAACCAGCCCGGCCACGCTGATCGCCCGCGCCCGCACCGATCAGGACCGGCTGCTCGACGCCATGCACAGCCTGGGGCACTACGCCGCCAGCCTGCGCCTGACCATCGCCGACCTGACGCTGGACGATCCCGCCCTGCCGGACACGCTGGATGCCTGGCCGGAGGGCAAACCGGTGCCGGTTCATATCGAGCCGACTCCCGGCCCGGTGTTCACCCTGCGCAATATCGTCCTGAACGGCGACGCCGCCGGCCAGAAGCTCGATCTCAAGCCGGGCCAACCCGCGGTTGCCGCCGATGTGCTGGCCGCCGGCGCCCATCTGCTCGCCGCCTTGCGCAAAGATGGCCACGCGCTGGCCAAGCTGGATCCACCGATCGCCGATCTCGATGTCGTGGCCGAGGCGGTGGATGTCGATTTCGAGGTCAACGCCGGGCCAAGGGTGTCGATCGGCGCCATCAGCGTCGACGGGCTGTCCACGTTGAACGAGAGCTACATCCGCCGCCGGCTGGCACTGAAATCCGGCACCATCTACAGCCCGACGGCACTGGAGAGCGCACGCGCCGATTTGGCGAAAGTGCCGATCATCGCCAGCGTTCGGCTGGCACCGGCGCAGGAGGTGGCGGCCGACGGCACGCTGCCGGTCGATGTCGTGCTGAGCGAGCGCAAGCCGCGCGCTGTCAGTCTTTCGGCGGCCTATTCCACCGACCAGGGCGGCAACACCACAGCCACCTGGAGCCACCGAAACCTGTTCGGCAACGCCGAGGTGCTGACGGTATCGGCCGGATTGACCGACATCGGCGCCACCGCTGCCAAGCAGCCCGGCTACAAGCTGGCGGGGCTGCTGACCCTGCCGGACTGGCGGGAACGCGATCAGTCGCTGGATATCACCGCATTGGCGGTGCGCGAGTCGCTGGACGCGTACGACCGAACGGCGGCGATCATCGGCGCCACCTTCAACCGCAGATTATCCGAGCACTGGATCGCCAGCATCGGCCTGTTCGGCGAACAGGCCTATTTCGTGCAAGACGAAGTCGGCCGCGCTTACGATCTGCTGCAGGTGCCGATGGGCCTGCACTACAACACCACCACCAGCCTGATCGACCCCGCCACCGGCACGCGGGTGGATACCATGGTGACCCCCACCGAAAGCATCAGCCACCCGAACGCCACCTTCACCATCGCCCAGGTAAGTGGGGCACAGTTCTTCGACCTCTCCGCACCCGGCCGCAGCGTGCTGGCGTTGCGCGGGCTGGTCGGCACGGTGCAGGGCGCGTCTACCTTCGCCATTCCGCCGGACCAGCGGTTTTACGGCGGCGGCAGCGGCACCATCCGCGGCTACCGCTATCAGTCGGTCGGCCCGGAGCTTTCCAACGGCAAGCCGTCCGGCGGCAACGCGATGTCCGCCGGCACGGTGGAGTTCCGCCAGCGCATCGGGGCGGATTGGGGCGGCACCTTCTTCATCGATGCCGGCCAGGTATCCACCACCTCCACGCCGTTCAACGGGCAGTTTCGCGCAGGCGCCGGCGTTGGCGTACGCTATTATACCTCCATCGGCCCGCTGCGCGCTGACGTCGCCGTGCCGCTGATCCACCAGAACAACAGCGATCCGGTGGAGTTCTATATCGGGCTGGGGCAAGCGTTCTGATGTGGATTCAACGGCTTCTCGCCATTGTGCTGCTCGGGACAGCCCTGCTGCTGGGCGGTGTCGCCATCTTCACCAACACCGAGGGCGGACGTCGCGCGATCGAGGCGGCGGCGCGCTCGGCGGGGGTGGAGATCACCGGGCTCGATGGGCGCTTCCCCGACGATCTCAGGGCGAGCCAGGTGACGGTGACGGATGCCACCGGGGTTTGGCTCGAAATCAACGACCTGCATCTGGCGTGGTCGCCGCGCGCGCTGTTTCGCCATGAACTGCATGCAACCGCACTCGAAGCCAGCGTGGTGCACCTCGCAAGATTGCCGGTGAGCGGGGGCGGTGGCTCCTCCTCCGCCGGGTTCGATTACGCCGTGGTGCTGGACCATGTGGCGATTGGGAAGTTCGATACGCCGGGCTACGCCCTGGGTGTAGCGGGCCGGGCCAGTTATCAATCCGATCAGTTCGCCGTGCACAGCCAGGTCACCGGGCTTGCGATCGACGGTGTCGATCCCGCCATGATCGGCGCCGGGCCGCTGACATTGGACACGCAGTATCACCAGTACGCGCTGACGCCGATGGTGCTGAGCCTGGCCGGCGATACGCTCACGCTGTCCGCCAGCGGACCGTTGCCGCTCGACGGTCTGGCGCTCGACGCCCATCTGCATCTGCCGAAACTGGACATCTTCGTACCCGGCGTCGGCGGCGAGGCGACGCTGGACGGCAGGGTGGAGGGCGGGTTCGATAATTTCACCCTGAAGGCCACAAGCGCCGCCAATCTCACTGCCGGCCTCGCCTTCACCGCCGAGATCGACGCACATGATCTGCCCGAAGCCGCCGCCGGCCATTTGACGGCGGCCGGCACCTACGACGGGCAAAAGCTGACGCTGGACGGCACCACCGATTTCGACGCCGCCCAGCACCGGCGCATCGCCATCAGCACTGCCACCTACCAGGGCGTGACCGGCAAGGGCGGCTTCACCCTGGCCGAAGATGGCGGGCTGCCGACCGGCGGGCTCACGCTCACCACCGCCGGGGTTCCCAACGCCCGCGTCGAGCTCGGCCGCGACGGCGCCATTTCCACATTGACGCTGGACGCCAGCACCGACAATGCCGGCTCTGTCACAGCGGCGGCGCGGCTGAATGCGGCGTTGACGCAGCTGAATGTAACGCGGTTGGACGGGCTTTACGCCGGCAAGGCGTGGCGCCTGACAGCGCCGACCACGCTGGTGGTATCGCCCCGGGTCAGCCTGGGCGCCACCCGCATCACCATGGGCGACAGCGCGCTGGATGTGTCCGGCCAGATCTCGCCGACGCTCGACATCACCGCCTCATTGCGTACAGCCCTTACGGATGTGTTGCGCGAGATCGACCCCACGCTGCGCGCCGAGGGCACGCTCAACGCCCAGGCCCGGCTGCGTGGCACCCTCGCCGCCCCCACCGGCACGCTGAACCTCAACGGCGACCGGCTGCGGCTGCTGACGCCGCCGGGCCTGGCCGCGATCTCGCTCGCTGCCAAAGCCGATTTCGACGCCACCCGGGCGCAGATCAGCGCGCATCTGTTCGGCGGCGCCACCGACCTCACCATGACAGGCGGCGTGCCGCTGTCCGCGGGCGGCACCTACGATCTTTCCGCCCAGGGCCACGCCGCCCTCGAACAGCTCGACCCGCTGCTGGCCAGCGCCGGCATGCAGACGCGCGGCAAGGTGGTGCTGAACGCCGCGTTGACCGGAACCGCCCCCACGCCATCAGGCACGCTGACCCTGCGTGACGGCTCGGTGACCATCCCCACCCAGGGCGCCCGGCTCAGTGACATCAGCGCCACAATGCGCGCCGGGGCCGATGGCATCGTGCTCGAACAGCTCACCGGCAAGGCCGGCGACGGCGATATCACCGCAAGCGGTCACCTGGGCCTGCAAAGCCCGATGCCTGTGGCGTTCACCCTCAAGGCGCACAACGCCAGGCCGGTCACCAGCGACCTCATCACCGCGACTTTCAACGCCGACCTCGCGCTGTCGGGCGCATTGGAGACCGCGATGGACGCCACCGGCACACTGCATATCAGCCGGGCCGACATCAACATCCCCCAGCGCCTGCCGGCCAACTTGCCGCTGCTGGTATTGCGCAACCACGGCAAGCCGCCGCCACCGCCGCCGCCGGAGATCCCGGTGCGCCTCGCCATCAGCCTGACAGCACCCGACCAGATCTTTCTGCACGGTCGCGGCGTGGAGGCCGAATTGGGCGGCACGCTGAAACTGTCCGGCACCGTGAGCCACCCAAAGCCGGAGGGCGGCTTCACCCTCAAGCGCGGCCAATACACCCTGGCCGGCACGGCGCTGACCTTCACCAGCGGACGCGTCAGCTTTGACGGCCATCTGCCGATCGACCCGACGTTGGATTTCGCCGCGCAATCCGTCAGTTCGAGCGAAACGGCCACGCTGGCGATCACCGGCACCGCCAACCGACCGATCATCACCCTCAGCGCCGTGCCGGAATTGCCGCAGGACGAAGTGCTGGCCCAGCTGCTGTTTCACCGCAGCGCCTCCTCGCTCAGCCCGGTGCAGCTGGCGCAGATCGCCGCCGGTCTCGCCCAGCTCGCCGATATCGGCGGCTCCGGCAGCTTCGATCCACTCGGCCTGGTGCGCCGCACGCTGGGGCTGGATGTGCTGTCGGTGAGCAGCACACCGGGGGCCGGCACCAGCATTGAGGCCGGGCGGAACATTGCCCACGGCGTTTATCTCGGCGCCAAGCAAACCGCCGGCGGCGTCGGCAGCCAGGCGACGGTGCGGCTCGACCTCGCCCCCGGTTTGCGGCTGGAGGCCGATCTCGGTGTGGCCCCGGCAGCGGCGGCAGACCCGACACCGGGGGCACCGCCGACCGGCAACCAGGTGGGGATCACCTACGAATTCCAATACTGAACACCGCAAGAAAGCGGGTATCGGCACCGCGCGCTGGCGGCTAAGCCGGGCCCATGAAACGCACCGACTGGTTCCGGCTGATCGCACTTTCCACCGTCTGGGGCGGCTCGTTCCTGTTCTTCCGCATCCTCGCCACCGAGCTGCCGCCGCTGACGACGGTGCTGAGCAGGGTGGCGATCGGCGCTTTCGCCATCTTTTTGTATTTGCGGGCGCGGGGTGTGGAGATCCGCATCCCTCGTGCGCAATGGGGGCGCCTCGCGGTTCTGGCGATTCTGAACAATGTCGTGCCGTTCAGCCTGTTCGCCTGGGGTGAAAGCCGCGTCTCCAGCGGCACCGCGTCGATCCTGAACGCGATGACGCCGATGTTCGTGGTGCTGATCACCGGGCTGGTGCTGTGCACGGAAAAGCTGACCTGGCCACGCGTGCTCGGCGTGCTCTGCGGCATCGCCGGGGTGGCGGTGCTGGTCGGGCCGGACGCGCTGGTCGGAGCCGATCTGCTTGGCCAGGCGGCGTGCCTGGGCGCCGCGCTGTGCTACGGCTTCGCGTTGCCGTGGGGGCGGCGGATCACCGGGCTCAATCCGCCGGTGCTGGCGATGGCGCAACTGACCGCGGCGACGCTTATTCTGCTGCCGCTGGTGATGCTGTTCGACCGGCCCTGGAGCCTCGTCAACCCCGATGTCATCGGCTGGGTGGCAATCGCCGGGTTGGGCCTGCTGTGCACCGGGCTCGCCTACATCATCTTTTTCGCCGTGCTCGCCAGTGCCGGCGCCACCAATCTGTCGTTGGTGACGCTGATGGTGCCGGTCTCGGCGTTGCTGCTCGGCCGCGTGGTGCTGGATGAGCCGATCACATCCGGCGCCCTCGGCGGCATGGCGCTGATCGCGCTGGGCCTCGCCGCCATCGACGGGCGATTGCTGCGCTGGATCAGCCGGTGCGCCAGACTCTGAACATCCAGACGACCACCGCCAGATTGACCCCGGCCGCGATCAGGATGATCTGCGGTGCCGACACGCCCTGGTGGGTCAGCACAGCCGTCACCACCGCGCCTGCGACGATGATGCCAGCGTTGGCAATATTGTTGGCGCCGATCATCCGGCTGCGCTCGCTGGCCGCCGATCGGTCCTGGATCAATGCGTATAACGGCACGCTGTAGAGCCCGCCGCACACCGCCAGCAGCGCCAGATCGGCCAGCAGCCGCCACATGCGCGGGGTGGCCAGCAGCGCGTGCAAACGGGCGGCGTCGTCTCCAACGGCGATACCCATCAGCTGTTGCGCCAAGGCCGGGCAGACGCCGGCGAAATCCCAGGCGAACAGCGAAATGCCCAAGGCGGCGATGGGCACGTAGCGCTGCGTCACCTCGCCGCGCTGCAGCAGGCCGCACAGCACGGAGCCCACGCCGATGCCAATGGCGAACATTGCCAGCAGGATCGTCACCAGTTCGGACCCACCGCCGAGCACCTCCTTGCTGACCACCGGGAATTGCGAAATCAGCACCGCGCCGAGCGACCAGAACCAGCTCAGCGCCAGGATCGCCAGCCAGATCTCCCGCTGTCCGCGCGCCAAACGCACAACGCGCAATGTCTCGGCGGCGAGGTTCCAGCCGATGCGCAGGCCCGGTTGCGCCGACGGCGCCGGCGGCACCTGCGATGCGGCCGCGAACCCGGCCAAAGCCACCGCCAGACCCAGCAACGAGACGATGATCGTCCCCGACGGCAACAGGATCAGGGCCCCGCCGAGAACCGTGCCTGCGAGGATGCCGAGGAAAGTTCCTGCCTCCACCAGCCCGTTGCCCGTCACCAGCTCATGCTCCGCCAGATGGCTCGGCAGGATGGCGTATTTCAGCGGGCCGAAGAACGCCGCCTGGCAGCCGAGGCCGAACAGCACGCCGAGCAGCAAGGGCAGGTTGCCGAGCAGGAAGCCGACTGTGGCCACCGCCATCAGCAGCACCTCGAAGCCCTTGTTCAGCCGGATCAGCCGGGCCTTCTCATAGCGATCGGCGATCTGGCCGGCGGTGGCGGAGAACAGCGCATACGGCAGGATGAAGATGCCGCTCGCCAACGCTACGATCAGCGCGCCGCCCTGTGCTGCGGTGAACAGCGCCAGCACCGCCAGCGCGTTCTTGAACAAATTGTCGTTCAATGCCCCCAGCGCCTGCGTTGCGAACAACGGCAGGAAACGGCGCGATCTCAGTAGGTCCGCGATCATTCAGGGCTCCTGGCGTCCGTGGGCAGATCAGCCTGCCCGCGGACGTATCAGCAGCCTACTTCAAATCGACGATGCTGAGATCGACAAACCAGGATTGCGGCGAGACGAAGCCTTCAACCTTCTTGCTCATCGCCCGCGGGTTGAGGTCGTGCACGACGTAGAGCCATGGCGGATTGTCCACCAGACGCTCATGCGCGGCCCGAGTTGCGGCCTGAATGGCGGCCGGGTCGGTTGAGGTTTCCAGCGTGGTCAGGGCGGCGTCGAACTTGTCGTCTTTCCACTGCTCGAAATTAAACCCGAGCGGGGCGAAGTTGGCCGAGGAGAAATACCGCGCCATCACGCCGGCATCCGAGCTTGGCGAGCTGATGTTCAGCGCGTTGGTGCCGTGAATGCCCGGGCTGTCCGGCGCCAGGCGGGCGGCGGTAAGGAGCGTGTTCCATTCGACAACGTCGAAAGTGACATCGACGTTGCAGTTGTCCTTCAGGCTCTGCTGCAGGAACTCGTTCATCGGCATCGGCAGCATCTGGCCGGAGCCGGAGGTGGAGATCATCACCTTGATCGCCAGCGGCTTGGCGTCGGTGACCCCTGCGTCAGCCAGCAGTTTCTTGCCCTTCGCGGGATCGAGCTTGTAGTGGTTTTCCGGGTTGCCGAAATTCGGATCGGACGGCTTCAGCCAGCCCACCGACGGCTCGGCGGTGCCGCTCAGCAGCGACACGAGGCCCTCACGATCGATGCAATAATTCAGCGCCTGGCGCACACGCACGTCGGCGACCGGGCTGTCCTTGGCGCCGATGTTGAACATCCACGGCCAGTCATGCGGGTAGGGCCCGGTGGTGATGACGAAGCCGGCCTGCTTCAGCGACGGCAATCCATCCGGTGGCGGCACCTCGATCCAATCCACCTGGCCGGAGCGAAGCGCGGCCATGCGGGTGTTGGCCTCGGGCATCGGCAGCAGCAGGATCTTGTCGACTTTGGCCTTGTGGGCTGTATCCCAATAGCCGTCGTAGCGCGAGAGTTCCACCGACTGGCGCGGGGTGAACTGCGAAATGCGGAACGGCCCGGTGCCGGCGGCAGGCAGCGCCGCCACCTTCGCCCAATCGTGCCCGGCGGCCTCGAACGAGGCCGGCGAGGTGAACAGGATGTAGACGGCCATATACGGGAAATACGACGCGGGCCGCGTGGTGGTGAGCGCCACCGTGCTGTCGTCGATCTTGCGATAGCTGGCCAGCAGCGGCACGCGGGCGCGGGTGATGCCGGAGCCGGCGGCCTCGAACTGCGCGCTGTCCTTGTTGAAGTAGCGATCGAGGTTCCAGATCACCGCGTCCGCGTTGAACTTGCTGCCATCGTGGAAGGTCACGCCAGGGCGCAGATGGAAGATCCAGGTCTTGCTGTCGCTCTTGTCCTGCTCCCAGCTTTCGGCAAGCCCGGGACGCAGCCCCGCCAGCGTTGCGGCGCTGTCGAGCTTCCACAGCGTCAGGCCTTCGAAGATCGGATAGCCGAGGAAGCGCATGCCCTCGAAACCGTTGTTCGGCATGCCAGTGGTGGTTGGCACGTCGCTCGCGGTCATCGCGATACGCAGGGTCTTTTCAGCCAGCGCGGGGCTGGCCGCGATGGCAGTCGTGGCGAGGGCTATCGCTGCAAGCCGGAAGGGAGAACGCATGATATCTCCTTGAGGTTTGGCCAATCAGGCCCGCACGTCCATGGCGGCGCGCAGTCCGTCACTGACCAGGTTGAAACAGATCGACGTCACGAAGATGCACACGCCCGGCAGCATGGCGATCAGCGGCTGGCTGTAGATGGCGGTGCGCAGGGTGTTCAGCATCAGGCCCCACTCGGCTTCCGGCGGCCTGGTGCCGAGGCCGAGGAACGACAGGCCGGAGGCGAGGATCATCGCCACGCTGATCAGGCTGGTGGCATAGACGAAGATTGGGCCGAGTACGTTGGGCAACACATGCACCCGCACGATGGTGAACGCGCCGGCCCCGGAGGCACGGGCTGATTCGACATAGTCGAGATTGCGCACCCCGGTGGTGACGCTTTCGGCGACGCGGATGATCGGCGGGATGAACACCAAGGTGAGCGAGAGAATGGCGTTGAAAATGCCGGCGCCGAGTGCCCCGCTGATGGCGACCGCCAGCAGCACCGAGGGAAACGCGTAGAACACGTCGGTGACACGCATGATCAGCATGCCCAGCCAACCGCTGGCAAAGCCGGCGATCACCCCGAGCACACCGCCGATGAAGAATGCGAACACCACGGGAGTGATGCCGAGGAACCACGACAGCCGTCCGCCGTACAGCAGCCGCGTCAGCATATCGCGGCCGAGTTCGTCGGTGCCGAGCGGATAGCCGGGAAAGCCGATCGGCTTCAGCCGGCGCAGCATGCTGCCCTGGAACGGCGGATGCGGGGCGATCCAGCCGGCGGTGAGGATCAGCACCAGCATCAGCAGCAGAATGCCGGCGCAGACCAACGTCACCCGATCACGACCGACGCGTTTGCGCACGCCAGACCAGTAGCCGGCGCGAGCGGGCTCAGCTGGGATCACGATGTTTGCCGCTGAAATGGTGGTGCTCATGATCGGCGCATCCGGGGGTCGATTGCGGTTTGCAGCAGATCGACCGCGAGGTTCAGTGCCACGAAGAACATCGCCAGCACCAGGATGGTCGCCTGCAGCACGGGAATGTCGCGCTGGAAGATGGCGTTGTTGAGCAGGAACCCGGTACCCGGCCAGGCGAACACCGTCTCCACCAGAATCGAGCCGCCCATGAGGTAGCCGAGTTGCAGCCCCATGACCGCCAGCGCGTTCGGCGCCGCATTCTTCAGCACGTGAACGATGATCCCGCTGCGCCGCAGCCCCTTGCCTCGCAGCGTGGTGATGAAGTCCTGATTGAGAATTTCCGAGACAATGCCGCGCACTGTTCGCGTCACGATGCCCATCGGGATCACGCTCAAGGTCACCGCCGGCAGGATCAGGAATTGCAGATGCGCCCAGTCCAGCATCCAGTTGCTGGTGCCGTCCGGCCCCGCCCCCATGGCCGGCAGCATGTTCAGCGTGACGCTGAAGATCACCACCAGAACCATGCCAAGCCAGTAATGCGGCACCGAAACCCCGGCGACGGCGATACCAACGCAGGTGCGGTCAATCCAGGTTCCGTTGAACGCCGCGGCAAGACTGCCGAGCAGGGTGCCCAGGATGAAGCCGATGAACGCCGATGCGCTGGCGAGGATCAGGGTGTTCTTCAAGGCCGATGCCAGGTCCGGCCAAATGTCGCGCCCGGTCGCCAGCGACCGGCCGAAATCGCCGGTGACGATATGGCCAAGCCAGATGCCGAACTGCAGCGGCAACGGCTTGTCGAGCCCATAGAGGGCCCGCACCTGCGCCACCACATCAGCCGGCGCATCCGGCGGCAGGATGGCGTTGATGGGATCGCCGGGTGCGATATGCACCAGCAGGAAGCAGAACAGGCTGACCGCAAGGGCGATCGGCACGGCATAGATGATCCGGCGGATCAGATAGAGCAGCATGGCGTCTCCTCCTTTCCGGCAGCAACCAGAATACAACGGGCGCGATGATCGGGATCGCCGCGCAATGCCGGAACCGCGACCAGGCAGGCATCGGTTGCGACATCGCAGCGCGGTGCGAAGGCGCAGCCGGTCGGCAGGTTTTCCAGATTGGGCGGCGCGCCACGAATGGTGGTGAGCCTGCGGCCGCGCATGCCGGAGTGGACGGTGGCGCCGAGCAACCCTTGCGTGTACGGATGCAACGCCGTGCGCATCACCTCGCGGACCGGGCCTTCCTCGACGAACTTGCCGCCGTACATCACCGCGATGCGGTCGGCGATTTCGCCGGCGACGCCGAGATCGTGGGTGACGAAGATCACCCCCATGCCCATCTCCTGCTGCAGGCGGCGCAGCAGCAGCAGGATCTGGATCTGCACGGTGGCATCGAGCGCCGTGGTTGGCTCATCGGCCAGCAGCAGCTTCGGCCGGCAGGACAGCGCGATGGCGATCATCGCGCGCTGGCGCAGGCCGCCGGACAGTTCATGCGGATAGGCGGCAAGCCTACGTTCAGCCGAGGGGATCTGCACGAGATCGAGCAGATCGAGCGCCCGGCGGTGGGCATCCTTCTGCGAAACACCCTCATGGCGTTTCACGGTTTCGCAGATCTGCTGGCCGATGGTGAACACCGGGTCCAGCGCCGTCATCGGCTCCTGAAACACCATAGACACCACGCTGCCGCGAATATCGGCCATCCGGTTCTCGTCGATGCCGACGATGTCGTGGCCTCCGACCCTCACCGTGCCGGTCATGACAGTGCGCGCCGTTGGGTTGAGCCGCATCAGCGCGCGCAGAGTGACGGATTTTCCCGATCCGCTTTCACCGAGAATGCACAGCACCTCGCCACCGGCGAGATCGAAATCCACCCCGTTGACGGCATGCACGGTGCGATCGCGCGTGACGAAAGTGACGTTGAGGTCACGAACCTTAACGAGATCTTCGCTCATGACGCCGCCCTGCTGTGCCCAC
>Ga0302193_10001948_pt1 | contig 17357 bp, 16 predicted proteins | sample II_Bog_E3_3_FD_200228 | JGI IMG/M metagenome (GOLD analysis project Ga0302193, IMG submission 200228) | Peat permafrost microbial communities from Stordalen Mire near Abisko, Sweden - II_Bog_E3_3 | ecosystem: Environmental > Terrestrial > Soil > Wetlands > Peat | place: Sweden: Abisko...
GCTTGTGGAGAAGAACGGCGAAGTCATCGACCTGGGTAGCCGGGCGCATGACATACTGACCGTGCTGCTGAAACATGCGGGGGATGTGGTGAGTACGCGCGACCTGCTAGCGCAGGTATGGTCCGGTGTGAATGTCGACGAGGGCAGCGTGCGCTTCCATATTGCCAAGCTGCGCAAAACCCTGGGCGACGGGCAGGACGGTGCGCGCTACATCACCAATGTTCCGGCACGCGGCTATTGCTTCGTCGCGCCGATCACCCGGGAGCTGGCTGAGCGCCCGGCCAGCACGCCGTTCAGCCCGCCCGAGGCCAGGCGGGATAATCTACCCTTGCCGCTCAACCGGATGGTCGGGCGCGACGAGGCTGTGCTGGCGGTCGCCGAAAGGCTGGAGACCAAGCGCTTCATCACCGTCGTCGGCCCCGGCGGTATCGGCAAAACCACGCTCGCCGTCGCCATCGGCCATCACCTGCGCGCCAAGTTCAACGGCGCCATCCATTTCATCGACCTTGCCCAGCTCAACGACCCGCTTCTGGTGCCCATCGCGCTGGCTTCCACCTTTGGGCTCTCCATCCAAACGCAGGACGTTCTGCCGGACCTCGTGAATTTCCTGCGCGGCCATCGCAGCCTTGTCATCCTGGACAGTTCCGAACATCTGATCGACGCCGTGGCCGCGCTCACCGAGCATCTTTTCCCGGCCGCGCAGGAACTCTACATCCTGGCTACCAGCCGGGAGCCCCTGCAGGTGGAGGGTGAACATGTTTACCATCTTTCGCCCTTCGACAGCCCGGCCGACGATGCCAGCCCGTCCGCCGCCCAAGCCATGGCATTTCCCGCTGTTCAGCTTTTCGTCGAGCGTGTGGCAGCCAGCCAGGGCGATTACAGGCTGAGCGATGCGGATGCGCCTACGGTGGCGAATATTTGCCGGAAGCTGGACGGTATCGCACTCGCCATCGAACTGGCCGCCAGCCGCGTCGGCGCCTATGGCCTTGAGGGCATGGCCGCCCTGCTGGATGACAGCATAAAATTGCACTGGCGCGGCCGGCGCACCGCCTTGGCCCGCCACCGCACGCTGGGCGCCGTGCTGGACTGGAGCTACAATTTGCTGAGCGAGATCGAATGCCTGGTGCTGCGCCGTATCTCGATTTTCGTCGGCGCATTCACCTTCGAGGCGGCGCAGTTCATCGCGGGGGCCGATGATACGCCGCTTGAGACGATCGTGGATTCGATCTCCAACCTCGTCGCCAAATCGCTCATCGCGGTCATGCGCGTCGGCAATGCCATACGCTACCGCCTGCTGGACACGACTCGCGCCTATGCCGCGCTGAAACTGGCGGATAGCGGCGAGGCCAATGCCATTGCCGCGCGCCATGCGGCCTATTACCGCCGGGTTCTCTCAAATGCGAACGCGGCTTCCGAGACAGTTCAGAACAGCCATTGGGTCGGCATGGTGGCTGAGAATCTCGGCAATACGCGCGCCGCGCTGGAATGGAGCTTCTCCTGCGCCGGCGACCTGCAAATCGGTAAGGCGCTCGCTTTGGCCAGCGCACCTTTGTTCCAGGGCATGTCGCTTCTCACCGAATGCCATCGTTGGACGGAACGCGCGCTGGAGGTGCTGGATGAGTCGGAGCGCGGCACGAAACGCGAGCTGGAACTCACCGCCTCGCTCGGCCAGTCCCTCATGTTCACCAAAGCCAGCCAGAACGCGCTGGACGCGCTGGAGCGCGGCCTGACGCTCGCGGAAAAACTGGACGATACCTATCAGAAAATTCGGCTGCTCGACGGGCTTCGCGTGTTCCATCTCCGGGGCGGCAATTTCGGCCAAGCGCTGGAGCTCGCGCTGCGCGGGGAGGCCGTCGTTCAGCAATCGCCGGAGGAGGCCGCCGAAACTGCCTCCCTTTGGATGCTCACCAACGCGCAGCATTTGCTGGGCGCGCAGGACGCCGCCCGCAACTACTGCGACGCGGCGCTTGCCCGGATGCCAAGGTCGTCGCGCCTACAACTCGTCAATTTCGGCTACGATCTGCGCATTGCGGCGCTCTGCAACCGCGCACGCATCCTCTGGTTACAAGGCGACGTGTCCGAGGCCCTCGCCGCAGCCCGGCAAGGGATTCGCGAAGCACAATTGCTCGGCCATTCCTTCACCCTCTGCATCGCCCTCATTTGGTCAGTCCCGGTCTTTATTTGGAGCGGCGACCGGGGCAGTGCCGAGGAAAATATCGAGATCCTGATCTGCCACGCCAGAAAATATTCACTTGGGCCGTATAACCCCGTCAGTCTGGGGTTCAAAGGAGAACTCGCGCTAAAAAACGGCGAGACCAAGGCGGGCGTGCAGCTTCTGCGCTCGGCGCTGGAAATCCTAGGGCCACAGCGTTATCAAAATGTCTCAGCGTGTTGGGCCACCAGCCTTGCCGAAGGGCTGATCACGGAGGGCAAGTACCAGGAAGCGCTGGCATTGGTCGACGGCGCGCTGGCGGAAGAGGAGGCGCGCGGCAATAGTTTCTACACCGCCGAGACCGCGCGCATTAAAGCCATCATTCTCGCCGCAATGCCGGGCCCGGACCGGGCAGAGACGGAACGCTGGTTTCGCCGCTCCTTGGATCTCGCGCATCGTCAATCGGCGCTGGGCTGGGAGCTGCGCGCGGCCACAAGCTATGCTGTTTTTCTTGCGGGACAAGGCGATGGCGAGGCAGCGCGCATGCTGCTGTCCACCACCTGCGCGAAATTCAGACCCGACGCGGATTATGTCGACCTCAGAAATGCAAGGAAAATTCTGGAAAAAATTTTATACCAACAGCCGGACAATGCCGGTTCCGCCGCCATTCAACGCGCATGATCCAAGCGCCCTGCATAAAGCAACTTCCGTGATGATTTCTTAATGTCAACACGCGCCTCCGCGCGTTGACACGGCGCGAAACCGCCCGCTAGGCCTGCGGCGTGACGACCAGCACCATTTCTCCTCCCGGCATTTCCATCCGCGGCCGCAGTATCATGGCGCTCATCGTCTCGCCCGAGCTGCCGCTGCCGGAATGGCTGGAGGGCCTTGACGAACAAATGCGCCGTGCCGCGAATTTTTTCGCCGACCGTCCGGTGATCGTTCATTTTCCCGCGACGCTGGAAGAAAGCGACAACGCTGCCGCACTGCTCGACGCGCTCGACGATAGGGAGCTGCGCATCGTCGGCGTGGAAGGGATTGAGACTGCCCTGCTGAACGGCACGCGCTGGGCGCGGCTGCCGAAACTGCGCCAGGGGCGCCCGCTGAACCCAGATACGCGCACCGACCGTCTGATCGAAATCCCCGATGATCCGGTAACGCCGACCGCGCCCACGATTGAACCGGCAGCGCCCGCTCCACCCGCAGGCTCCCTGGTGATCGACCGGCCTGTGCGCTCCGGCCAGTCGATTTTTTTCGAGGAAGGCGACATCACCGTCATCGGCTCGGTCGCCTCCGGCGCGGAGGTGATTGCAGGCGGTTCGGTTCATATCTACGGCACGCTGCGCGGCCGCGCTGTCGCGGGCATCCGCACCGGCGCCGGAGCGCATATTTTCTGCCGGAAACTCGCCGCCGAGCTCATTTCGATCGACGGGCTCTACGACACGCCGGAGCATTGGGGCGACGGGCTGCACGGCCGCGCCGTGCATATCCGCCTGGAGCACGGCGCACTCAAACTTTCCGCCTTCGACTAATGGCATTCGCACGCGCCAAACAAGGAGTTTTCATCGCATGTCCAAGGTAATGGTCGTTACATCGGGCAAAGGCGGCGTGGGTAAAACCACCTCGTCGGCGTCCCTCGGCGCCGCTCTTGCCCAGGCGGGGCAGAATGTCGTGGTCATCGATTTCGATGTCGGCCTGCGCAACCTCGATCTCGTGATGGGTGCCGAGCGCCGCGTCGTGTTCGACCTCGTGAATGTCGTGCAGGGCGATGCGAAGCTCGCCCAGGCGCTGATCCGCGACAAGCGCGTGGACACCCTCTCGCTGCTCCCCGCCTCGCAGACGCGCGACAAGGACGCGCTGACCGAAGAAGGTGTCGGCCGCGTGATTGAGGAGCTGCGCGGGAAATTCGACTGGATCATCTGCGACAGCCCGGCCGGTATCGAAAAAGGCGCGATGCTCGCGATGCGCTTCGCCGATATCGCGGTCGTGGTGACCAACCCGGAAGTCTCCTCCGTGCGCGATTCAGACCGCATCATCGGCATGTTGGATTCCAAGACGCAGCTGGCCGAGAATGGCGGCAAGTTCGAGAAGCATCTGCTGCTCACCCGCTACAGCGCGGCCCGCGCGGCGCGCGGCGAGATGCTGAAAGTGGACGACGTGCTGGAAATCCTAGCCATTCCGTTGCTCGGCATCGTCCCGGAGAGCACGGAAATCCTGAACGCCTCCAATGTCGGCTGCCCGATCACCCTGCATAACCCGGCCAGCAACGCGGCCCGCGCCTATAGCGACGCCGCACGCCGCCTGCTCGGCGAAAAAATCGAGATGAACGACCATGCCGAGCGGCGCGGCTTCATGAGCCGCCTGCTCGGGCGGAAGGCGGCAATGGCATGAGCCTCTTCGATTTCTTCAAGCGCAACCGCTCCGCCCCTGTCGCGCGCGAGCGCCTGCAACTGCTGCTCTCGCATGAGCGCATCCTCACCGGCCGGGCAGATCTTGCCGCACTTCTGCAGGAGGAAATCCTCGCGGTCATCGCCAAGCATATCGCCATTGATCGTGACAAGGTGAATGTGAAGCTCGATCGCGGCTCGCAATGCTCAACGCTCGAGATCGATATCGAAATGCCCGAGGGAACCCTGGCGCGGAGCTGACACAGCGCGCCAGAGTTACAACGCCCAATCGCAGGCGGCGGCAAAAATCGCCGCGACCTGCTCGATACCGCGCTGATCCTCCGCATCGAACCGCCCGACCAGCGGGCTGTCCAGGTCGATCACGCCCATCACCCGGCCGCCCACGATCAAAGGCACAACCAGCTCCGATTGCGACGCCGTATCGCAGGCGATATGCCCGGGAAATTCATGCACATCCCGCACCAGCACGGATCGCCCCGCGGCGGCGGCGGCACCGCACACCCCGCGCCCGGCGGGGATTCGCACACAGGCCGGCTTGCCTTGAAACGGGCCCAGCACCAGCTCCCCGGCATCGCGCGTGAAATAAAATCCGGCCCAGTTCAAATCCGGCAGCAGCATCGCCAGCAGCGCCGCCGTATTGGCCGCATTCGCCGTGATATCGCGCTCTCCCTCCAGCAGCCCGCGCAGCGATTGCGCAAGCTCGCGGTAAAGCTCCGGCTTCGCCGCCCCATCCACCGCACCAATCTCGAACATGCCAACCCTTTCTATCGCGCGCGCCCCGCGACGCGGGCCAGTAAGCGCCCAGTTTAGCGTCACGGCCCATCCCGGTCCAGAATCCGGCGGCCGCTCAGGCGTTGGAGGTGCGAGACTACCACCTGATATAACCTTGGAACGGTGGACGGGCGGGCGAAGCTATCGTAGGGGCACCCAACGCGCATTCCGCATCCCACAAGCCACGAAATGGATTTTAAGCTTTTGTCACGCAACACGGCCCTCCCTGTCCTCGCAACCCATAGCGGCAAATTCCATTGCGACGAGGTGTTCGCCTATGCCGTGCTGCGCCTGGCCCTGGGCCTGAGCGCGCCGGGCGTGGACCACCAATTGCTGCGCACCCGTAAGCCGGAGCTGATCGAGGCGGCGGATATCGTCTGGGATGTCGGCAGCATCTCGGATGCCGCCGCGGATCGCTTCGACCATCACCAGCGCGGCGCGCCGCTGCGCCCGGATGGCACACCGTTTTCATCCGCGGGGCTCATCTGGCAGGTATATGGCGCCCGCGCCGTGGCGGCCTTGCTGCCCGATGATGCGGCAGGTTTCGCCGAAGCCATCGCCGGCGAGATCGATGAGAACATGGTCCGGCGGATCGACGAGATCGATAACGGCGTCTCCGCCGACGGCCCGGTGAAGCGCGATACGCTGGGCCTCGCCCGGCTGATCGAGGATTTTAATCCCGCCTGGGATGATGAAGCCGCGCAAGGCCCAACTGCCGGGGACGCCGCGTTTCAGGAAGCGGCGGCCCTGGCGCTTGGCGTATTGGCGCGACGGGTTGAGAGCCTGCGCGCCCGGCACGCGGCAGAGAGCGAGGTTTTGGCGGCACACCGCGAGGCGGAGGACAAGCGCGTGCTGGTGCTGGAGCGCGGCATGCCCTGGAAAAACATCGTCTTCAACCACGACCTGCCCGTGCTCTTCACCATCTCCCCTGCCTCCAACGGCAATTGGATGCTGGACACCGTGCCGCCGGAGCCCGGCTCCTTCGACCAGCGGCTGCCGCTGCCGGAAAGCTGGGCCGGTTTACAGAATGCGGAGCTGGCGGCGGAAACCGGCGTGGCGGATGCAGTATTCGTGCATCTGCGCCGCTTCGTTGCCGCCGCGAAATCGCGTGCAGGCGCATTGGCACTCGCTCGGCTGGCGCTGGCGCAAGCGACGTAGAGCCGGAGTGCGTTTGCTTCAGGTTCGCGCAACGGCGCGAACCTTAAGCGTGAACCACCGTGACACACGACGCCGATCATTTATACGGTATCCAGCGCCATACGGAACGAAATAAACGTGAAAAATTCGCGTTGCCTGCCGGTTCCGCCGGCGATCCAGTGCAACGATTCAGCGCGCCTCTCCTGTCGATTCGCTTGACGCCGCTGCGCGTCATCGGCATGATCGTGAACGGGATTTCCGACACTCATGCCGGATGACGATATCAAAAATCCCCATATCAAATCAGGAAGAACGCGTAATTCGATAAATGATTGCGCCTTCAAGCAAAGAGGAACCCGAAAATGAGCGCGTATTATATCGTCTTCGTTGAAAAGCCCGTGGACCCGTCGGAAATCGATGCCTATCGGAAATTAGCACTTCCCTCGCTTCAGGGGCGCGACGTAAAATTTCACACCGGCCCGGGCTGCGAAATTGTGACGATGGAAGGCGATGAGGTGGACACGGTTGTCGTGCTCGAATTCAACTCGGTCCAGGACGCAAAAGACTGGTATAATTCACCACTCTATCAGAGCGGCCTGAAACATCGCCTCGGCACGGCACGCAGCCGGGCGGTGATCGTCGAAAAACTCCCAGGCTGATCCAGGATATTCTGCCGGGCAACCTAACAAGGTGGCCCGGCCATTCAAAAGTTCATTTACAAGATAATCGATACCGTTCCCTGCGGTTTCAATGTCTCAAGGTCGAGGCAAGCACGTTTTGAGACGATCCGGAGCGCACCGTCCACGCGGCGCAGCCGGTGCTGATTCTGCCCCATATAGGTCATCACCTCCTCGCGCCGGATGCGGTAGACCACAAAGACCGAGCGGGTGAGAATCTCATCGCCATCCGCCTGAAAGCGGATATTGCTGACCAGATGGCGCGTGCGCGAATGCGGGTACTCCGCATGGGCCGATTTTTTCATCAGCCGCAGCGTACGCTGCTTGAGTCGGGCGCGGTCATCGGCCACCAGAAACAGCACTTTGGACGGATCAAGTGTTTCCGGTTTGTCCAGGCTGATCGGCGCGACTTCATACCGTCCATCCTCCGTGAACAAGGCTTCCCACGCGGCGAGTTGCCAATCATCTAGCAATTCCGCCTCATGGTAGAGAAAATTCTCAATCTCTTCCCGCCCTGCCGCGCGCCCCGCCTGGGCGGCACGCGGTGTTTCCAGCTGTGCGCTCATTTTAACCCCTCCCCGTGCTGAGGCTATCCGCGCCTGCGATGATGCGGTCCCATTGGGTCCACCAGGACCGCATCTGCGCCTCATCGAGAAAATCCCCTTGCGCGAACAACAGATTTTCATCCTCGCTCATGCCTTTGGATAAATCGCTCCAACGCCCCGGCGCACCATGGTCGTTGCCGCGCTGGCAGAGTTCAAAAGCCTCGATGTCATCGGGCGTCGCAAATCCGGCCGGGCCAATGAAGGTGAGATAATTATCCAGCCGGATCTTGCGCAGCAACGGGTCCTCATCCGCGGGCCCCACCGCCCAGACGCGCACATCCATCCGTGTCGGGCTTTGCGGATAGACCGAGCGGATGGAGACGGCGAGATTGTCGTTCACTACCAGGTTCGGAAAAATGATCATGTTGCGCTGGCGCTGGCCCACACGCTCGGCCCGCTCTGCGCCCAGCCGGGCGATCAGCTCATCATTCACGCGCTCGATCCTGCCTTTGGCTTCTTCACCGAAGGGCGGAATCCATTGCGCCACCGCGCGGCCGGATTGCAGCTGGATCTCGAACGCGCCATGCCCATTGCCCAGCCCGCGCGCAAAGCCCGATTGCGTTGCTGCCGAATTGCTGGCGGCCATCCGGTTATCCAGAAATTCAAAATAGCTCGCATGCAGCGAGGGACCATGATACGCGTCATAGCTGTTCTCGATCAGCAATTTCCAGTTGCCGTAACAGCTGAAGGACTGGCTGCCCGCAATCACCTCAAGCCCCGCCGCAGACTGGTCCGCGATCATCGCCAGATAATCCCCGGCGCCGGCCAGGTAATCCACCAGCGGAATCGCATCCGGATTGAAATTAATGAAGAAAAAATCCCGGAAGGATTCCAGCCTGGGCACGGGGACGAGATCGTACAGACCGTCTGCGTTAAAGTTCGGCGCATAGCCGCCCTTTGCTGCCGTATCGCGCAGTTTTCCATCCAGCCCAAACACCCAGCCATGATACGGGCAAGTGAAAACCTTGGTGCTTCCGGAAGCTTCCCGGCAGAGCGTCGAGCCGCGATGCGTGCAGGCATTGAACATCGCCCGCGCCTTGCCGTCCCGGTCACGCGTGAAAATCAGGTCGCGCCCGCCGACATTGCGGGCCATGAAATCGCCCGCCTTGGGAACTTCGGAAGCATGGCCGAGATAGAGCCAGCACCGGGCGAATATCGTATCGCGCTCGCGCTGAAAAACCTCCTGGCTGGAATACGCCGCGCGGTCCACGCGGAAGCGCAGTGCCTTGCGGTCCACGGCAACGTAATCACTATACATTTCGCGCCCAGGCGCGGCCGGTTTGTCGAGCATGATGGACATCCTCCTGCGTGTTCAGCCGCCGCGCGCACCGCCGAATAGCGGCGTGCGGGCGGCGTACCAGAAATAAAGCCGCGAGGGCATGAGCCGCGCCCTGCGGACCGTGGCGACGACTTTGCGCGGCACCAGGATTTCAAAATCATCGGTCTTCATCCCGGCGACGACCTGTTCGGCGGCGTATTCCGCCGAGATAATACCGGGCAACGGAAACGGCGCCTTCGCGGTCATTCGGGTCTGAATATAACCCGCCACGACGATCTGCACCTTAAGGCCGGTCTTGCGGGTCTGCAGCCGCAAGGTTTCGCACATTGCGAGCAGCGCCGCCTTGGAAGCGCCGTAGCCCGCCGTGCGCATCATCCCCCGATATTGCGTGAGGGACGACACCACCACGATTTTTCCCGCATCGCGTTCGCGGAATTTTGGCAGCACCGCCTCGATCGCGTTCGCAACTCCGACGACATTGACGCCGAGTTGACGTTCAATTTTTTCGGCCGAGAAATCAGCCAGACCGAAGGGCACGTAAATTCCGGCGGAAAGAAACACCATGCTGATCGGGCCGATCTCCTGCTCGACTTGCGCCACGATGGTGGCGAGCCCCTCCCGGTTCGTCACATCCCCCGCAAAGCCGAAAATCCGGCCACAGGCTTCGGGCAGAGCTGCCAGCTCCGTCAGGTCATCCTGCGTCCGCGCTGTCGCCGCCACGGTCCAACCATCCTGGACAAGCCGCAACGCCACAGCGCGCCCGAGGCCGGAACCCGCCCCGGTGATCCAGGCAATCTGGCCGCTCATTTCCAACCCCCAATTTAGTTAGCTAGCAATCTAACGAGTGATAGGGAGCTGTCAAGTTGAAAAACGGTTGAGCCGCGAATCCCGGCCGCCCTGCTTGCCTCCACCCTGCTTGCATCCTGCACGGCTTTTGCCCGATAGCTGCAGGAATGGCCTCAGCACACCACGCAAGCCCCTTACCTGTGGCGAACGATACCCGCGCGCGCATCCTCCAAGGTGCGGCGTTGCTGTTCAGCGAGCACGGCTATACGCATGGCTCCATCCGCAGCATCACCAGCATCTGCGGCATCAAGGGGCCGAGCTTCTACCATCATTTCCACTCGAAGGAGGAAATGACCGTCGCACTCCTGCGGGAAGCCGCCGCGCTCGCCTGCGCCGAATTCTCGAAAATCCCGCAAGCCGCCTATGAAGGCGACCCGAAAGCATTGCTGGATGCGGCGATCGAGGCGCATCTGCGCGCGTATTTCGACCCAGGGCGGATGCTGGCGGCGCTGGTGCGCATCTACCGGCAGCTGCCGCCAGAGCTGTTCGTGGCCACACGCCAGGCGCTGCGCCCATTGCGCAACCAATGGGTGGAGGTGATTCGCATCGCGAGCGGCAACCGCTTCCCGGACCCTGCTCAAGCCAAGGCTATCAGCCTGTTCCTGTTCGGCGCGATGAACGCGATGGCCGATTGGCAAGAACGCCCCGGCTTCGCGATGCCCCTGCCCGCTCTGCTGAAACTCTTCGCGGATGTATTATTCTACGGCCTGCGCGGTTGAGGACGCCCTACGCGCCTTGCCGCTGCCGTAACCGGATCTGCTCGGGCGGCGCGCCGAACCAGCGGCGGCAGGCGCGGCTGAACGGACTCAGCTCGGCATATCCCAAAAGCTGACCGATGGCAGAGATCGAGAGATGCGGCAGGAGCAGATAGTTCAACGCCAGGGTCTGGCGCACCTGGCACACGGCATCGGAATAGCTCAGCCCGTTTTCGGCGAGGCGGCGCTGCAGCGTCCAGCGCGCCACGCCGAGCGCATCCGCCACATCCTCAATGGGCGGGTAGCCATCCGGCAGCCGGGCGCGAATTTCGCCGCGCACAAGCTCGGCCAGGGGCACCGTGTCGCGCGGCCGGCGGCATAGGCTGGCCCCTGCGAGGAGGCGGGAGAAACGTGCGGAATCGGCTCCAGGCATCGGTTGATTCAAATGGCGCGGCCGGAAAGCGATGGCATTGGTGCGCTGGCCGAAATAAACCGGCGCGTCAAAACATGCCTCATGCTCGGCATGCTGGCCGGGATTGGGATGCTCGAAATGCACCTCCTCAGGCCGAAAATGCTCGCCGAAGGCATGGCGCAGAAGATTCTGGAACATCGCGATGGTCAGCTCCGCATCCTGCCGCCGCTCGAAAATCCGCCAATCGAGGATACGGTATTCCAGCCAGAGCAGCCCTCCCTCTTCTCGCAGCGCGACCGCGCTGGCCTCCTGGTGCAAGGGAAACAGCGCGACGAATTGGTGCAGCGCCATACCGATGGTCGGCGCGGCCAAGGCAATATCCCCCACCAAACCATGGCTCGTCGCCGGAAATTGCCGCCCGTATCGTAACCCGAAATTCTCGCAGCGCGAGACCTCCGCCGCCCGCTCCATGATGTCCACGTAGGCGGAGAGCTTCATCCGCCCCTCGCTCGCCGGGCTCAACCGGCCGGCATCCAGCCCAGCCGGGCCCATCACGCGGTCGGCATCCGCGCCGATTTCACCCAGAAACGGCAGCAACCCAAGCGTTGCCACCAGGGCGACCTGCGCGCTCGTACTGTGTTCGGCCAAACGGCTCATCATTCATCTCCGCCCTGCATCATGGTGCGGTGCGCTCAGCGTCTTCCCTGGCTGCAACGTAAAACGAGAGCGCGCTAACGCGCAACCCGGCCGGAATCGCCGATCAGCTTCTGCGCCAGCAGCACGGGAATGGCGGTGAAGAGGATAATGGCGAACACGACCACATTCACCTCCGGCAGCTTCTGCCCGAGCCGTATCGCGCCGAAAATCCAAAGCGGCAGCGTGTTCTGCGCCCCGGCGGTAAAAGTCGTCACGATCACCTCGTCGAACGAGAGCGCGAAGGCCAGCAGCGCCCCGGCGCCGATCGCGCTCGCCATCATCGGCAGCATCACCCGGCGGAAGGTGAGAAAGCCATCCGCCCCCAAATCCGCCGAGGCTTCCGCCAGCGAGCGCGGCAACCGCCGCAGCCGGGCGATAACGTTGTTGTAGACGATCACCACACAAAACGTGGCATGCCCGGCCACGATGGTCCAATAGGAGAGATTCACCCCCCAGAAGGCGAAATAGGAGGCCAGCGCCATGCCTGTGAGAATTCCCGGCAAGGCGATGGGCAGCACGACCACGAAGCTCACTACCTCCCGCCCGACCGACCGCATCCGCGCCACCGCCATCGCCGCCAGCGTACCCAGCAGAATGGCAATCGCCGTCGCCAGCGCCGCCACTTCGAGCGACAATGCCAGAGCCTCGCGCACCTCCTCGTCATTCCAGGTATCGGCGAACCAATGCGTCGCGAATCCGGTGACGGGCCAGGCCGGAATCGGCGCGGCGGAGAAGGCATAGACCACGATGATGACGACGGGGATGAACAGAAACGCCAGAATCGCGACAACCGCCGCCCAGATGAACACGGCACCGCTGGCCCCGCTAGAGCGCATCGAACGCCCCCAATTTGCGCGCCAGCAGCAGGAACACCGCCATGACGCCGAGCGGCAGGGTGGCATAGGCCGCCGCAAAGGGGATGTTATTCGTCACACCCACATTGGCGTAGACGACATTGCCGATAAAGTCCGAGCCGACGCCGCCGACCAGCATCGGCGTCACGAAATCGCCCAGGGTGAGGGAGAAGGTGAATATCGCCCCCGCCACCATGCCGGGCAGCGCCATCGGCAGAATCACCCGCCGGAACGTCGCCATGCCACGCTCGCCCAAATCCGCGGAAGCCTCCAGCAGGCTGGGCGGAATCCGCTCCAAAGCGGCGGCAACCGGCAAAATCATGAACGGGAGCCAGAGATATGAAAACACGATCCACATCGCCCAGTTGCTGTAGCCAATATGCAGGTCCGGCAGGCCGGCGGCGCTCAGCGTCCAGTTCAGCACGCCGTCATGGGCGAGGATGAGCCGCCACGCATAAACCCGCGCCAGATAGCTGGACCATAGCGGCACCAGCACCAGCGCCATCAGCACCGCACGCAGCCTTGGTCCGGAAAGGCGCACCATGGCATAGGCAAAGGGCCAGGCCAGCACGGCATCCGTCAGCGTCACCACGCTCGCGATGAAAATCGTGCGAATGGCGATGGTCCGATAGATCGGGTCGCTCAACAGCTCGGCAAAATTGCTGAAGGAAAAACCGGGGATCAAATCCCCGCTCATATCGTCCACCTGCCAAAAGGCGGTGATGAGCAGCGCGCCGATGGCAGCGAGATAGAGTGTCAGAAACCAGATGGCGGGCAGGCCGAGCAGGGCGGCGTTCGCCGCCCCCTCATGCCGCCAGCCAAACGCGAACAGGGAGCCGCGCCATGTTCGCTTCGTCATTCGCCTCAGCCTTTAATCGTCTGCCAGGCGCGCTGCCAGGCGGCGTAATCCAGACAGTCATCCTTGCCGTTGCCGCATTGGGTGCGGGGCGTCTTCCAGAATTTGATCTGGTTGAAATACGCCGCCGAGGCATCGCCATGATACTGCGCGCAGGCGCCGGGCTGCTCGGCATCCATCTCCTTGCAGGCCAGCGTGTTCGCGGGCGTCTCGCCGAAATAAATCGCCTGTTCGGCCTGTACCTTCGGCGTCGTCACCCAGTTGATCCACGCATAGGCGCAGTTCGGATGCGGAGCCTTGGCGGAGATCATCCAGGTATCGGCCCAGCCTGTGGCACCTTCCGCCGGAATTGTATCCGCCACCGGCACTTTGGCCGCCTGCAGCGTGTTGGTCTGATAGGGCCAGGCAGCACCGACTACGGCATCGCCCGAGGTGAAGAGCTGGATTTCATCCGAGGCCAGCGCCCAGTATTTCTTGATCAGCTTGGCCTGCCCCTGCAGCAGCGCCACCACCGCGTTCATCTGTGTCTGGTTCAGCTCGTAAGGGTCGGTGATGCCAAGCGCCGGCTGCGTCTTCGAGAGATACAGCGCCGCATCGGCGATCTGGATCGGGTTATCCGGCACCGTCACCTGCCCGGCATATTTCGGATCATAGATCACGCTCCAGGACGTTGGCGCGCTTGGGAAGGTCTTGGTGTTATAGAGCAGCGTGTTCGGACCCCATTCATAGGAAACGCCGTAATGCACGCCCTTCACCGTATTGAAATCCGGCGCCTGGAGCTGCGGAATGAAGTTCTTCCATTGCGGGATCAGCGCGATGTTGATCGGCTGCACGTTATGCCCGTAGATCAGCCGGAGGGTCGCATCGCCGGAGGCAGAGACCACGTCATACTGGTCGCCGCCGCCCGAACGCATCAGCGCGACCATCTCATCCGATGAGCCTGCATATTTCGCGTGCACGGCGCAGCCTGTCGCCGCCTCGAAGGGCTTCACCCAATCATCCTGCGCATAACCCTCCCAGGCGACGACATTCAGCGTGCCTTCACCTTTACCAATCGCATTCAGCGCCTGCATCGCCTCCGCGCCCTGCGCGAGCGGCAAGGAAACGGAAAGTCCAAGCACGATTCTTGCAAAACATTGTTTTAAGCCTGCTGTCATGAAACCTCTCCCGGGTTGTTGATCGACTGAAGCTTTGCCGCCGCCACGCGCGGCCAGGCGGCCAGGACCGTTTCCCCGGGTACGAGCCGCAACCGCTCGCCCACGGGAATCGTATTCGCCTCCATCACGGCCAGCGCGGACCCATCGGCCAGCACGACCTGATAGCGCGTAACCGCGCCCAGATAGGTCGCCTCCCGCAGCTGGGCCGGTTGCGCGTCATAGCCCGCCGGCGGCTGTGCATCCGGCGCCAGCAACAGGATTTTCTCCGGCCGGAGCAGCACATTCCGCTGCGCGCCGATGAGGTTGGAACTGCCGACGAAATCCGCGACGAAGGCGGAGGTCGGCCGCTCATACATGTCGAACGCCGTGCCCACCTGCTCGATCCGTCCTTGCGAGAACACTGCGATGCGGTCGCTCATCGCCAGCGCCTCGTCCTGGTCGTGCGTAACATAGATAAAGGTAATGCCGCTCTCATGCTGCAACCGCTTCAGCTCCGCCTGCATCTGATGGCGCAGCTTGAGGTCGAGCGCGCCCAAAGGCTCGTCCAGCAACAACACCCGCGGCTGATTCACCATGGCGCGCGCCAGGGCGACGCGCTGACGCTGTCCGCCGGAGAGCTGGGCGGGCTTGCGTGCGCCGAAATCCGCCAGACGCACCTGTTCCAGCGCCGCCTGCGCCTGCGCATGCGCCTGCCGCTTGGGCATTTTGCGGGCGCGCAGCCCGTAGGCGACATTCTCGATCAGGCTGAGATGCGGAAACAGCGCGTAATCCTGAAACACGGTGTTCACGGCGCGGGCGAAGGGCGGGAGGGCGGCCACATCTGCTCCGTCCAGGAGAATCCGTCCGGTATCCGGCCGCTCGAATCCCGCGATCAGCCGCAATGTCGTGGTTTTGCCGGAGCCGGAAGGGCCCAGAAAGGTGAAAAACTCCCCCGCGTAAATGGTGAGGTCCAGCCGCGCCAGTGCCACCGCGGCGCCGTAGGCCTTGCTGACGCCTTCCAGCACAACGATGGGCGGCCGCGCGGGTTTTGCCCGCGCGTCCTCGGTTTCTCTCACGATCTGCCGATCCAGGGTATCACCTCCGAACATCATCCACCGCCAATATGGCATGGCGGCAAGCGCGCTTGCTTGACCCTGCGACACAATGGCGCGGCGGGAACGGCTTCAACAAAAATTCATCGCCACCCGGCGAACAGGAAAGAATATTAGACCGCGCACGATATTCTGTTCGCGCGTTTATTTTGAAACAGGGCACGATGAAGGGAGACCGATGCCCGAAGGATTACGGTGACCGCCGCCGGCGACCAGAAAGAAGGCCATTCACGCAAAGGAGAAAGCACGATGGGTACCCTCACCACGAAGGACGGCACGCAGATTTTCTACAAAGATTGGGGCACGGGACAGCCCATCATGTTCCACCACGGCTGGCCGCTCAGCGCCGATGACTGGGATAGCCAGATGATGTTCTTCCTCGACAAAGGGTTCCGCGTCATCGCGCATGACCGTCGCGGGCACGGCCGCTCGACCCAGACCGTCACCGGCAACGAGATGGACACCTATGCCGATGACGTCGCCGAACTCACGGCGAAGCTGGACCTGAAAGACGCGATCCATATCGGACATTCCACCGGCGGCGGCGAGGTCGCGCGCTATCTCGGCCGGCACGGTACCAGCCGCGTCGCCAAAGCCGCGTTGGTTTCTGCCGTCACCCCCATCATGGTGAAGTCGGAACGCAACCCGGGCGGACTGCCCATCGCGGTATTTGACGACCTACGCGCCCAACTCGCCGCCAACCGGGCCAAATTCTACGATGACGTGCCGATCCCATTCTACGGTTTCAACCGCGAGGGGGTGACGATCAATGAAGGCGTGCGGCGCAATTGGTGGCGCCAGGGCATGATGGGCGGAATAAAAGCCCATTACGATTGTATCGCCGTGTTCTCCGAGACCGATTTCACCGAAGACCTAAAAAAGATCGACGTCCCTGTGCTCATCATGCATGGCGATGACGACCAGATTGTGCCCTATGAGGATGCCGCTTTGCTCGCCGCCAAGCTCGTGAAGCATGGTACGCTCAAAATCTATAAGGGCTTTCCGCATGGCATGTGCACCACGCATGCCGAGACCATCAATGCTGATCTGCTCGCATTCATTCAGGGCTAGTTTTTAATGAAGCGGCAGCAGAACGAAGGTATAAAGCCTCTGCTGCCGCTTCATTTTTAAACGCCTTCGTAGATCAGGCGCGTGTATAGCGCCGGGGTGACAACGAACTGCCCCCATTTCTTATCATATTGCGCCGTCGGCTTGGCCGCTATGATTTCATCGAGCGACATGCCCTTGGCTTTCAAACCTGCAACATTTTCATGGGTGGCCACCAGCATGTCCCTGAACGCCTTCAGCTCGGTTTTGTTGCTGACGGGATATCCATGGCCTGGAATGATGATCGTCTGATCGGTCGTCGCGGCAAGATTGGCGTCGCTCGCCTTGATCATTCCGGTGATGCTGCCGCCGGTCGAATAGTCGATGAAGGGATATATCCCATTCCAATAGGTGTCCGCGACATGCAAAATATCCGCGTCTTCGAATCGGACTGAAATATCGCCATCCGTATGTGCGGGTTCGTAATGGTTCAGGGCGAGCGTGGTTCCGTTCAGGCTGAGCGTTTTCTGGTCCGAAAATATCTCGGTCGGAATGCCACCTGGCGGATGCGGGACGAAATTGAAATCCCAGTCTGCCACTCTTTGTGTTTTAGAGAGATATTTTGCCGTGTTTTCCTGGGCCGTAATCGTCGCACCCTGGCTATTCAGCCATGT
>Ga0302193_10001963_pt1 | contig 17287 bp, 13 predicted proteins | sample II_Bog_E3_3_FD_200228 | JGI IMG/M metagenome (GOLD analysis project Ga0302193, IMG submission 200228) | Peat permafrost microbial communities from Stordalen Mire near Abisko, Sweden - II_Bog_E3_3 | ecosystem: Environmental > Terrestrial > Soil > Wetlands > Peat | place: Sweden: Abisko...
CCCTGGCTCGTGGAAAGCTTCAACGACACGGAGGCCTTCGAGGGCACCTGCTACCAGGCAGCCAACTGGGTGAAGGTGGGCCAGACCCAGGGTCGGGGGCGGCAGGACCGCCTCTGGCACTGCCCCACCTCGGTCAAGGACATCTACGTCTATCCCTTGCGGCCCGACTTCCGCGAGGCGATGGGGGTGGAGCCCCGCAAGGGGTATTCGCCCCTTGGGATTGCGGACGGGCTGGAAGGCGGCGAATGGGCCCAAAATGAATTTGGAGGTGCCTGCTTGGGAGATCAACGTCTCGGAAAGCGGCTGGTCGATAGCGCACGTGTCATGGCCGAGCAGCCTGGCGCCTCGTTCTCCAGCGTGGAAAAGGGCAACTGGCCCGCAGTCAAGGGCTACTACCGCCTGATCGACCATCCCGACGATTCCGAGGTGACTCCGGAAGCGATCCTGGCCCCGCACCAGCAGCGGGTCATCCAGCGGATGATGGCGCAGCCGCTGGTGCTGTGCATCCAGGATGGCAGCGACCTGAACTTTTCGGGCCTGGACACCTGCGAGGGCCTGGGCAGGATCGGCACTAACCAGACCGGTGCCGGGAGCCAGGGCCTGCACCTGCATTCCATGTTGGCCGTGACTCCGGATGGGCTGCCCCTGGGGGTACTGGATGCCAAGCTCCAGGCGCCGGAAGTCAAGTCCCCAGAGGATACGCGCCCGGCCCGCACCATTCCCATCGAGGAGAAGAGGACTTTCAACTGGATCCTGGGGCTGCGCAAGTGCGCCGACCTTGCGGCCGAGCTTCCCGATACCCGCCTGGTATGCGTCATGGACCGGGGGGCGGATTTCTTTGAACTGTTCGACGAGCAGCGCAACAACCGCCGGGTCGACCTCCTGGTGAGGGCCAAACACGACCGGGCACTTGGAGACGGCCAGGGGCTTTTCGAGGTCGTCCGGCAAAGCCTTGCCCAGGGCCAGTTGCAGATCCCGGTTCCACGCCAGAGCGCCCGCCCCAAGAAGAGCGGGCAGAAGGCCCGGGAAGCCCGCCCTCAGCGGCTGGCCGAGGTGAGCCTTCGGTACCGGCAGGTCACGCTCCCACCCCCCGACGGAAGGAAGGACAAGGAGCCCATCACGCTTTGGATGGTCCACATCCGGGAGGACCTCCCCCCGGAAGACGGCAAACCCCTGGAATGGTTCCTTCTGACCACGGGGGAGATCGGATCCACTGAGGACGCCGCCGTGCGCCTGCGGTGGTACGCCCTGCGCTGGCGGATCGAGGACTGGCACCGGGTGCTCAAGACAGGTTGCCGGATTGAAAGGCTGGCCTTCGAAACTGCCGAAAGATTGAAACGCGCGGTCGCGATCAACCTGGTGATCGCTTGGCGGATCATGGTGATGACCCTTCTGGGCCGGGAGAGCCCGGAACTCCCAGCCGAGGTTCTGTTCTCGGACCTGGAAGTCCGGGTGCTGCACGCCTTCGCCCGGCAGCGGAAGCTGGAGGGTCCTTCCTCCCTCGGCATCGCCGTACGGCTCGTGGCGCGGCTCGGCGGATACCTTGCCAGGAACAACGACCCACCGCCGGGACACGAGGTCATGTGGCGCGGGTTCACGACCTTGCAGGGCATGAGCCTGGGCTTTGCCATCGCCCTGAACGAAGGAAGTTAGAAGAGCGGGAGTTTCGCCAGCCGAAGGTGAGAGCATGGGCTTATTGTTGGAATTGCAATTAGTTCATGCTTGTTCGGGTGTATAGCAAATCGGTGCCGAGGATGTTCCAGGTCCAGATGGCCGACCTCCATGGTCAGCGACTGGAGGCCGGATGCGCTCCGACCGGAAATCTCAAAATCCGCTTTGCTCCCGCCAAGGCCCGATCCGCCCAAAAAGCGGAAACCAGCGAACTTCGACCGATGGACTGAAATCCAAAATTGGCGGGATGAAGATGCCCGTCAGCCTGCCCGGAGTATGTTGCGGGTAATAGGCAGGGCTAGCCCCTGGCCAGCACGTCCCAGCGGCCGCCCTTGAACTCCACCTGGGCCCTGAGCCTCGGCAGGCTCGAGACATCCAGTTGGACCGGGTCGCCCCCGGCCGGCGCGTCGGACCTGAAGCGGTGGAACTCGTCCACCAGCCCCTGCTCCAGGAGTCCCTGGGCCAGGAGTCCGCCGCCTTCGAACAGCACCCGGCCCACGCCCCGGGCCGCCAGTTCGTGCAGGAGGTGGCGCAGGCTGCAGCCGCCATTGCCAGGGGGCAGGCGGAGATCCTCCACCCCGCGCAGGGATGGCAGATCCTCCACCACGGCCCGCAGCACCGGCTGGCCGGCCACGGGATGCCAGACCTTGCGGTCCTCGGGCAGCTGGCCATGGCTGTCCAGGACCACTCGCAGGGCAAGACGATGGGGGGCGGTGGGGGCATGCCAACGGTCGGTGAGCATGGGGTCGTCCACCTGGACCGTCCAGCGGCCGACCACGATCGCCTCGCTGGCCCGGCGCAGGGCGTGGGCCAACTGTTGGATTTCCGGAGTGGTGACCTGGGTGCTGCGGCCCTCGGGCCCGGTGGCGCCATCGGAGCCCAGGGCCAGCTTGAGCATCACCCAGGGCAGTCCGGAGTGGATCAGTTTGAAAAAGGGCGCGTGGAAGCGAGCGCAGGCCTCGCCCAGAACCCCCTCCCGGATTTCGATGCCCTTGGCCTGGAGGATGGCCATGCCGCCCCCGTCCACCCTCGGGTTTGGGTCCCGGACCCCCACCACCACCCGCACCACCCCGGCCCGGATCAGGGCGCTGGTGCAGGGCGGGGTCCGGCCCTGATAGCAACAGGGCTCCAGGGTCACATAGGCGGTGGCGCCCCGGAGGTCCTCATCCCGGCTTTCGGCGTCCCGCAGGGCCATGATCTCGCCGTGGGGATCCCCGGCCCGGGTGTGGACTCCCCGGCCCAGCACCCTGCCCTCCCGCACCAACACGCAGCCCACCGGGGGATTGGGGCTGGACAAGCCAACGCCGAGCATCCCCTCCCGCAGGGCGAGCGCCATGAAACTCTCGTCTCCGGTCAGGTGGACCGGGTCCGGGAAGGGGCCACCGCAGGCCAATTCCCAGGCCAGGTCCGGGGTGAGCAGTCTTGGGCTAGACATCAAGCAGGCCATCCACGAAGGTTTCGGCATCAAAGGGGATGAGGTCGTCCAGTTGTTCGCCAACGCCGACGAAGGCGATGGGCAGTTTCAGCCGTTCCAGGATCGCCACCGCCACGCCGCCCTTGGCGGTGCCATCCAGCTTGGTGAGGATCAGGTCGGTGACGCCGGCGGTCTGCTTGAAGGCTTCGGCCTGGACCAGGCCATTCTGGCCGGTGGTGGCGTCCAGCACCAGCACCACCCGCTGGGGCGCTGCCGGGATGACCTTCTGGAGGCTGCGCCGGATCTTGTCCAGCTCGCGCATGAGGTGATCCTTGGTGTGCAGGCGGCCGGCGGTGTCCACCAGGACCCAGGGGATGTTCCGGGCCAGGGCGCTGGCGGCTCCGTCATAGGCGATGGCCGCCGGATCGCCGCCCATCTGGTTGCGGATCACCTGCACCCCCGCCCGCTGGCCCCACAGCTCCAGCTGGTCGATGGCGGCGGCCCGGAAGGTGTCCCCGGCCACCACCAGGACCTCGTCGCCCTGGGCCTTCAGGTAGGCCGCCAGCTTGCCGATGGTGGTGGTCTTGCCCACGCCGTTGACCCCGACGATGAGCATGACCTGGGTGCCCTCGGCGGTGAAGGGCCGCGGGGGCACCAGCCGGAGGATCTTGAGCAGTTCGTCCTTCAGCACGGCCTTGGGATCGATCTCCGAGGCTTTCTTCAGCTCGAAGCGCAGGCGCTCCATGAGCCGGGTCACCGCATGGATGCCCAGGTCGGCTTGGAGCAGGAGATCCTCCAACTCCTCCAGCTGCTCCTGGTCCAGACGGCGCAGCCCCAGTAACCGTCCCATCGGCGCCAGCACCAGCTCCTGGGTGCGCTGAAGGCCCTGCTTGAACTTGCTGAACAGGGTGCCGAACAAACTCAATGGGAGGACTCCTTGATTACGGGAACCTTTGGCCGCTTGCGTTTTTCCGGGCGGATCCAGTCCTCCAGGGCGATCTCGAACACTTCCTCGACGTGCTTCACCGGATGGAAGTGAAGCTTCTTGCGAACCTCCGGGGCGATCTCATCCAGGTCCTTCTGGTTGGCGAAGGGGATGATGATGTTCTTCACCCCCACCCGCAGGGCCGCCAGGGCCTTTTCCTTGAGCCCGCCGATGGCCAGGGCCTCGCCGCGCAGGTCGATCTCGCCGGTCATGGCGAAGGTGTTCTTGATCGGCACACCCTTGAGCACGGACAGCAGCACGGTGGCGATGGCCAGGCCCGCGCTGGGGCCGTCCTTGGGAATGGCGCCCTCGGGGAAGTGGATGTGCAGGTCGAACTTCTGAAACACGTCCGGATCGATTTCGAAGGCATCTCCGCGGCTGCGAATGTAGCTGAGCGCCGCCTGGGCGCTCTCCTTCATCACGTCGCCCAGTTGGCCGGTGAGCAGCAGCCCGCCCTTGCCGGGCATCTTGAGGGCTTCCACGAACAGCACCTCGCCGCCGGTTGAGGTCCAGGCCAGACCGGTCACCACCCCCACCCGGGGGGCCTTCAGCCGTTCATCCTGGAGCAGCTTGACCGGGCCGAGCAGGTCCTGGACGTTCTTGTCGGTGAGGATCAGCTTGCCTTTGAGCTCCCCCTCGGCCACCTTGCGGGCCACCTTGCGGCAGACCGTGCCGACTTCCCGTTCCAGCTGGCGCAGGCCGGCTTCCCGGGTGTACCCGGTGATGATCGCCTGGATGCCCTTGGCGGTGAATTCCACCTGGTCGCCGGTGACGCCGTTCTTGGTCAGCTGCCGAGGGATCAGGTGCCGTTCGGCGATGCCGACCTTCTCCTCCAGGGTATAGCTGGAGAGGTGGATGATCTCCATCCGGTCCCGGAAGGCCGGCTGGATGGGATCCAGCTCGTTGGCGTTGGTGAGGAACAGAACCTGGCTGAGGTCGATGGGCACGTTCATATAGTGGTCGCGGAAGGTGTGGTTCTGCTCGGGGTCCAGGACCTCCAGCAGGGCCGCGGAGGGATCCCCGCGCATGTCCCGGCCGATCTTGTCCACCTCGTCCAGCATGATGACCGGGTTCACCGAGCCGATCTGGTGGATGGCCTGGATGATGCGGCCCGGCATGGCCCCCACGTAGGTCCGGCGATGGCCCCGGATCTCGCTCTCGTCATGGACGCCGCCCAGGGAGATGCGGGCGAACTTCCGCCCCAGCGCCCTGGCCACGCTGCGTCCCAGGCTGGTCTTGCCGGTGCCCGGAGGTCCCACGAAGCAGAGGATGGTGCCTTTGTGCTCCGGATTGAGCTTACGCACCGCCAGATACTCGATCAGGCGGTCCTTGATCTTCTCTAGACCGTAGTGGTCCTCGTCCAGGATCTTCTTGGCCTCCTTGAGGTCCAGGTTGTCCTCGGTGACGGTGCCCCACGGCATTTCGGTCATCCATTCCAGGTAGGTGCGAGTCACCGCGGTCTCGCTGGAGTCGGGATGCATCCGCTCGAGCTTCTTGAGGTTCCGGTCGATTTCGGTGAGTGGCTCCTGGGGCACCTTCAGTTTGGCGATCTTGTCGCGGAAGGCCTGGATTTCCTCCGCCAGTTCGCTGCCCTCCCCCAGTTCCTGCTGGATGGCCTTGAGCTGCTGGCGCAGGTAGTACTCCCGCTGGCTCTTGTCCATTTCTCCGCGGGCTTCCATGGTGATCTTCTGCTGCACTTCCAGCAGATCGATTTCCCGCATGAGGAGTTCGTTCACCCGCTTGAGCCGGGCGACCGGATTGGCGATCTCCAGCACCTCCTGCATCTGGGGTGGCTTCAGGTCCAGATTGGAGGCCACCAGGTCCGCGAGCCGTCCGGGACTGTCGAGATTGGCGGCGATGACCAGGACTTCCTGGGGCAGATTCTTGCCCAGGGCCACCGCCTTTTCCAGGGTCTGCTTGACCGAGCGGAGCAGCGCGTCCAGTTCGATGTCGTGCTCGCCGATCTCGGATTCGGCCATGATCTCGACCTTGGCCTTGAACTGGGTTTCGGTCTCGGTGAAGTATTCCACCCGCACTCGCTGCAGGCCCTGGACCAGGGCCCGGACCCGCCCGTCGGGCAATTTCAGGACGCGCATGATGAGGGCCGCGGTGCCGACCGTATAGAGGTCTTCGGGGCCGGGGTCGTCCATCTCCATCTGCTTCTGGGACAGCAGAAGGATCATGCGGTTTTCCACCAGGGCGGTATCCACCGCCCGCAGGGATTTCTCCCGGCTCACCGAGAGCGGGAGGATCACATAGGGATAGACCACCACGTCCCTTAGCGGCAGGACCGGCAGGACGTCGGGGATCTTGGGTGATTCTTCAAGGAGCTGCGGAATGACAATTTCTTCGGCCACGGGATACCTCTGGCAATCAGTCTAGCTGGATGTGCGTCAACGGGACTTGCGGCGCTTGGGCGGCCCCGGTCGGTCGGGGTCCAGCCCGGGGAAGAGCGGGGTGGATTTGAAGGGCTGGGCGTCGGCAACCATGGGCTCCGGGAGCTCCGGCGGCAACGCCGGGGGATCCCGGGGCGGCGGGGCCGGGCTGGGTTCCGGGGCGGGCCGGGGCTGACGGAGGGTCAACCGCGTGACCGGTGTGGCAGCGTTGGGCATGAGCCCCTCCAGGGCCTTCACGAAATCGGGAAGGTCCTTGAAATCCCGGTAGACGCTGGCGAACCGGACGTAGGCTACGGAATCGATCTGCTTGAGCGCATCCATGACCAGTTCGCCCAGGGCCCGGCTGGGCACTTCCCGGTCTGCCAATTCCATGAGCTTGGCCTGGATATCCCCAGCGGCCTCCTCCAGCCGGCCCAGGGAGACCGGCCGCTTCTGGCAGGCGGACATGATGCCCCGAAGCAGTTTCTGCCGGTCGAAGGGCTCCCGGCGGCCGTCCTTCTTGACGATGAGGATGGGGACTTCCTCCAGCCGCTCGTAGCTGGTGAAGCGGCGACCGCACTGGAGACACTCCCGCCGCCGGCGGATGGTATCGCCCTCCCTGGATTCGCGGGAATCCACCACCTTGTCCTCGATGTGGCCACAGAATGGGCAGCGCATGGCTCAAGGGTAACCCAAACCAGGCGCGGCGGCCCTCCGGGATCCCCTGTTCCACGTGGAACGTCTGGCGTTCGCCACCGGTGCCGGTCGCGGTCCGGGGAATTCCGCTGATGGGTGAGGGCCATTCTGCCGATGAGCAGGTGTCATGGACCTTGCGATGGATTCCCCCCAGTCGACCCTGAATGCCCTGGATCCTTCCCGGACCGGCGCAGGCTTGGCCACCGGCGGAACCCAGGCCAAGGCCGGGGTGGCGGCCGGGATTCCTGGCACGGGGAAGCCGGCCGTGGCCGGGGACCGGGTGACGCTTTCCCCCGAAGCCACGGCCCAGTTGGCCAAGCTGAAGGCCAGGGATGCCGATGTGCGGGCCCACGAGGCGGCCCATATCGCCTCCGGAGGCAGCCTGGTCACTGGAAGTCCCAGCTATTCCTACCAGCGGGGGCCCGATGGAGCGAGCTATGCGGTGGACGGCGAAGTTTCCATCGACACCACCCCGGTGCAAGGCGACCCCAAAGCCACCCTCGAGAAGGCCCGGCAGATCGAAGCGGCTGCCTTGGCCCCGGTCGATCCGTCTGGCCAGGATCAAAGCGTGGCCAGTCAGGCGGCGGCCATGGCCGCCAGCGCCTCCGCCCAACTGGCCGCCCCCGGGACGGGGGCGCTGGTGGATGTCAACGGCTGAACACCGGGAAGGCCCGGGTGCAAACGATCACGTCCGGGGCGGAGACGGGGAAAGGGCAGATCCGCGCCAAGGGGGCATGGTACCCTTTGCAGGTGAACGATTGATCGTCACCTTTGCCATTTCGAGGTCGCCCTATGCGCTACTTGCCCACGGCTCCTTCGGAGGATCGAGCCCTTCTAGATGCCATCGGGGTGGATCGTGCCGAAGATCTTCTGCAGGGAATTCCCAGCCATCTGCGGCTGGCCCGAGAATTGGACCTGCCAGGGCAGTTGTCGGAGCAGGAAGTGCTCCGGCAGATGGCCGGCTTGGCGGCCATGAACACCGCTTTCAGTTCCCGTTTTCTGGGCGCGGGTGCCTATGACCATTTTGTGCCGGCGGCGGTGGACCAGATGATCAGCCGGCAGGAATGGTTCACGGCCTATACCCCCTACCAGCCCGAGATCAGCCAGGGCACGCTGCAGCACCTGTTCGAGTACCAGACCCTGACCTGCGACCTGACCGGCCTGGAGGTGGGCAACGCCAGCCTCTACGACGGCGGAACCTCCTGTGTGGAAGCCGCCCTCATGGCGGTGCGGCTGCAGAAGAAGCGCAAGACCATCCTGATCTCCGCCGGCCTGCATCCCCACTACCAGGAGGTGCTCTGCACCAACATCACTCCCCATGAGGGTTTGAAGCTGGTGGTGGTGAAGCTGAAGGATGGCGTCACCGATCTGGAGGACCTGGCTTTGAAGCTGGATGGGGATGTGGCCGCCGTGCTGGTGGGCTATCCCAATTTCCTGGGTTGCGTGGAGGATCTCAAGGCCATCGCCGACGCCGCCCACGCCGCCGGCGCCCTGGTGGTCTCGGTCACCCAGGAGGCGCTCGCCTTCGCCTGGCTGGAGGCGCCGGGCAAGCTGGGCGCGGACCTGGCCTGCGGCGAGGCCATGTCGTTCGGCAACAACCTCAATTTCGGCGGCCCCTACCTGGGCTTCCTTACGGTCAAGGACAGCCAGAAGCGCGAGATCCCCGGCCGGGTGGTGGGCCAGACCCGGGACCTGGACGGGCAGGTGGGCTACGTGCTCACCCTGACCGCCCGGGAACAGCACATCCGCCGGGACAAGGCCACGAGCAACATCTGCTCCAACCAGGGCCTGGTCACCCTGAGGGCCAACATCTACCTGCAGTTGGCCGGTCCCGAGGGCCTCAAGGGCCTGGCCAGCCAGAATGCCGCCAAGGCCCAGTACCTCCAGGCCCGGCTGCTGGAACTGCCGGACTTCTCGGCCCCGTTCAGCGCCCCCTTCTTCAATGAGTTCGTCACCCGCTACCAGGGCGACGTGCAGCTGCTCCAGGAAGAATGCGCCAAGGCCGGCATCCTCGCCGGGCTGGACCTGACGCCCTATGCCGCCGAACTGGACCACTGCATCCTCTGGTGCGCTACTGAGCTGAATACGCGCGAGCAGATCGAGCAGTTGGTGGAAGTCCTGGCCCGTGTTCCCAGCCAGGTTCAATAAGGATCGGAATCATGACCACCCGCACCCGTGAGCCCCTCATCTTCGAACGTTCGGTCCCCGGCAAGACCGGCATGGACCTGCCCAGGCTGGACGTGCCCCCGGCCCGGGACACCCGGCCCGCCCATCTCAAGCGCAGCGGCTTCGACGCCCTCCCTTCGGTGACCGAAGTGGACGTCATCCGCCACTTCACCCGCCTTTCCAAGTGGAACTACGGCGTGGACGACGGCCTTTATCCGCTGGGTTCCTGCACCATGAAGCACAACCCCAGGATCAACGAAAAGGTGGCCGCCCTGGCCGGGTTCGCCGATACCCATCCGTTGACCCCTGCCGCCCACGTCCAAGGTAATCTGGCCCTCCTCTACACCCTCCAGGAATGGCTGAAGGAGATCACCGGGCTGCCGGCCGTCACCCTGCAGCCCAGCGCCGGCGCCGCCGGCGAATTGACCGGCGTCATGCTGATCCGCTGCTACCACATGTCCAAGGGGGCGCGGCGCCGGGTGATCCTGCTGCCCGACAGCGCCCACGGCACCAACCCGGCTACCGCGGCCATGGCAGGCTACGACGTGATCGTGGTGGCCTCCCAGGCCGACGGCACGGTGAGCTTCGAGGACGTCACCGACGCTTCCGGCAAGGTGCAGAAGGGCCTGGATACCCTGCTCTCCGAGTTGAAGGAGGACGTGGCCGGCCTGATGATCACCAATCCCAACACCCTGGGGATCTTCGAATACCGGATCAAGGACATCTGCGAGGCCCTGCACAAGGTCGGCGGCCTGGTCTACATGGACGGGGCCAACATGAACGCCCTGGTGGGCGTGGCCCGGCCCGGGGATTTCGGGGTGGACGTCATGCACCTAAACCTGCACAAGACCTTCTCCACCCCCCACGGCGGCGGCGGTCCAGGTTCCGGTCCGGTGGCCTGCACCGCGGCCCTGGAGCCGTTCCTGCCCCGGCCCGTGGTGGTGCGGGAAACCGCCCAGGAGGGCGAGGGCCAGGTGGCCCGGCATCGCTACCGGCTGGACTGGGACCGCCCCTTGAGCATGGGCAAGGTCCATACCTTCTTCGGCAACTACGGCATCGTGGTGCGGGCCATGACCTACTGCTTCAGCCATGGCGGCGACGGGCTCAAGGCCGCCACCCTGCGGGCCATCGTCAACGCCAACTACATCCGGAAGGAACTGGCGGGGGTCTATCACATGGAGTACCAGACCCCCACCCTCCATGAGGTGATCCTGGACGACAGCGGCCTGGCCCAGTACGACGTCCATACCCTGGATGTGGCCAAGGGTCTCATCGACCGCGGCTTCCACCCGCCCACCATCTATTTCCCGGCCATCGTCCACGGGGCTCTGATGATCGAGCCCACCGAAAGCGAAGGCAAGGCCGAGATGGACGAGTTCATTGCCGCCATGAAGGACATCGCCCTGGAGGCGGCTTCGAATCCCGAAGCCCTGCACCAGGCTCCGGTCCTGGTGGGCATGCGCCGGCTGGACGAGACCACTGCGGCCCGGAAGCCGGTGCTGCGCTGGACCCGGCCGCAATAGGGCGGCTAAAGGGAAGAGGAAGGGTGGGCCTTGGCCCACCCTTCCCGTACCTGGTTGCCGGCCAAGCCGAGCTATGGCCCAAGCTCCTTATGGCCATACCTGGGACTTCTCGATACCCTCAACAAGGTCTGTGGGAGTATTCATGCCGGGTTGGAACGGGAAGCAATTTGCAACTTATGGGCTTATTTCAGCTTTGGCCATGGTGAGTGCTGGGTACCAGGTGGGCTGCCACAAGCATACGGGGCCGGACGACTCGACCCAATCGCCGATCCTGTCCTACCAGGCCCCAACCATGCTTCCCGTGGTCGGCCAGGCCTTCGCCAGCGTGGCTCCTGACGCCACCGACTATGTCGTCGTCAACGGCGTCGGCTCCACCCTCACCACCGGGTTCACCTTCACGGTCACCCCCCCGCTCCCGGCCGATCTGACCCTGAATCCCGACCTGGGCGTGATCTCCGGAACCCCTCTGGCTGCCAGCGCCTCCCAGGTCGCCCCGTACCCCATCTACACCATCACGGCCACCACCATCGGCGGTCCCACCAGCTTCCCCATCACCCTGGCCGTGTTGGCCTCCTCCCCCGCCTCATTGACGTTCGCGGGGGCCGGGGCATCCTCCACCGCGGTGGGGGCCGCCATGGCCCTGCCGGCGCCGACCTTGTTGCCCAGCACAGTGGCGGCCGTCGGGTTCGGGGTGAGCCCCACCCTGCCGGCGGGTCTGACCATCAACCCATCCAGCGGCGTGGTTTCGGGGACTCCCACCGCACCCTTGGCCGCGACGGTGTTCACCGTCACCGCCAGCACGCCGGTGGGCAGCGCCAATGCCCCTTTCACCCTGCTGGTTTCGGCCGCCGTGCCCGCGGCTCCCACGGGGCTCGCCTATGCCACCGGCAGTGTCGACAATCCCCTGGTCTTGACCCTGAACCAGCCCTACACGGCCGGCACCGCGCCCGCGGTCACCGGGACCGACCTGGTCTACACGGTTTCACCCGCACTGCCTGCCGGGCTCGTGCTGGATCCCCTCACGGGCATCCTTTCCGGAACTCCCACCGTCCAGACCGTGAATAACCCTTATGTCGTCACTGCCAGCAATGCCGGCGGCAACAGCCAGACCAATCCTGGTCTATATCTCGCGGTCAACTAGCACTGCCAGGTTCAGGGTGGAATAGCGCCAAAAGCTCAGAGGAACCGGCCGCTCCCTCAGACGGTTTCGCGGAACGTGACCTTGTTGATTTCGGCAAAGGTGGTGACGCCCTGCCGCACCTTCTCCACGGCGCTTTCCCGCAGGGTCTGCATGCCGGAGGCCCTTGCGGCGGCCTTGATCTCCCGCACCGAGGCCCGGCGGGTGATCAGTTCACGGATATCGTCGTTCATGCCCATGAACTCGATGATCGCCTGGCGACCCCGGAACCCGGTGCCGTTGCACTCCACGCAGCCGACCCGGTCGAACAGAGTGGCGGTCCTGGCCCAGGCCTGGTCCAGGCCGTTCTCCATCAGCTCCGCCTCGCTGGGCGCGGGCAGCGGCCGCTTGCACTTGACGCAGAGGGTGCGCACCAGCCGCTGGGCCAGGATGCAGTTGAGGGCCGAAACGAAGTTGTAGACTTCAACCCCCATGTGCTGGAACCGGCTGAGCACGTCCAGGGTGTGGTTGGCGTGGACGGTGGTGAACACCAGGTGGCCGGTAAGGGCCGACTGGATGGCGATCTGGGCGGTTTCGGAATCCCGGATCTCACCCACCAGGATCTTGTCCGGATCGTGGCGCAGGATGGAACGCAGCCCGACCGCGAAGGTCAGGCCCTTCTTCTCGTTCACCGGGATCTGGGTGACCCCCTCCAGCTGGTATTCCACCGGGTCCTCGATGGTGATCAGCTTGTCTTCGGGGCTGCGGATCTCGCTGAGGACCGCATACAAGGTGGTGGTCTTGCCGCTTCCGGTGGGCCCGGTGACCAGGAACATCCCGTACGGCTCCCGGGCGAACCGGCGCAGCCGGACCAGCTCATTGGGCGAGAAGCCCAGGATCTCCAGGCTCAGGGACTTGAACTCCTCGCTCAGGTTCTCCTTGTCCAGGATGCGGATCACCGCGTCCTCGCCGTGGATGGTGGGCATGATGCTCACCCGGAAATCGATCGCCCGGCCCCGAACCTTGAGCTTGAAACGGCCGTCCTGGGGTTTGCGCTTCTCGGCGATATCCAGTTCGGACATGACCTTGATGCGGCTGATGATGGGTGAGGCGAAGCGCTTGTCGATGGGGTCGGCCGCCGGGTAGAGGCTGCCGTCGATGCGGTACTTGATCTGGAACCCGTTGCCGGTGGTCTCCATGTGGATATCCGACGCCCGCCGCTGCAGGGCGTTGAAGATGGCGGTGTCCACCAGCCGGATGATGGGCGCCTCCTCCTTGTCGGTGAGGTTCTCGAGATCCAGTTCCTCCTCGACATCCTCCTCCCGGAGCACCTGGACCCTCAGCGCTTCTCCGGCCTCGTCCATGACCTTCTGGCCGCTTTCGGACTTCTTGAGCACGACCATGATCTGGGCCATGGGGGCGGCGGCGAAGCGCAAGGGGCGTTTGAGATGCATCCGGAGCAGATCCTGGGCCACCACGTCCAGGGGGTCCGCCATGGCCAGCCACAGGTAGCCATCCCGTTCATGGACCGGCACGAAACGGTGTTTCAACATCAAATCCAGGGAGATGGCCTGGAACAGGGCGAAATCCACCGGCTCACGGGTGAGATCCAGGGTCGGATACAGGGCCATGGGGCGGTTTTCGGCCTTCGGCAGTTCGTCCGAACCGAGGGCCGGTGGAAATTCGTTGCCCAGCGCGGAAGGGTTTGTTGAGGTTTGTAAGGCGTTTTCGGGCGTCATAGCTTAATCTTAATGCTTCAGGCGAGCGCATGCTTCAAAAGGTGCAGCTTCTTCCTTACCACCCTCGAGCAATCGCCGTTGACCCCCGCTCAGGGCGGTCATCACAATGAGAATTTTCCCCGTCACTCCGCCTGGGAGGCACCATGCGCGGCTATGTCCCCGTCCTATTGCTCATCCTGATCGCCATCGCGCTACCCGTGGCGATCTGGACCGTCTCGTGGCTGGTGCGGCCCCACTTCCCCAGTGCGGCCAAGTATTCCACCTACGAGTGCGGGATCAAGACCAACTCCGAGGCCCGGGAACAGTTCTCGGTACGCTACTATCTGATTGCGGTGATGTTCCTCGTCTTCGACGTGGAAACCGTGTTCCTGATGCCCTGGGCCATCCAGATGAAGGAACTGGCCGTCTTCGGTCTGATGGAGATCGGCATCTTCCTCTTTCTGCTGCTGTTCGGCTATGGCTATATCTGGTCCAAAGGAGCCCTCACATGGGAATGATGAATCAGCCCACAGCTCTGGAGCACGTCCTCATCACCACCAAGGTTGAGAAGATCATCAACTGGTCCCGGGCCACCAGCGTGTGGCCCATGACCTTCGGCCTGGCCTGCTGCGCCATCGAGATGATGGCGGCCGGGGCCGCGCGGTTCGACTTCGACCGGTTCGGCAGCGGCATCTTCCGGGCCTCCCCGAGGCAGAGCGACCTGATGATCGTCGCCGGCACCGTCACCTACAAGATGGCGCCCATCATCAAACAGCTGTACGACCAGATGCCGGAACCCAAGTGGGTGATCGCCCTGGGCAGCTGCGCCACCGCCGGGGGACCGTTCGACAGCTATCACACGATCCAGGGGGTGGACAAGGTCGTCCCCGTGGACATCTACATCCCCGGTTGCCCGCCGCGGCCGGAAAGCCTGATCTACGGGTTCCTGAAGCTCCAGGACAAGATCATGACCAGCAGCATGGCGGACCGGTACAAGGAAATCTTCGAGGCGGTGGGCTAGCCATGGCGAACGACGAATCTCCCTATGTTTATGATCTGGCCGGGGCGCCCAACCATCAGGTGGTCATGCCCAAGACGGTGCCTCTGCCCAGCCTGAAGACCTACCTGGAGGAGCAGGCCGCCGCCGTCGCTGCGGATGAAGCCAAGTGGGCCAAGGCCCAGGCCGATTTCGAGGCGGCCAAGGCCAAGGCCGAAGCGGACGGCAAGGACGCGCCCAAGCCGCCGGTTCGGGCCGTGCCGAGGCCCGATACCAATGACATGAAATTCCCCGCTCCGGCCCCGGCCACGGATCCGGACCTGCTTTATCTCCAGTCGGTGCTCGGCGCCAAGGTGGAGGAAGCCTTCCAGCAGGCCGGGGAACTCACCTGCCAGGTGGACAAGTCCGCCATCCTCGAGATCCTGACCCTTTGCCGGGACGACCGGGCCCTGGGCTACGAGATGCTGGCCGACGAAACCGCCACCCATTATCCGGCGGCCAAGGATTTCGCCTTCGCCGTGGTCTACCACCTCACCAGCATCCGCCGGTGCAAGCGGCTGAGGCTGCGCATCCTGGTGCCCGAGGGGTTCGAGCCGGAAAGCGCCGTGGCGGTGTACCCCACCGCCAACTGGCTGGAGCGTGAAATCTGGGACATGCTCGGCATCCGTTTCCAGAACCACCCGGACATGACCCGCATCCTTTGCCCCGAAGACTGGGAAGGACACCCCCTCCGCAAGGAATACCCGACCCTCGGCCTCGGCCAAAGGGACATTGACTTCCGCGAAGACCGGAGCGGCGTGCTCATGCGCATCGCAATGGAAAAAGCCGGCAACCTGGGCATCAACATCAAGCCCCCAAAAGCGGAATAACTTACCCGATTCAGGAGTTCTTGTGTTCAAGAACGAGGAAATGGAAATCAACATGGGCCCGCAGCACCCGTCCACCCACGGGGTGCTGCGGTTGAAGCTCAAGCTCGATGGCGAGGTCGTCACCCAGTGCCGGCCGGTGATCGGCTATCTCCACCGAGGGGTGGAGAAGATCTGCGAGAACAAGACGTTCTTCCAGGGCCAGGTGTGGACCGACCGCATGGACTACACCTCCGCCGTGGCCAATAACCTTGGCTGGGCCGAAGCGGTGGAGAAGCTGTTCGGAGTCACGGTGCCCAGGCGGGCCCAGTACATCCGGACCATGCTGACCGAGTTCAACCGGCTGGCCTCGCACTTGATCTGGCTGGCCACCCATGCCCTCGACATCGGCGCCATGACCGTCTTCCTCTACACCTTCCGGGAGCGGGAGGCGATCCTGGACCTGTTCGAGGCCTTCTGCGGCGCCCGGCTCACCACCACGGCATTTCGCATCGGCGGCCTGCGGGAGGATCTCCCCCCGGGCTTCGAGAAGATGGTGCGCACGTTCCTGGCCCGGTTCCCGGATTGCATCGAGGAATACGAGTCCCTGCTCACCGAGAACCGGATCTGGAAGAAGCGCACCATCGGCATCGGCAAGCTGAGCGCCGAGGACGCCATCGCCATGGGCGTCACCGGGCCGGTGCTGCGCGCCGCCGGGGTGGCCTACGACATCCGCAAGGCCTTCCCCTACGCAGCCTATGCGGAGATGGATTTCGAGATCCCCACCCGCACCGAAGCGGACACCTACGCAAGGTACCAGGTGCGCCTGGCCGAGATGCGCCAGAGCACCCGGATCATCCAGCAGTGCCTGGACGGGCTGCCCGAGGGGCCGGTCATGGCCAAGCTGCCCAAGGTGCTCCGGTCCGAAGTGAACGAGGTCTACCACCCCACCGAATGCCCCAAGGGCGAACTGGGCTATTACCTGGTGGGCGAAAAGGGCTCCACCAACCCCTACCGCTTCCATGTTCGGGCGCCCGGCTTCATCAACCTGCAGGCGCTGCCCATGATGGTCAAGGGCTCCCTGGTGGCCGACGTGATCGCCACCATCGGCACCCTGGATGTGGTCCTCGGCGAGATCGACCGATGACGGCCTTGAACTCAAACCAGATTAACGATGGGCGCAACTGACATGCAGACCATGACCCTGTCCCAGACGTGCGCGATGGCCATCCTCCAGGCCGTCGCGGTGGTCATCTTCATCTTCATCGTGGTTCCGCTCACCACCTTTGCCGAGCGCAAGGTGCTGGGCTATCTCCAGGACCGCCTGGGCGCCACCCGCATCGCCGGTTCCCGCAACGGCCTGACCGGGGCGCTCAACCGGGGCATGTGGTGGATGGGCAAGGTGCCCATGCTCTCCATCCTGCGCGGCCTGCCCATGTTCATCGGCGACATCGTCAAGCTGCTGACCAAGGAGGACATCATCCCCGACAAGGCCGACCGGGCCATCTTCATCATCGCCCCGGCCCTGTCGATGATCGCCTCGGTGGTGGTGTTCGCCGCCATCAGCTTCTACCCCGGCGCCCTGTTCACGTTTCCGAAATTCGTCCCGATCGTGGGCGGCCTGCCCTTCTCCGGCTTCATCACCGACATGAACGTCGGCCTGCTGTTCATCCTGGGCATCGCCTCGGTGGGCGTCTACGGGATCGTGCTGGGCGCCTGGGCCTCCAATTCCAAGTACCCGCTCCTGGGCGGCCTGCGCAGCGCAGCCCAGATCGTCAGA
>Ga0302193_10001967_pt1 | contig 17279 bp, 10 predicted proteins | sample II_Bog_E3_3_FD_200228 | JGI IMG/M metagenome (GOLD analysis project Ga0302193, IMG submission 200228) | Peat permafrost microbial communities from Stordalen Mire near Abisko, Sweden - II_Bog_E3_3 | ecosystem: Environmental > Terrestrial > Soil > Wetlands > Peat | place: Sweden: Abisko...
ACAGGCTCAACCGTCGCACCATGGAACCGGACTTGATGGTTCGCCTGCTGCGCGCCTGCATCTGCACACAAACCATCACTTACAAACAGCTTGTCGCCTTGCCGGAACTAGCTTGATATTCATCTTTCGGAATTGGTGTAGACCGAGAGCACGATGCTAAGTGTCTTTTTCATCAAGGAAAAGACACCTTGCACGCCGCTTAACAAGTCTATATGTATTCCGAAAATGCTCTACTGAGCGCTCCCTTGCTTCGGTAGTGGAGGGCCCGTTTCGCGGCCCGCGTTCCCGGCAGTGTGCAGGTCTGTCTGGACAATGACGCGGGTGTTCCGCGGGAAGTTCACATCGGCTCCGCGTTTGATCCAGCGGTCATAGATCGACAGGGATGCGCCGTAGAAGCCAAAGCCCGCTGAAACGCCTATGCTGTTGACTGCAATTCCTGTTATAAAGCCAGCCAAACCAAGACTATTCGAAGCTGCGCCGTTCTTGATGAATTCATCGTTGTCACCTGGGTCAGGGTCGAGCGGCGCCGCGGCGAGCCCAAGCAGGAGAAGAGGAACAACGACTTTGTCCTGTGGCTTGGGCTTAACCCTTCCTTCCGAATCCACGGCTAGCTCATGCTGGCTTGCTGAATCGCCCCCAATCAAATTGGATGTGACAGCTTGCTCGGCGCCGGAAGGAAGAACAATCTGGTGAAACGCGAAACGAAGCGTGCCGGAGCGGCCAAAACTGCGGCTGGGTTGCGTCTGGCTGACGGTTCCAATCAAGATGGCGCCCTGGGGTATGGCGAGCGTGTGGTCGTCATTGAAAACAGGCGCGGCAACCGTGGCGCGAACCGTCTGGCCAGGCCTGGCAGTTGCCGAAGAAATCGCCTCGCTCAGCGTCGCCTCGACCGTCGAGGATGCAAGGTGATCCTTCCCGGTATCCGGACCGGCCGCCGAATCCGATTCGGAGGTCACAGGCTGCGGAGCCGTAAAAGGCTTCTCCGTCTCTACGGCCCAGGCCGTGCCCTTTTCGATTCGTTGGGGATGCCAGGGTAGCTGGTGATAGAAGAGCTGCAGCAGACGATCGCCTCTTCCCCGCGCGGTAAAAAAGACAACGCCATCTCCGGCCACATGGATTGCCGAATCAAACTCCCGCCGAATGAAGTTCTGTTGCTTGCGACCGCGCGTCCGCGCGAAATGGACAACGGTTGCGCCATCGGTGACGGCGCTCGTCTCGATGGGCAGCGTTGCGCCGCCGGCAAAAGTGATTTGGGTGAAACGAACCACCGGAATACGGAACGGCGTAAAGTCCAGGTTGAACCGTGAGCGTATTCGTTTGGAGCGGTCCGGACGGAGGGCAATCACTGCGCCGGTGAAGAGCGTGTGTTCTGGAATAACCAGGGATTTGCCCAGGTACACCGGGTAAACAAGCTCGGCGCGAACAGGCTGGCCAACCCGCAGAGGCGCAGCGCTCGACAGTTGAAGCGAAAGAACGGAATGAGCCGGGATTTCGGCGTCTCGGGTCTGGCACCTGGCTGTGCATGGAAAGAAGGCCGAGGCCAGTAGAAGCGGCAACCAAATCTTCATTGCTCTCATCGTAGGGGACGCCTTTTCCGCAGGATACATCACCTGTCGCGCGCGGAGTCGGCGGTCAATCGAGTTAGAGCGAAACTACAGTAAATGTAGCCTTGTAAAAAGTATCCAGTGTGGCTTTTTCTTGAGGAAAAAGCCACTTGGCGGGCGTGCTTCCGGGATACACCTACTGTAGTTTCGCTATAGCGAACTCGCGGCGATGAGAAATGCCGGGCAAGACGATTCGCATCGCGGCACAGTCCTGCGCGAAGTTGTTCCGCAACAATGCAAGCGTTGTGTTGACTGCTGATGCGAAGGGCCATCGGCGCGGCTGGAGTCCTGCCTTGAGAGCGGAACCCAGCCGCGCTCGGGCGGCACAGGAATGCCTAGTCCTTGACCGGCCTGGCGGCCAGCGCGGTTCTATGCTGCAAGGTCCGCTGGTAGCGCGCCAGAAGCTGTGCGCGATTCTGGCGCAGGTCCTTTCCGTTCGGCCTGGAAGGATAAGGCTTGTTGCCCATCAGCCCCTTCCAGAGAACGCGGTTGTACTGCGCGAAATCAAAGTCGTCTTCGGTGGTGAAGTTCATTTTGCGGGTGGCATGCGTCCAGTAGGCCGCGGTTTGCGTGGTCCCTGGGCAGGTTTGCGCCGGCGTGGGCAACAGGGTTGCCAGGTTCGTGCAGTAAAGGTACGCAGAGGGCGCGGCCGTGAAGCTCCATGAATTGGGCGTGGTGTTGAAAATATCGGCCATGGGGTTGGCGACCGCGTCATTCAGGTTCATCGGCGGCAGGCCCAGAACCTCTTCGATCGTGCGCACAAAGTTGATGGTGTTGTAGGCCGTGGAAACCAGCGCCTGCTGCTTCACATACGCGCCTGCCACAAAGGCGATGGTGCGGTGCGAGTTGACGTGGTCGCCGGAGTCCTGCGAGTCGTCTTCAATCACAAAGATCAGCGTGTTGTCCTTGTAGACGGCGCTATTGGCGATCGTCTGAACCAGCAAGCCCACCGCATAGTCGTTATCGGTCTGCTGCAGCTCCGGAGTGTTGATGCCAAAGCCGCCCGGATCGCCGAAGTTCCCGGTGTGGTCGTGCATCAGGCGAACCAGGCTTAGATTCGGCAGTCCGCCCGCGGCGTAGTTCCTGTTGAAATCGCGCTCCCACTCCTTGAAGCGGTAGTAATCCGGGAACTGGTTGTCGAAGCCGCGATAGTAGGGATCAGTGAACGGGGTGAGAGAAACGCTGGTCGGATAAGCCACGACCGTGTCGCTGGCGGTCAGGTTCGCATTCAGCGGCATACAGGTTGCTCCCGCTGGCGCTGGGCATCCATAGAGTTCCGTGTCCACGAAGAAGCCGTAGTTGCGTACTGTCAGGCCGGCGCGCAGCGCGGCATCCCACAAGTAGCCCTTGCCCCTGTCCAGAACGTCGTCCGGTCCGTCCGGAGCGGCAGTGTCGGCTGATCCCGGCAACTCGTCTCCGTCCTTGTCCGTCTGGTGCGGGGTCAGAGCATTGGCCGCCACGCGCCCGGCCAGGGTAGGAATGGCGACGTTCACGTTGCGCTGCTCGCCTTCACTATCCAAACTGAGGCCGCGTCCCGCATAGGTAACGGGAAACTGCTTTTCGATCACGTCGGGAGCGCGGGCGCCGGTCGTCCACGGCCAGCCATCATTGCTGGTCTCGGAACTGGCCATGATGTTGTCGAGGGTGACGAAGCTGCTCGCCAGGTTGTGCTGGTTGGGCGTGTACGCCCTTCCAAACTCGGTCAAACTGGGATCGCCATTGCCGACTTCCAGGTCGCCCAGAACCTGATCGTACCCGCGGTTTTCCTTGATGATGAAGATCACGTGCTGGATGCCCTTACGCACCGCCGCCATGACCGCCTGGTCGCTCGCGCTTTCGGTGTTGGCAAACCGGTTGTTGATGGCGGTTTGCGCCGTCAGCGTGGCTAACTGCGCTCCGGTCGGCTGCGGGAAGCTCTGGAATCCAGCCTTGATCTGCTGGGGATTGTACTGTTGCGAAGGAAAGCAATTCTTGTGCGCCCCCGCTCCGACAGGCGGCGCGGCGCTGTAGCACAAGCCGGGATCAGGACCGGTCGGCGACTTTCCGTTGACCACGTAAACCCAATTGCCATTGGGGCTGTTGGCCGTGGAGCCGAAGCTCACCGAGTTCGGGTACCAGCCGGTCGGAATCAGGCCAACGATCTGGTCGCCTTTGTCCGCGCCGGTCAGTTGCACCACCGCGACGGCGTTCAGATTGCCGTTGGTCACATAGAGTTGGCTCTCATCCGGCGAGAGCGTCACGCTGTTGGAGTTCGCGCCGGTCAGGTTCTGAAGCTGCGGATAAGACTGCAATACGTCCGCGGGAGCGACCACTGGGATGGTTTCCAGGATCGGGCTCGCGCCGTTCTTGGCGCTGGTGCTCGATATGTCGATCACGTCCACCGTATCCGACATATCTTCCGCCACATACAGGCGCGACTGCGCCTTGTTCATGGTCATCTTGATCGGTTCGCCCTTCACGGGGATGCGCCCCGTGACCTTCGGCGTCGCGCCCAGGCTCACCACATCGATCTCGCGGTCGCGGATGCTCGACACATAGGCGGTCGCATTTTCGCCCGTGCCCTGAATCACCACCCAGAAGGGATACTCGCCGCCCGGCGTGCCCAGTGTCGCAACAGTTCCATCTCCGGGACGCAAATCGATGTCCGGAGTCACCATGGTCCAGTTGCCCAGGCCGCCGGTGAACATGGTGAGCGAGTCGTTGTAGTAGTTGGCCACCGCCAGCGTCTGGCCATCGCTGGAAATCGCCACGCCGGCCGCCATCGGTTGCACCGCAACCTGGTTGTTGACCGCGATTTGTTGATTGCTGGGGGTTGCATTCAGGCCAAGGCCCGTCAGGTGGCCCATCACCAGTTCCGTCTGCTCCGCCCAGGTGATCTGGTCGGAACCAAGAGCAAAGACATGCACATTGTCGCCGGGGCCGGTGAAAACGGCGCCGGATTTGACGGGGGCGGGACTGCCGTTGACGAACGGGTAATCGCCCATGCCGCCGGAGACGTAAAACGCCTTGCCGGAAGGATCGAAGACGAGCCCATTGTAGGAATTGGGAATGGTCACAACCTGCTTCTGAACCGGCGCCCCCTGGGATATGTCGTAGATAAAGACGTACTCTTTCGAACTCGAGTAGTCGATATTCGTGGCATCAAGGTTGATGTACCCGCCGTAGGGAGTGCCGAGCGGATTGTAAATGCGGTTGAACCCGCTGGTAAGAACCAGCAGCGTATTGCCGTCCGGGCTCACGGCGGAGCTGACCGCCTGGCCCACCTGCCAGGCGGGATACTTGGGCAGAATCGCCGCGCCGGGCACCAGCGGCTCGAAGGTGGAGTCAAACGGGGCCAGGGGCGTAATCTGCTGCCCCACGTTGGGTATTTGCTGCGCCGCGGGCGCGGGAGCCATCACCGTGATGTTCAAGACCGCCGTCGCGCTGCCGCCCGAGTTGATGGCAGTGACCGTGTAGCTGGCCGCGGCAGCCGCCGCTGTCGGATCTCCGCTGATGATTCCCGTGATCGCGCTCAGGTTCAGGCCGGCTGGAAGCGCCGGGCTCACGCTGTAGGAGATCACCGTTCCGCCGCTGTTGGCCGGAACATTGGGCGCGATTTGCGCTCCTTCGGGGTAAATCGCCGTGCCGGGCGCGTAGCTCAGCGCGGAAGGCGGCTGATCGTTCACCGTGATGGACAGGGTAGCCGTCGCGCTGCCGGCCGAGTCGGAGGCCGTAATCGTATAGCTGCCTGTTGCGGCCACAACCGTGGGGGTGCCGCTTACAATTCCCGTGCTGGCGCTCAGAACCAGGCCAGCCGGAAGGGCTGGGCTCACGCTGTAGGAGGTAACGGCCCCGCCGCTGCTCCTGGGGCTGTCCGGTGTGATCGCCACACCTTTGGTAAAGACCGCCGTGCTGGTGGTGTAGCTGAGCGCTGAGGGCGCCTTGACGCCGCTGCCATCACATCCGCAGAGAAGTACAAACACCGCGGTCAAAGAGCAAAAAAGCCCTTGCAGAGATCGCATCGAAATTACCTCATCTGTTTTCGTCGCGGTGATAAGGCGCGACAGTGCTGCCCTCGCCGAGAAGACAGGGGTAGGCTATCTACTTCTTCATCGGCAGACTGAGCAAAACGATCCAGTATGGAAGAGAATCTCAGACAGATCGGTGATCATCCCAGTCCGTTCCACGCAGAAAGAATCAGTGCGCGTGTCAGTGTGTCCATTGATGACAGAACGGCTGTCGCGTCTCCTTCGTGCAGAACTTGAGAATAGCCTCCACAACTATGAAATCATTCAGACTGCCCTCGACATCCTCCGGAAGTTGCCGGGACGTCAGCGCCGCCCTCGATGGCCAAGGAACTGGCCGATCGGAACAGGAAACTCCGTCAGCATTCGTTCTTTTATTGCACCGTCAAAGTAACGTTGGTGAAGTGAGTGTTGATTCCGTTGGCGGCCGCAATCGTGACGGTATAGCGCTGGACGGGATGCGCAGAGGAGCCGCTTGCTCCACAGCCGCCCAGCACGCTCAGCCCCGCAAAAACCAGCAGCGCGAGCCATACTTTGCCGACGTGTGAGAGCCGCCGGGAAGTCTTGCGCGCTCGCCGCCAGAATGCCAGGGGCAGCATCAACAGTGCAAGTGCGGTGGGAGCGGCGAAGCGGCCGAAAGAACGGACACGTTCTTCAAGCTGTGCCTGCGCGCTGACGCTGAGCGTCAAGACCGTGCTGGATGTTCCCGCGCCTGCGGCGATCGAGGATGGAGTGAATGAGGCCGTGACCCCGGATGGCAATCCACTTGCCGAGAGCGTGACTGGATAGACAAAGGACGGATTCAGCGGCGTCAGCGTGATTGTGTAGTTGACCGACAGCCCGGGAAGTACGGTTTGCGCCGGTGTCGAGGATGCGATATTGAAGTCCGGCGTGATCACGTTTTCCGCCACGGCGGTGGAGGCGCTGGTGACAAAGTCCGTATCGCCACTGTAAACGGCAGTGAGACTTTGCCCACCCAGCGGCAGCGCGGCCAGAGTGAGCGAGGCCGATCCGCCGTTCAGCGCGGCCGGCGTACTGTTCAGCAGCGTGGCGCCGTCATAGAAGTTGATTGTGCCGGTCGGCGAGCCATTCGCGGAAGTCACCGCCGCCTTCAGCGAGATGGATGTGCCGAGAATGAACGTCGCGTTTGACGTCGTCAGCGAGATGCTGCTTGGCGCCTGCGCAACTGCCAGCACATAGACGCTGCTGGTGATGGCTGGATTATTCGCGTCTCCTGGATACGAGGCAACCAGATCGTGCGTGCCCGCGCTGAGCTGGGCAGTGTTGAACGCAGCGGAGTTGGCCGCAAGCGCTGACGTTCCAACCAGCGCAGGGCTGGAGCCAAGGCCGTCGTAGAGGTACACCTGACCGGTTGCGGTCTTCGATCCATTGCTGAAAATCGCGGTCATTGTGCCTGTGCCATATAGGGGCGCAGTCGCGCCACCCAGAACGAGCGACTCAGCCGTGTTGGATGGCGCGCCGGCAAAGGTGTTCACTACGCCGCCGCTTACCAGGCGCACAGCCTGATTCTCGGTATCGGAAAGGAAAACCGTGCTTCCCTGGACAGCAATCCCGCGCGGCGAATCCAACTCCGCGCTGGTGGAAGCGCCGCCGCTGCCGGAATAGCCCTCGCCGCCGTTGCCCGCGATGGTCGTTACTTGCCCGCCGCTGATGGCGCGGATGCGATTGTTGTCGCTGTCGGCCACATACACCGTTCCGGACTTATCCACCGCAACTCCGCGGGGGCGTGCAAGCTCAGCAGCAGCAGCTGATCCATCCGAATTGAATCCTTTGATGCCGGTTCCGGCGAGGGTGCTGATTGTGCCGGTCGTATAAGTCACCATGCGCACGCGCTGGTTGTGCATGTCGCCGATGTAAAGATTGAAGGCCGCATCCACAGCTACGCCGTTGGGCGAATCGAGTCCCGCCGCCGTGGCCGCGCCGCCATCGCCGGAGTAGGTCTGTCTGCCGTTGCCGGCTACGGTATTGATGGTTGTACCGGTGATCTCGCGGATGCGATGGTTGTTGGTGTCGGCGATATAGACGTTGTTGCTGCCGTCGACGGCGACCGCGGTGGGATAACTCAATGCCGCAGTGGTGGCGGCCGCGCCGTCGCCGGAGAAGCCCGCATCACCGGTTCCCGCGATCGTGCTGATGTAGCCGCCGCTTACTTCACGAATGCGGTTGTTATGCGTGTCGGCGACGTAAATGTTGCCGTTGGAGTCCACGGCCACGCCGTTGGGCGAGTCGAGCATTGCGCTGCTGGCCGCCGCGCCATCGCCGCCAAAGCCCTGCGCGCCGCTTCCAGCAACTGTGCTCACCAGGCCATTCACATCCACTTCGAGGATGCGGTTGTTGTCCGTATCGGCGATGAACAGGTCGCCAGACGCATCGAAGGCCACTCCTCTCGGCATGGAAAGAGAGATGTTGGCCGCCTCGGTCGCGTCTGTCGCAGCGCCCGTCGCTTGCGTGTGCGTTTGCGCATGGCCCAGCCGCGCCAGTGCCGCGCGCTGCGCCGCGTTCTGCGCCTGCGCGGGATACGTCCCCATGCCCAAAAGCAGCGCAATTACAGCCATACCCACATTACTCAGCCCGCGTTCCATCTTTACGGCCTTCATCGCATTCATCGCTTTCTCCGCTGCCGTCTTTGATACTGTTACTCGTACTCTCACTGTGTCTGCGCCTGCCCCGTCGCGCTCCAAATCATCTTTACGGAAACTGCATCCTGCCCGGCGGCCTTGAACTCCAGCCGCTCATTGCGCCGCAGCGCAGAATTGCCCCGCTCCACCCGCAATTCCAGCCTTGCGCCAACCGCCTCGGCCTGGCGCTGGCGTTCTTCCGGTACAACTGTTCCCAGCCCATGGGCGCGAAATTGAATCCGATCATACGAATTTCATCGGCAAATCGGTCAATCCGCGTTTCCTCCTTGTTGCGATCCTGCGTTATTGACTAAGCCGCGATGAAGTTGCCTCATGAAAGGGCACCCGGAGAAGACAGTGACTAGAGCGAAACCAGAGTAAACGCGCCCTTACTGAGAGTCTTCAATGTGGCTTTTTCTTGAGAAAAAAGCCACTTGGCGGGCGTGCTTCCGAGATACAACTACTCTGGTTTTGCTGTAGCCTGGGTCAACTTCAATGCGCCATCCTGTTCACCTTCTGCCGCCTTGCCGCATAGTCACCGGTCTCATTGGCAAACAAGTGTGGCGCCTATTTGGTTATAGGGGCCATTGGGGTTGCCACCAGTTTGGGCGCCACCCGTGTATGTCCCCTGGTTTGTTTGTGTGATGTCGTATGCAAGGGTGTCTCCCGCTTCCACAGTGAACGTATTGCTCGTGTTCGAGCATGTCTCTGCTGTAGCGGTCGCGCCATTTCCTATCGTGACAGAGCAGGACATGGAAGTGTCGGTTCCGTTGTGCCGCACCCTCAGCGTGATCGTATTGTTGCCTGAAAAGCCCGAAATCGTGACATAGATTCCGGACAGAAAGATGCTCTTGACAGTACAGGCTGTGGGAACAAATGCATATCCTGCGTTAGTCCCAAGTGTGTTCGATGGACCACTGAACTGAGAAATGTTGAGTGGGTTGGTTATGTCGGGTCCGTTGTCGACACTATTGGGTCCCGCCGCGGACCACGTAAATCCAGTGCCGCCCGACGAGGCCGGGAAGTTGATCTCGATTTGGGGATTGGTTGCCGAGCCGCCCACGGTCAGCGTGCCCGCTCCCGCTGAAGCGGTGTTGCTTACCGTCCCGACCGAAACCGACTGCACGTCATTGGGGAAGTTGATATTGATGTTGGGATTTGCCGCCGTGCCGCCGATGCTGGCCGTTCCCGCTCCCGCTGTCGCCGCATTGGCAATTGTGCCGGTGGTGATTGCCTGGACCACGCCGTTCGTGCCATTGGTGCCGTTTGAACCCGTCGGCCCCTGAGAGCCCACCTTGGCGATCATCTGCCAATCGGAGGGGTTGGCAGAGGGATCGTGGTTGGTATTGCTGGCAATCAGCGAAACATAACTGGAGCCGTTGGCGGCGCAGGTGGTATTGCAGTAGACCACGTTTCCGACCGCGTACGCGGTTCCGGAAGTCCACTCCGTAGCCGCGCCGATGGAACCGGTCGCGCCCTGCGGAATGGTGAAATTCAAGACTGCCGCGCTGGCAGTTCCTGCATTGGTGACAGTAGCCGAACTGCCCGGCGCGCCAGTGCTCACCGTTCCCACGCCTACCGTGGCTGCCGCGCCAGCGTCGCCCTTGGGAATGGAGAAGTTCAGGACCGCCGCATTGGATGTGCCGCCGTTGGTCACGGAAGCAGAAGATCCCGCTGCGCCGGTGGAGACGGTGCCTACGTTCACCGTGGCTGCGGCGCCGGGCGCGCCCGTAGCTCCCTGAGGAACGGTAAAGTTCAAGACTGCCGCGCTGCTGGAGCCACTATTGCCCACGGAAGCCGAAGAGCCAGGAGCGCCAGTGGTGACAGCTCCCACATTGACCGTGGCTGCCGAGCCGACTGCCGCCAGAACCGCCCAAGAAGTGGGGTTGCTGGCGGGATCCAGGTTCTGGTTGGCCGCGAGGGCAACGTAGCTGGAACCATTTTCAGAGACCGCATCGCCCGCGCTATAAGCTGTTGAGGCACTATAAGCGCCTTTGAAATTCGCTACCGGACCTGCTGGGCCGACTGGGCCTTGTGGTCCTGCAGTTCCATTCGTGCCATTCGTGCCGTTCGTCCCCGCAGGACCCGGCACACCTTGCGGCCCCTGTCCGCCGGTCCCGCCCTTGGCCGCCAGCACCGCCCAGTTACCACCCGAGCCGGCAACGTCCGTGGCGGGATCAATATGGGCGTTAGATGCCAAGGCGATATAGCTGGTTCCGTTCTCTGAGACGGCATCGCCGATGGCGTAGCTTGCGCCGCTGCTCCAGGCATCCTTGAAAGAAACCGGCGGGCCTTGCGCGCCTGTTGCGCCAGCCGGACCCTGCGGTCCTTGTGCCCCAGTGGCGCCCTGGGTACCCTGCGGACCTTGCTCGCCGGTAGCTCCGGTTGCGCCAGCAGCGCCTGCCGGGCCTTGCGAGACGACAGTGACATCCAAATGTGCCAGGTGGCTCGTTTCGTCGTTCTCCTTGGAGTCGAAGACGAAATCGCCCGCGGTCGAAGTGAGCGCCACGCCAAAGTTACTGGAGGGAGTCGTCACCCATGCCTGTACCAGCGAAGTGACATCAATGACGGCAAACTGCTGCGCCACCGTCGGCGTAAATGCAGCGATAGCCGAGCCCAGAGTGGGGATCGTCGAATAGGTAACCGATGATTCACTCCACGTGCTTGTGATCGGGAGAACGGTCACTGTTCCAGAGCTGTTCACTCTGTTGACGTAGAGTTTCAGCGTGGCCTTGCCAATCTGGCTGGCCGTGGTGCCTGCAGGCAGCGAAGACAGGTCGAACTGAATCAGCGCCGTGCCGCCGCTGCCTACATAGAGGTTCGTCAGACCGCCGAAGTTGGTTGACGGATACGCGCTGTTCACATATGCGTCCCCGGCTACTGTAGCCTCAGTCGCGTTTGCCGCGCACGTTGCCAATACCATCCCCGCCACAGCCAACCACTTCATCCAGACACGCTGGCTCATAGTTCTTCTCCTGTTTGGATTCTCTGCATGGCCCAATACCGTGCTGCCGTATGCGAATGAGTTCGCATCCTCAAAAAACACACGTCCAGCGATCTGACCTGGATCACTCCCAGTTCCACTTCCACGACAACAAGCTAAGCCCTTTTATGATTTCCCGAAGAATAACATGGTTATCTGTCATTCGTGTCAAGTGCGGCTTAAAAGAAAATCAGAAGCAGAAGCGGCAAAGCAAGCTCCTGGGGAGAGAGGAGATTCAGAAGCGCATCCCGCCGTCACACTGCTCGCCCGAGAAGACTCCCAAGGCGTTGGAAGAGCAGGTGTTGGTATTGCGCCAGTGTTACTGGGACTGGGGCGCGCAAGCTGGCCATGTTGCTGGCCCGGCTGGGGATCCGGTTGCCCGGCGCCAACATCCATCGCATCCTGCTGCGGCGCTCAGCGAGTTCATCCGATGAGCGGGCAGGATCGGGCGCCCATTTCTTACACCATCCGTGAAAATGCTATAGCTGAAGTCCCCTGAAAAAGAGCGCATGAATACAGGGCCTTCAGGCCCCGGCCTGCGGCGCGTACCATATCTTCCATGAGCTGGATTGGATGGGCATTGCTCTCCGCGGTTTTTGCCGCCGCCACCGCCCTGCTGGCCAAGGTGGGCGTGGCGCATGTGGACTCGAACCTGGCCATGGCGCTGCGCACGACCGTCGTGCTCGTCTTTGCCTGGGGCATCGTGCTGGCGCTGGGCCGGCACGGCGAAATGCGCTCGCTCGACCGCCGCACCCTGCTTTTTCTCGCGCTCTCTGGCCTCGCCACCGGCCTCTCGTGGATCTGCTACTTCCGCGCCCTGCAACTGGGCCCGGCCTCGCGCGTCGCTCCGCTCGACAAGCTCAGCGTTCCTCTCGTTATGCTCTTCGCCTGGCTTCTGCTGGGCGAAAAGCTCAACGCCCCAGCCATCGTCGGCGGCCTGCTCATCACCGCCGGAGCCGTGGTCATCGTGTTGGGTTGAGCGGCTCGGCCCCACGCCACGGTTTCCTTATACTGGATAATGAGAAAGCGGCTTTTGAGGCCGTGAATCATTGTTTATGACCTTCAAATCCCAATCCGAAGCACAAACCGCGCAGCCGCGCCGCATCGTGCTCACCGGCTTCATGGGCTCGGGCAAGACGACCGTCGGCCCGCTGGTTGCCCGCCGCTTGGGCTGGAACTTCATCGATGTGGACGACGCCATCGAGTCCGAAGCTGGCGCGGCCATTGCCGAACTCTTCGCACGCCACGGTGAAGCCGCCTTTCGCGAGCGCGAACGCGCGGCCATCGAATCTCTGGCCGCAAAAGACGGGCTGGTTCTGGCTCTGGGCGGCGGGGCCATCGAGCACGCCGCCACGCGCGAGCTGCTGTTGACCACGCCCGGCACGCTGCTGGTGCATCTTGAAGTGGAGTTAGCGACGACCCTGAAACGCTGCCGCGGCACCGAGCATCTGCGCCCCATCCTCGCCGACCAGGCCAACCTCGAAAGCCGCTACCAGCGCCGCCTGCCGCTTTATCGCATGGCGCACGTCTCCATTGCCGTCGATGCGCTTACCCCGGACCAAGCCGTAGATGCAATCCTTCGCGCCGCCCATCTCGGCTGAGTAGCAAATCGCTGGTCCCTATTCCCTATTCCCTATTCCCTAGTCCCTAGTCCCTAGTCCCTAGTCCCTAGTCCCTAGTCCCTAGTCCCTAGTTTCTAGTCCCTAGTCCCTAATCCCTAGTCCCTAGTCCCTAATCCCTAGTCCCTGCTTTTTCAGCGATCCTCCGCTGCCACTCTGCCGGCCCGGTCTGGTGGATGCTGGTTCCCTTCGCGTCGACCGCCACTGTCACCGGCATATCGCGCACGTCGAACTCGTAGATTGCCTCCATTCCGAGGTCGGCAAAGGCCACGACGCGCGCGCCGCGAATGGCCTTCGACACAAGGTAAGCCGCGCCGCCCACCGCCATCAGGTAAACCGCGCCGAATTCACGAATGGCCTCGATGCCCTCCGGTCCCCGCTCGGCTTTGCCCACCATCCCCAGCAAGCCCGTCTCGGCCAGCATCTGCCGCGTGAACTTGTCCATGCGCGTCGCCGTCGTCGGTCCCGCGGGTCCCATCACTTCATCGCGCACCGGGTCCACCGGCCCCACGTAGTAGATGAACCGCCCGCGAAAGTCCACCGGCAGCCGCTCGCCCCGGTCGAGCATCTGGGTCAATCTCTTGTGCGCGGCGTCGCGGCCGGTCAGTAACTTGCCAGTAAGTAATAAAGTCTCGCCGGGCTTCCATGTTGTAACTTCGTCGCGAGTTACTGTCTCCAGGTTCACCCGCCGCGCCGCCGACACGTCATAACTCAGCTTCGGCCAGTTATCGAGGCTCGGCGGATCGAGAAAGACCGGACCCGAGCCATCCAGCACGAAGTGCGCGTGCCGCGTCGCAGCGCAGTTGGGAATCATCGCCACCGGCAGGGTGGCCGCGTGGGTCGGATAGTCGCGCACCTTCACGTCCAGCACGGTCGTCAGGCCCCCCAGCCCTTGCGCGCCAATCCCCAGCCGGTTCACCTTGTCGTAAATTTCCAGCCGCAGCTCCTCGGCCCGCGTCCCGGCCCCGCGCGCCTTCAGCTCCTGAATGTCGATCGGCTCCATCAGCGATTCCTTGGCCAGCAGCATCGCCTTCTCCGCCGTGCCGCCGATGCCGATGCCCAGCATCCCCGGCGGACACCACCCAGCGCCCATCGTTGGCACGGTCTTCAGCACCCATTCAACAATGGAGTCGGACGGGTTCAGCATCGCAAACTTGGCCTTGGCTTCCGACCCGCCTCCCTTGGCCGCCACCGTCACATCGACCGTCGCGCCCTTCACCAGTTCCACCGTCACGCAGGCCGGCGTATTGTCCCTGGTGTTTTTGCGCGCCCCGCCCGGATCGGCCAGAATCGACGCCCGCAGCTTGTTCTCCGGGTCCAGATACGCCCGCCGCACGCCTTCGTTGACCATTTCCTGAATATCGACCGAAGGGCTGCCGCCCGCAGGGCCCTCAAACTTCACGTCCATCCCGACTTTGAGAAACACGGTCACAATCCCCGTGTCCTGGCAGATAGGCCTGTGTCCCTCGGCGCACATGCGGCTGTTGACGAGGATCTGCGCCATCGCATCCCGCGCCGCCGGCGACTCTTCGCGCTCATACGCCCGCGCCATCCCGCGAATGAAGTCCACCGGATGGTAGTAACTGATGAACTGCAACGCCGCAGCAACGCTCGCAACAAAATCTTCCTGCCGGATGACGGTCATGCGGAAGCCCCTTCGAGATTCTAACCCTATCAGAGTAATGGATCGAAGGCGGAGCTGTCCTGGTTGACAATACGCGCTGAATCGCTCGGTTAACGCTATGGGGATCTTGCATAAATCATCCGAAACATTCAGCCAACCAGCCAACTCGCCATCGCGGCGTAAGCCGCGGCTAACTTGCGGCCTTTGTCCTCGTCAGCGGCAACTTTGCACACTCCCCGAGTGGGAAGGCGATTTTGCGTAAATCCAGAAGTCATTCCGGCGACATCGACGTTTGTGGGGAGTAATCCAATTCCGCGCGCACAGTCGACACTCAATGAGCGCAATGCCTGTTGGCAACAGTTGACTTTCAATGGAGCCCGCTTTAGAAAAGTGACCTATTGCAATTGAGCCATTATCTTTCCTCGCAACTCGCTACTTGGATTCCTGTTGAGAGCTTCACGAAACCATTGGCGTGCATCTGCGCCGAAACCTTGCCTCTGAAGGGAAAGGCCGAGGTTGAATGCTGCGGCTACGTCACTTTTGTTGGCTTCAGCGGCGATTCGGTAGCTTGATGCGGCTTGGCTCCAATTCCCCGAATCGAAGTAGCACTGTCCCAGTTGGAACTGCATGAACGGGTAGGCACCGTCGGATAGCCGCACCGCCTCCTGAGCGGCCGAGGTGCACTCAGAGTACCTCTCCATGTTTTCAAGAATCTGCGATTCCAGATGCATGCCATATGCATTTTGCGGATCTGCGGAAATTGCTTCCTTTATGTATTCCAATGCAGATGGATATGCTCCTCGCGAGTCCAACACATCCGCCATATCCCGATAGACCACAGGAAGGGCCTGCTTAAAAAAGTGCTCTGTGTCCTTGTTCGTGTTCTTGACGGAGCCTTCAACGCATTTTCTGCCATCAGCGAGAACATTAACTTGGTCTGTAACCTGCTGTTTGTAGCGATCGGCGGATGCATAGCAGGCGTCGTATGCATAGTAGTCGCCACCTGCCGCGGCCCTTTCGTATGCATCAGCGGCTGCGGAGAAGTCTTTTGCCTCTTCTCTACGGTCTCCCTCAATGTCCCAATCGTAGCCCGTCGGCTGATATTTTGCCGCATACTGGCGGAACCACCTTTCAGCTTCCTCTGGCTTCTTTGCTTTGGCGGTTTCGTCGATAAGATTCTTGTATGCGAGCTGAACAAGATCTACGCCGCAGACCGTGAGGTTCCCATTTGCAACGGGAGTCTGGATCATTGCAGCTTCGGTGTACGCACCCTCATTGTCCTTCGCTCCGCCAAGGACAAAACTGGCAAGCAGGTAATCCGTTCCTTTTGCGAGCCTCCTGGAATCGGCCGCTTCTCGAGCCGCATCCTCGAAGAATTTCTTGGAGACAGCCGCCGCCTCAGCTTGACGGGGACTGTCCTTTTCGCTAAGAAGCGAAACGAAGTTCTCTGTTTGTGCGCGGTCGAGCAGAAGGTAGGATAGGAGTGCTTTGTGGCCGGCTGAGGGCTTTAACTGATTTACCTTCTTCGCAGCGGCGATCCCGGCGTCACTGAAGTCGAGGGATTTCGTTCCGAGGCAAGCTACGTCAGTTAGTGCCTCTTCACTATTGGAATCCCGAAGAACGTCAGCCATGATCTGTTTGATCCGATGGCCGAATTGTTGATAGTCGGAAGTGGGATCATTCGAGTATTCAAGGCGGCTTCTCTGGTCCTGCAATCCTTTCGCTTCGGCAACCGAAACCTTCGGGTCAATTCCGGAGGCTCTATGGCTGCTGTTCTCAATCAGCGCCTTGAGGTAAACAACTGGAACAGCAAAGTTGAGATTTTGTCCGTCTTCCAAAACCCCAACCGCAATGCCAACTACCTCTCCCTTTGCGTTCAAGATCGGTCCACCTGATGAGCCATGCGAGATTGGACTGGTGATTTGAATTAGGTCGCGATTGTCCTTCTTTCGCAATCCGGAAACTATCCCTTGGCTTATGGTCTTCTCGAGGCCTTCAGGGTTTCCGATTGCAAAGATCTGCTCGCCGGGCGAAACTGCAGAGGTAGATAGGAGCAACGGTTTTGAAGACAGGTCTGCATCTATGGTAAGAAGCGCCAGATCGTTTTCCTCGTCAGTACGGAGCACCTTAAGAGGAATACGGACAGGCCCCACCGAAAGAACCGGGCTGCCCGCGTTAGCAACATGTGCATTGGTCGCCAGCATACGCGTGCCGACTAGAAACCCGCTCCCAAGGGCCGTTGGTGAACCGGAACTATCGTTAAGGTAGATCAGAAAGACAGAGTTCTGCGACGAGTCGTAAACCTGCTTTGCAGTGTCCGCAGCTTGTCCAAACACGCTAACAGAGGCAACTAAAAGGGTTCCAAAAACGAAGGCTCGCATGGAATAATCCCCAATCTTAAATGATCTGTGAACATAGTCTACCGCCTTTTCGATATCAGCGGAAAGTAAATTTGAATGATCAATAAGGAGGTCGAAAGCCTGTCAGATGGCCCAAATCTCTGGGGTTGGTCCAGGCTTCCAACCAAGATTAGACACCGTTCGGATCTGTACGTGAGTGCAGCCATAATCTGCGATCAATACACGATTCTTTCGGGGAAGGATGCTCCGCCCTTCCCCCGCTGCGACCGCCGGTGAAACTGGCGTTCTTCGCTTCCCATCCATACGGGGCCGTTCCCGCCCCGTAACGCCCCACCCCAAAAGCAATGCGGTGCAGCCTTCGGCTGGACCACCGGTTCGACATTCATTTCCCGGCGAACTCTAGGCTCCGTTCGGCTCCTTCTGTCAACTCCGCTTGTGCAGCTCCG
>Ga0302193_10001968_pt1 | contig 17279 bp, 14 predicted proteins | sample II_Bog_E3_3_FD_200228 | JGI IMG/M metagenome (GOLD analysis project Ga0302193, IMG submission 200228) | Peat permafrost microbial communities from Stordalen Mire near Abisko, Sweden - II_Bog_E3_3 | ecosystem: Environmental > Terrestrial > Soil > Wetlands > Peat | place: Sweden: Abisko...
GCCGATGTCGTCGCCGAGCGCGCGGCCCATGGCGGTGGCGGCGTGGAGCGCGGCGAGGTAAAAGCTGGAGCACATGCCATCGGGGCCCCAGAACTCGATGTCGTAGGTGTTGTGGTGCGGCTCGAAAAGCGCGCCGCGGTGGGAGGGGTCCCAGGTTTCGATGCAGTAGTCGAGGCTTTGGCGTACGCGGGGCCAGATTTTTCGCAGCCACTCGGTGTCGCCGCTGATGCGCCAGTCGCGGTAGACTTTGAGCAGCCCGCCGAGCTGGCCGTCGGAGGCGGCATGGAAGCTGTGGCCGACCTGGCCAATGGGAAGTGAGGAGCGAAAGGCCTGATGGCCGCGCTCATCCTGCGAAACAGTGAACTCGGTTTCGCGCAGGGTGCGTTCGAGGTCGGGGAAAAGATGGCATAGGGCCTGGGCGTAGTTCCAGACGTGGGTGCAGGTGCCGGCGCAGGAGCCTTCCTCATCCTTGCTGCCTTCCCAGGCCCACATGCGACCGTCGTACTGGCGCAGGACAGTGGTTGACTTGAGGATGGTCAGGTTGGCGGCGACAGCCTCGATGACTTCGGGCGGGAGGCTGCTGTCGTAGAAGCAATTGGTGAATGTTTCGGTGGCGTGGCGCAATTTTTCTTCGTTCGCGGTCCAGTAGGAGACGACTTCACCGATGTCCTTGAAACGTGTCGCGTACCAGGGGCGGTAGAAATCGGTTTTGGGGTCGAGAACGGTTTTTTCTCCGGGCGGATGTTCGGCGCGCAACTCGGAAAAGGGAACATACCAGGCGAGGAGCAGGCGGACGGTTTTCTCCTCGCCGGGAGCGAGCTGGAGCGAGAGGTAGAGGCTGCCGCCGGGGCTCGGTTTGCCGTCGGTAACGCCGTCGCGTTGAATGGCGCGCGCTTGCTCGATTTCCTTCCAGAGCATGGTCGGCCCGTCCGACCAGCCGCCGCGAAACCAGGCGGTGTTGGCGACGGCTTGCGGGTCGTCAATCCACGCGGCGAGGGAGGCTTCAGCGGCGGGCTTATCGGGCAGGCCGTCCTGGCGCAGGTGAAAGCCGCCGGGGATATTTTTCACGGACTGGCCGGTTTCGCCGCCGGCGAAGATGTTCTTCGCGTGAAAGGAGTAGACGGCTTCGATGGGCTCGGCGGTGTTGTTCTTGAAGCGGTAGGAGATCGAGCCGACGGGGAGGCTGGAAGCGTCGGTGTCGCCGGGGATGAAGGGGTTCCAGCCGGTGAGGCTGACTTCGAGCGGGATGTTGGGATCGGAAAGGGAGACGGTGCCGAAAGGGAAGCGGGAGGCGAAGCTGGCGGAGTCAAAGCGGGGCAGGCCGAAGGTGCGGGGGCGTCCGCCCATGCCGGAGGAATCCCAGAGGCGGTCCCAGGGGAAAAAGAATTTCCAGGGTGGAACGGGGCCTTCCAGGACGCGGGCCGTGGTGGCACCGTCGCCGTGTTTGATGGCGAGGGCGGAGAAGATGATCGATTCGTTAAAGAGATCTGGGCGGTGCCGGAAGGAGAGGTTGGAAAACGCGCCGGCGCCATCGAGGGTGAACATGCCGGAGCCGAGGCCGCCGATGGGGAAGTGGAGATGATCGAGGGCTTTTCCCTCGTAGGAACGGTTGAAGGGGCGGGTGGGGGACATGCTCCAAGCCATACCGTGTAGTTACACGGTGTCAATTTTATTCCGTTTTGAGGTAACGCTGCGGAGGTGAAAAATAGGACGGGCAGGCCCTATGAGTCGGAGGGGGCTTTGCTGAAAGTCGAGGCGGGGGTTTCCGCGCCGCGGGCTTCGGGAGGTTGGATGTAGGAGGCTTCGCGGGTTTTGCGGTAGAGACCTTCGCGGAATCGTTCGGTTCGAGTTTCGACGAGCCGGTAGAAGAGGAAGGAGATGGTCAACGTGATGACGAAGCTGACCGGCCCGAGGAGCCACTGGTGATTTGGCGTGGCAAAAAGCGGGATGGTGAAGGTCAGGACGCGGGGATGGATGAGATAGCAGGGATAGGAGAGTTCGCCGATGAGGCGGTCGATGCGGCTGCGCGAGGTGACGGCGAAGAGGAGCGGGACCATGACGAAAACGAGCGGCATCCAGAGGAGGTAAAGTTGGCGCCAGTCGGGAAACCGGCAGTAATCGAGGGCGAGAATGGCGAAGGGCACGAAGATCCACGGCTTGGAGGTGCCGAAGGCTTTCAACTCGGCGCGGTAGTTTTTATAGAGGACGTAGCCGAGTGAGCCGGCCATGAAGAAGAGGAGGTTGGCCGGGAAGAGGCAGTAGATCCAGTGATAGCCGTCGCCGTGGGGGACGGTGCAATAGATGCCGGCCCGGACTGCGGCGCAGAGGGCGAGGATGATCATTTGCGCGCGGACGGAGCGGCAAACCAGGATCGGGGCGAGGAGATAGAAGGTGAATTCGACGGCGAGCGACCACGAGCTGCCGATGAGAAGGAAGAAGGTGCCGTCGTGCAGCTTGGCGGCGGCGTCGGGCAGGAAGAGATGGATCGCGCCGGTGGCCGGATCGAAGCGCAGGAGCAAGACGATGTCCTGGCCGAAGATGATGAGGTTTTCGAAGACGAACCACGCGACGGTCCAGGGCGAAAGAAAATGGGTGGCGGTGTCCCAACTGACGAGGCTGCCGATGCGGCGGCCGGTGGTGGCATAGACGGTCAAGTCGACGAGGACGACGGAGACGATGAGGATGAGGTAGGTGGGATAGAGCCGGAGGAATCGCTGGGTGAGAAAGGTCTTGTAGCGGCCCGCATGGATATATTTTTCATTCAGGATCAGGGCCATGTAGAAGCCGGAGATGATGAAGAAGGTTTGGACGGCGATTTCCGAATAGACGAAGGAGAGGCCGAAAAAGCCGTGGCCGCGGGTGTGGCCGAGCAGGACGGAGAGCGCAAGAAAAAGTCGGAAAACCCCCATGGGGACGAGACCGTGGCAGAAGGGCTAGGGCGTCACAAGCAAATATTAGGTCTAATGAGGGATCGCGGCCTTGAGTTCGCTAAGCCAGTCTTCGGCGGCGCGGGTGGCGGTTAATTCGGAGGTGACGGTGGCGGAGGCGTCGGGGATTTCGACGCGCACGAGCCAGTCGCGGATGGCACGGGCGAGCGCGGCGGGATCGTCGGGCGGGATGACGGAGCCGCAGCCGGTCGATTGCACCCAATGTGCGGCACCGGTGGTTTCGGTGACGATCACGGGGCGGCCGAGGGCGAGGGCCTCGATGGTGGCGCGGGAAAAAGTTTCGATGCGCGAGGGGCAGACGACGACGCGGGCGTTGCGTATCTGGTCGATGACGGCGGCAGGTTCGAGGCGGCCGGGTAGTTCGAGGCGGTTGGGTGCGGCAAGAGGGAGTGCGAGTTTGCCCAGGGCATCGGTAAAGGCCCGATCGCTGGACGTTTCCGGGCCGACGAGAATGAAGATCGCGTTGGGGTGATCGGGCACGAGTTGGAGCGCGGCGCGCAGGAAAATGTCGGGTGCTTTTTTCTGATTCAGCGCGCCGAGGAAAAGAATGCGCTGGTTGCCCGGGTCGATCGGTGCGGAACCTTGCGCGGCTTGTTGTAGAAACGGTGCGGCGAGATGGATGCGGGCCTGGCCGATTTTGTTTTCGGGCACGGCATATTCGCGCTGAAGCCAGGTTGCGGTCTGGACGGAGTTGGCCACGACGCGGGCCGAATGGCGGAAGACGAAGCCGAGGCTCGATTGGCGGGTGAAGCGGACGCCGCGGGAGGAGAATTCGTAGCGCAGGTCGTGGACGGCGGTGAGGAGCGGCGGAAGCGAGCCGGCGAGCGAGGCGAGGGCGCAGGCGAGGCCATCGGGTTCCTCGCATTGGGCGATGATGGCGTCGAAGGGGCCGTGGACGCGCGCGAAGCGGCGGATGACAGCGGCGTCGGTGACGGCTTTGCGGTAGCCGCCCCAAGGCTTGACGATTTTGTCGAGGAACGAGAGTGCGAGGCTGCGCTTTTCACGGGAGAAGACGTGGACGTTGAGGCCGTCGACGGGACGGGGTTCAGGCGTCGGCCCGGCGTCGTCGGCCTGGGAGAGGATGGAGAGATCAACTCCTTTTGCGGCGATGGCCTGGAAGAGTTCGCCGAAGAAACCGGGCGCGTTGCCGTTGCGGCGGCGCTCTTCCCAGAAGAAGCGGGAGACGATCAGGATTTTCATGTCTTCGTGTTAAAAACGCTTTCAAGAAATTGTTTCATGGCTGCACCCTGACGGGGCCAGAGGAATTGGCCAGCCCAGTTTCGGGCGGCGCCGGCTTCGATGCCGCGTTGGGAGAGCGTGCGCACGGCGGCGGCCAAAGCGCCGGGCGAGCCGCTGGGGACAAGCTCGACCCAGCCTTCGAGGTCGAGTTGATCGAAGACGGGGATGTGGCTGGCCACGATGCCTTTTCCCGCGGCGGAATATTCGAGGAGTTTGAGGGGAAAGGTGTAGAGCGCGCTGCCGGGTTCGAGCAGGTTGGGCATGAGGCCGATGCTTGCTTTTTGGAGGAAGGGGCGTAGCGCCTCGCGCGAGACCTGGCCGTGGAAGGTGACGTTTTTGGGCGCGTTTTGGCGGAGAAGCTCGAGCGATTGTCCCGCGCCGCCGAGGACGTTGAGGTGAAATTCGGGCAGGAGGCGCATGGCCTCGACGGCGACGGGGACGCCCTTCCACGGTTGCAGGCTGCCGGCGTAGATCAACTCATGCGGGTCCGGCGGCACCGGCGAGTCGAGGAGCATGGCCGGGTCGATGCCGTCGTGCTGGACGCGGAGCGGAACGCGGACGCCAAAGAGGCTTTGCAGGCTTTCGGCGAGATAGGTGGAGATGGCGACGACGCCGCGGACATGGGCGTAGACCCGGCGTTCCGTTTCGAGGAGGAGGCGGTGCTTCGAGCTGTCCTCGGGATAAGTGTCGGCGAAAATTTCGTGGGCCTCGAAAACGAGCGGGAGCGAGCGGTGCCGCTTGGCGATGTAGTCGGCGGCCTTGAGGTGCATGGTGTAGACGCCGTCGGGTTTGAGGGCGGCGATGAGGCGGTCCAATTGGCGGTAGAACCACGCGCCGCTGCGGATTTTCAGCGGGCCGAGGGAGACCTGGCGTTTGAGCCAGACGATGCTGAGACGCGGGCTGCCGGCGCCGCCGAAGTGGTCGCGGAGCTGTTCGGGGCTGGAGAGTTTTTTCGAGGGCGCGGCGGCGAGGGTGACGTCGCAGCCGGCGGCGGCGAGGCTTTCGGCGAGGCGATAGACGTGGTACTCGCGGGCGAAGCGGCCGGTGAATTCTTCGGGGAAAATGTAGAGAAGTTTCACGGTCAGGTCTGAATCAAGGCTTCGATTTGGGTGCAGATTTCGGCCCAGGAGAAGGAGCGGATGATGGCTTCGCGGGCGGCGGCACCGATGGCGTGGCGATTTTTGGGTTCGAGTGCCAGCATCTTTTGGAGCGCGGCGATCCATTCGTCTTTCGCGCCGGGGACGAGGAGGAATTCGCGGTCGGGTGCGAAGCTTTCGTGGAGGCCGACTTTATCGGACATGGCGACGACGAGGCCGGAACTCATGGCCTGGAGGACGGCGGTGGGGCAGGCATCGAAGCCGACGCTGGGTTGTGCGAAGGTGTCGCTCGATTGCATGAGGCGGGCGAGGGCGGCGGGCTCGAGGACGCCGTGCCAGGTGACCCGCCGTGCGTATTTTTTTTCGGCGGCGTGAGCTTTCAGCCAGTCGAGTTCGGGGCCGTCGCCGGCGACGTGCCAGTGGATGCCGGGGACTTCGGCGACGGCTGCGGCGAGGAGGCGCAGGCCTTTCCAACCCACGAGTCTGCCTGCGGTGACGAGTTGCGCGCCGTCGGAGGCGGGCGTGGCGGCGGGCTGGAAAAGCGTGGTGTCGACGGCGTTGGGGATGACGGGGACTTTGCCGCCATAACGCGCTTCGGCGAGGCGAGAGTTCTCGGGGCTGACGGCGTATTCGCGGTCGATCCAGCGGTGCCAGAAGAGGTCGGTGGGGAAGAAGTCGGTACCCTGGTAATTCATGACGACTTTCAGGTTGGGCTGAAGCGATTTCCAGCGGCGGGCGTTGATGAAGTCGTAGGGCTTGAAGACGAAGACAGTGTCGAAGCGGGCCTCGGTCAGCGCGCGCATGGAGGCGGAAGCGAAGTGGAGGCGCTGGACTAATTTGCGGAAACGGGTGCCGAGCTTGGGGATGTCTTTGGTCTCGATGTAGTCGAAGAGCTGGTGCGGGAAGGGGATGTCGCGGTGGCGGCGACCGGGCTTGGGTTGGCCGCCGAGGAGGGTGACGGCATGGCCGCGTTTCTGCAACTGGTCGCCGAGTTCGAGGGCGTAGACTTCGATGCCGCCGACTTCGTTGGTGCCCGGCAAATCGAAAGTGGCGTTGGGCAGGAACAGGCCGATCTTCATGGGGGGAATAGGACGTATAGGACTTAGGGGACCTATAGGTCGTATGAAGTGGAAGCCGATGTCATTCCGTCAGGCGCTGGAGGGCCTCGCGGTATTTGGCGACGGTGTTTTGCACTACGATGGCGGGCAGGTCGGGGCCGGGGGCGGTTTTGTTCCAGGTGGTGAGGGTCTTGAGGTAGTCGCGGAGATATTGCTTGTCGAAGCTGGGCTGCGCACCGCCGGGCCGGTAGGTGTCGGCGGGCCAGAAGCGGGAGCTGTCGGGCGTGAGGATTTCATCGGCGAGCAGGACGCGACTGGTGGCTGCATCGAGGCCGAATTCGAATTTGGTGTCGGCGATGAGGATGCCGCGCCGGAGGGCGTATTCGGCGGCCCAGGTGTAGAGGTCAAGGGTGAGGGCGCGGAGTTGCTCGTAGCGGGCGTCGCCGAGCGCGGCGCGGGCTTCGGACGGGGTGAGATTTTCGTCGTGGCCGTGGTCGTTTTTACGGGCGGGGGTGAAGAGAGGCTCGGGGAGGCGGTCGGACTCGCGCAGGCCTGCGGGCACGGCATGGCCGCCGACGGTTCCGCGCGTGCGGTATTCCTCCCAACCGGAACCGGCGAGGTAGCCGCGGGCGACACATTCGACGGGGAAGATGTCGCAGCGGCGGGCGCGGGTGAGGCGGCCTTCGAATTCAGGCAGGGTGGCTTCGGAGGGCAGGTCGTAGCCGAGAACGTGATTCGGGCAGCGATTTTCGGTGAGGGTGAACCAGCGGCGGGAGAGCGCGGTGAGGATTTTGCCCTTATCGGGGATGGGCGTGGGCATGATGACGTCGTAGGCCGAGATGCGGTCGGAGGCGACGAGCCAGATTTCGTCGCGGCAGGTGTAGATGTCGCGTACTTTGCCACTGCGAACGAGTGCGACGCCGGCCTGGGCGAGCCGATCTGGAAAGGAAGTCATGCGCACGGAGTTTAGGGCTGGCGCGGAAACGAGGTCAAGGTTGCGCCGTTGGATCTCAATCGCCCCCCCCGTTGCTGAGTGGCGTTTGTAATGAAGGGAATTCACGGGGATTGTTGTCGAGCCGCTTGCGTCAGTAGTCCGGCCTTCCGGTTTTTTTCACTTTTCTTATGTGACATTGGGATTAGGTTGCATTAACGAGTTTTTCCGAGGGTTCGAATGAAGTCCATGGATTTTCAATCCTGGCGGGTTTTTGCGCGCTCTTTCATCGTGGGCGCAGGGAAGACATATAGGCGATCGTGTCACGGCTTTTGTCGGAAACTTTGCGAGCCGATGGCCGATGATTAAAGCAGACTATGTTCACGCGCCTCCGCATTACCTGGCCGAATATGGTTCAACTGATATGCGCGTTGACGGTCGTGGCGGCCATTTGCGGCGCTCTTTATTTGCAGGATGCGAACCAGATCGCGCAGGGAAATCTCGATCGCGAGTACCGGCGGATGGAGATTTTCAGCGGGCTGTTCGGGCGGGATGTCAGTTCGGTGGTGAGCGATCTGCGGCAGATGTCCACCGGCGATAGTTTGCAGGCCTATTTGACGACCGGTCAGCAGGCCGATCTCGAGCGGGCGGTGAACCGGGCTGTGTTCTTCAGCCGGGAGAATGCCGATTACGATCAAATTCGCTTCCTGGGGGAGACGGGCCAGGAGAAATATCGCGTCAACCGGAACGGCGCGATCGTCCCGGACGACCAATTGCAGAACAAGGGCGACCGGCCCTATTTCCAGAAAGCGTGGGCGCTGAATCCGGGTGAGATCTACCTTTCGGCGATTGATCTCAATGTGGAGCGGGGTGCGATCGAGCAGCCGCCCAAGCCAATGCTTCGCCTCGCGGCGCCGGTGTATGACGCGACGGGGGCGGAGCGGGGCGTTTTTGTCATCAATGACCTGGCGGCGAATTTGATCGACCGATTGCGCGATTTTACACCGCAATACCGGCAGAGGCTGCGGCTGCTCAACGCGCAGGGTTACTGGCTGGCGGGCGCGCGGCCCGACGAGGAATGGGGCTTCATGCTGCCGGGAAGGTCGGGGTTGACCATGGCGCGGACCGACCCGGAGCTGTGGGCGAAGATCGTGAGCGAACCGAGGGGGCAGGAACCCTATCAAGGCGGTTATTTTACCTGGGTGCGGGCGGTGCCGCGTGAATTCGCCAGGGGCCGGCCGATCGAGCTGAAGGCTGAGGACGACTTTCTGGTTTTCGCGTCGCAAATCTCGCCTCAGGAATGGAACGCGGCTTTCGTCGAAGTGCGGGAGGCGTTTGCCGTGGTTGGTTTACTGCTCTTGATCCTGACGACGGTGGTGACCTGGTTTTTGCAGGCGCGGCGGCAAGCGGAAAAGGAGGTGATGAAGAGTCAGGAGATGTTCCGGGGGCTTTTCGAGAGTTCGCCGGACGCGATTGTTCTCGTCGATCTGGCGGGGCGGATTGATCGCATCAACTCCCAGGCGGAGGCGACATTCGGCTACACCCGCAAGGAACTGATCGGCCAGCGCATCGAGATGCTCATGCCGGAGCGATTCCGCTCCCGCCATGGAGCGCATCTGGCCGCTTATTTTGCCGCGCCGCGCACGCGCGCCATGGGCGCGGGGCTGGAGCTGTATGCCCTGCACAAGGATGGCAGCGAGTTCCCGGTGGACATCATGCTCAGCGCGCTGGAAACCGCGGAAGGCGGGCACGGCATGGCAGTGATCCGCAATATTTCGAGCCGGAGGCAGGCGGCCGAGCGGATCGAGAAATTGAACGAGGAGTTGAAGGAACGCGCCCGGCAGCTCGAAGGAGCGAACAAGGAGCTGGAATCCTTTTCCTATTCCGTGTCGCACGATTTGCGGGCGCCGTTGCGGCATATCAACGGCTTCGTCGAGCTGCTGCAAAAGTCGCCCCTTTTCGCGTCGGACCCGAACAGCCAGCGGCAGATGAATGTGATCGCGCGGGCGGCCAAGGAAATGGGCCGGCTGATCGACGATCTGCTCGATTTTTCCCGCACCGGCCGGGCCGAGATGCACTCGGTCAAGATCGATATGCGCGAGATGATCGACCACTTCATCAAGGAGCGCGAGACGGAATGCGCGGGCCGCAAGATTGTATGGGAAATCAAGGAGCTGCCGAAGGTCGCGGGCGATCCGAGGTTGTTGCGGCTGGTGTGGATGAACCTGATCGACAATGCGCTGAAGTACACCCGGCCGCGCGAGGAAGCGAAGATTGAAATCGGCTGTCTTGGCGCGGCGGAGGGCGGCAAACCAGCGGATCCGCAAGAGGTGGTGTTTTATGTGCGCGACAACGGGGTCGGCTTTGACATGCGCTATGCGTCGAAGCTGTTCGGCGTTTTCCAGCGGCTGCACAAGCCGGAGGATTTTGAAGGAACCGGTATCGGGTTGGCGAACGTGCAGCGAATTATCCTGAGGCACGGCGGGCGCGTTTGGGGCGAGGGGGAAGTCGGTTCCGGGGCCACGTTCTATTTTTCTTTACCCACCGAGCTAACAAAACACGTCTAACAACATATGGTCATGGCAAAAATTAAACGAATCCTGCTGGCGGAAGACAATCCGAACGATGTTGAATTGACCCTCGCGGCCTTGCTGGAGTGCCGGCTGAGCAACGAGGTCGAGGTCGTATCTGACGGAGCGGAAGCGCTCGACTATATTTATCACCGCGGAAAATACGCAGATGATAATGCCAGTCTGCCCTGCGTCATTCTGCTCGATCTCAAGATGCCGCGAGTCGATGGGCTGGAGGTGTTGCGCCAACTCAAATCGGACCCGGTGGTGCGGCATATTCCGGTCGTGATGCTCACTTCCTCACGCGAGGAGAAGGATCTCGTTCGCAGTTATGATCTTGGGGTGAACGGATTCGTGGTTAAACCGGTTGATTTTGAGCAGTTTGTCAACGCCGTGCGGACCCTGGGCATGTTCTGGGCTATCGTGAACGAACCCCCGCCGACGAAGTTGGCAGCTTAGAGCGAACACAAAGCGAAAGCGTTTCTAAGATCTTGACAGGTACGGCCTTGTTAATACAATGGTGAGGGCGAAATTTGTATGAAGTCCCGATTTCGTATACTGCATCTGGAGGACAGCGAACCCGACTGTGATCTTATCCGGAGATTACTGGTCGAGGATGGGATCGATTGCGAAATTATCCGGTGCGAGAATCGGGAAAAGTTTATCGAGAGCCTGGAGAAAAAGGATTTCGACCTGATTTTTGCCGATTGCACGGTGCCCCATTTTAACGGGCACCACGCCCTGGCGGTTGCACGGGAAATGGCACCGGAGATTCCCTTTATCTTCGTGTCCGGGACGATCGAGGAGGATTCGGCCATCGAGTCGCTGCGCAACGGCGCGACCGACTACGTTCTCAAGGAGCACCTTTCCCGGCTGGTGCCGGCGGTGAGACGGGCCGTGGTGGAGGCGGATGAACACGCCAAGAGCCTGGAGATGGAACACCGTCTGCGGCAGGCGCAACGGCTGGAGGCGGTCGGGACGCTGGCCGGCGGCCTGGCCCACGATTTCAACAACATCCTCACCATCATCAAGAGTTACACGGCGCTGCTGCCGCTGGAAAGCGAGCGACCGGAGCGGGTGCGTCAAATCGCGGAGATCATTGATCGCGCGTCGGTGCGCGGCTCGGAATTGGTGAGCCAGGTACTGGCGTTTTCGCGCAAGACCGACGGGGCGTTCACCCCGACGCCGCTCAACGAGCGCGTGCGGGAAATTGCGCCGATGTTGCAGTCGATGTTGCCGGCGGAGATATCGCTGGAGTACCAGTTGGGCGAAAATCTGCCGGAAATTTACACCGATCACGGACAGATCGAGCGCGTGCTGCTCAATTTGGCCACCAATGCCCGCGATGCGATGCCGGAGGGGGGGAAGCTGATTTTTACGACGAGCCTGGTGCCCGTCGGCGAGGCCCCGTCGCACGAGCGCAATGAGGGTGGAGATTTTCTTTGCCTGAGCGTGACCGATACCGGTTGCGGCATGGAGGAAGCGACGGTGCAGCGCATCTTCGAGCCATTTTTCACCACGAAGCCGCGCGGAAAAGGCACCGGGCTGGGCATGCCGGTGGTTTACGGGTTGATGCAATCGCACAACGGGCTGGTTGACGTGAAGTCGAAGCCGGGGATAGGGACCTGCATTTCGCTTTTTTTTCCCGTGCCGACACGGCCGCTCCCGTCGCGGACGACGCAGGCGCCGAAGGCACCGCTAACCGTCGAGGGGACGGAAACGGTGCTGGTCGTCGATGACGAGCCCGATGTGCTCGAGTTTTTGCAGGCGATTCTGCAGTTGCACGGCTACAGCGTTCTCTCGGCCCGCAGTGGCGAGGCGGCGCTCGGGATGATTCCGGCCTCTCCGGACGCGGTCCACGTTTTGCTGTCGGATGTCGGGCTCTCCGGCATTGACGGCTTCGAGCTGACCCGGCGCGCGCGGGAGATACAGCCCGGATTGAAGACGATCCTTTGCAGCGGCTGCTCGGACGCGCTGCTTGAGGCGCGGCTGGCGCAGGCGAATATCGAGGGCTTCGTGGCCAAGCCGTACGACACGCACGAGTTGTTGCGGACGATCCGCGGCGTGCTCGACCGGGAACGGCAGGGGAAGTAGGCATGGGGTCCCAAATAAGGGCGTATGTTTTCAGCCTCAACGGAGACCTCCGCGAAAGTCGTTTTTCCGGGCGCAAGCCGAAGGCTTGCTACAATCGTAGCCAGCGGTTGAGCGCACGCTCGGGTGCGCGATACCACCGGAACCTCGCCCCTAAAAAAACAAATCCCAGAGGGATTCCACCTCGGTGCGACCCCTGCCGGGGTCGGCTTTAAAACGATTAAGTTACCGGTGGTATCGCCTGCTGGCTCAACCACCGGCTACCCTTGTAAAATCCCTTCGGGATTTTAGTACACGTTGGAGGCCGACTTTCGCAGAGGAACAACCGACAATCGTGCTGGAAGCGCGGGAGGTTGTCTTCTACGGTGAGCTGCCGATTTTATGCCTCAATTTCACGTCCGAGATACGTTTGCGATCCAAGACAATACGGTTTTCGTCCTGGCCGGATTTGCCGTCGAGGGTGAGATTGTCGCGGGCATGTTGGTGCGGATACCTTTTCGCGAGGCAACGATGCTGACGGCGGAAATTGACCACATCGAGCGGGTGCAGCGGCCGGACGGGGATGTGGTTTGCCTTTGCATCCGCTGCGCGCAGCCGAAGGACATTGTCCTCTGGGACGCATTGAAACTGCGAGACCGGATCATTGAGGTGATCAAGAGGGGTTGAACCTGGCCTATTCGACGAGACGCCCTGATGACGACTTATCTTATTCGCCGCGTGCTGCTGCTCATTCCGACGCTCATGGGCATTACGCTGCTCACTTTTTTGCTCATCCGGCTTTCGCCCGGCAATGCGGCGCTGCTCAAGGGCGGCGGAGGCGAGGGCGGAGGAAAAGCGATGACGGCGGAGGTGCGCGAGCAGATGATCAAGCTCTACGGGCTCGATAAACCGCCGCTGATCGCCTACGGAGATTGGATCGCGAGAAGTGTCAGGCTCGATTTGGGGAATTCGATTGTGGATCACCGGTCGGTTGCGGCGAAGATCGGCGAGCGGTTGCCGCTGACGATGTCGCTGGCGGGGTCGGCGCTGATTCTTTCCTACCTGCTGGCGATTCCGCTGGGCATTGCGGCGGCGCTGAAGCGCGGGCAAATCGTCGACCGCACAATCAGCTTCGTGGTGTTTGTGCTCTACTCGATTCCGAGCTTTGCCGCGGCGCTTTTTCTGATTCTTTTGGTGGCGGGCGGCGATTATCTCAATCTGCTGCCGATGTACGGCGCGAACTCGATTAACGCTCCCGAGATGGGGCCTTTCACGTGGCTGTGGGACCGCATCCTGCATATGATTTTGCCGGTGGTGTGCCTGACTTATGCGAGCCTGGCCTCGATTTCGCGCTACTCGCGGGTGTCGATGCTCGATGCGCTGGGGCAGGATTTTATCCGCACGGCGCGCGCGAAAGGATTGCCGGAGAGACTGGTGGTTTTCCGCCACGCGTTGCGCAACGCGCTGATTCCGATCATCACGATCTTCGCGCTGGAACTGCCCGCGCTGATCGGCGGCGCGGTGATCATCGAGGAGATTTTTTCGCTGCCGGGAATGGGCCAGCTCATGTTCCAGTCGATCGATACGAAGGACGAGCCGGTCATCATGGGCGTGACGGTGCTGGCCGCCGTCGTGACGCTGCTGAGCTATCTCGCGGCGGACATCCTTTACGTCGTGGTTGATCCGCGCATTACCTACGAATGAACGCCGACGCTCCTTCCTCACGCGAGATTTACAGCGAGAGCTACACGCAGCGCATCTGGCGTCATTTTTGGTCGGACAGTTTTGCGCGCAACGGACTGCGGACGATCATCGCGCTTTTTTTCATTGCGGCGCTCGCGCCGTTTCTGGCCAACAGCCACGCGCTGGTGCGCGTCGACGACGGGCAGGTTTCGTTGCCGATTTTCCAGAGCCTCGAGGCGATTGAGTGGCGGTTCCTGCTTTATGTGCCGCTGGCTGCCGTCGTTTATTTTCTGCGCGGGCGATTTGTCATTCGGCCGGGGCTCTCTTTTCTTGGCGTGGTGGCTGTTGTTGCGGCAATTGAAATCGTGCTGGCCGTCACGCATCCGGTGAACGATCCGACGAACGACCGCGACCGGCCCGCCTCGTTCAAGCTGATGCCGCTGATTCCCTATGCGCCGGTGGAGAGCACGCCGGACCAGTTCGCGCCGCCGTCGTGGAAGCATCTGTGCGGGACCGATTCGACCGGGCGCGACATCGCGGCGCGGATGCTGCACGGCGCGCGCACGTCGCTCTCGATTGGCTTCATCGCTCAGAGCATCGCGCTGCTGGTGGGAGTTTCGTTGGGAGGGTTCGCCGGCTATTACCGCGGCTGGTTCGATATCGGCGTCTGCCGCTTCATCGAGATCATGGATTGTTTTCCCACGCTGCTGCTGATCCTGGCGGTGATCGGTCTATTCCCCGCGCAAAACAACATGTTTTACATCATGGCGGTGATCGGGCTGACGAGCTGGACGGGACTGGCGCGGCTGGTGCGCGGGGAATTTCTGCGGCTCGGCTCGCAGCCGTTTCCGCAGGCGGCGCGGGCACTGGGCGCGGGCGATTTTCGGGTCATCACGCGGCATCTACTCCCCAACGCGCTCGGGCCGATTTTAGTTTCGGCGACCTTTGGCGTGGCCTCTGCGATCCTGCTGGAGTCGAGCCTGAGCTTTCTCGGTTTCGGGATGCAGGCGCCGACGCCGTCGTGGGGCGATATTCTTTCCGATGCGCGGCGCTACATCGACTTTGCGTGGTGGCTCGCCTTTTTCCCGGGGCTTGCCATTCTCATCACGCTGGTGTCGTACAACTTTGTCGGGGAGGGATTGCGCGATGCGGTCGATCCTCGGCTGAAGGTGAAGTGAGGAAGACCGACTGAATTTTGACGGAATGAACGGAATGAACGGAATGCCATTAAAATAAAGATCTGGAATCATTCGCCAAGAATACTTCATGAGCTCGCTTCTTAACGTTGAAGATTTGCGCATTCAGTTCGGGCCGCCGGATGATCCGGTGAAAGCCGTGGACGGGATTTCGTTCGCGATGAACGCGGGTGAGACGCTGGCGGTGGTGGGCGAGAGCGGCAGCGGCAAGAGCGTGACCGCGCTGGCGTTGACGCGGCTGCTCGCCTCGCCACCGGCGCGTTACGTCTCCGGCAAAATCGAGTTCGAGGGGCGCGATGTGCTGGGCCTGCCGGAAAACCAGTTGCGCCAATTGCGCGGCAAACAGATCGCTTACATTTTTCAGGAACCGGGCTCGTCGCTGAATCCGGTTTTCACCATCGGTTTCCAGATTCGCGAGGCGATTGAGCTGCATCGGCCCGAGGTGCGGGACGTCACGGCGGAGATCGTTTCGGCGCTCGACCGGGTGGGCATTCGCGAACCGGAGAAGCGGCTGAACGATTATCCGCACCAACTCAGCGGCGGGATGCAGCAGCGCGTGATGATCGCGATGGCGCTGGCGTGTCAGCCGAAGCTGCTCGTGGCGGACGAGCCGACGACGGCGCTCGACGTGACGATTCAGAAGCAGATCATGGATTTGCTCAAGGAGCTGAAGCGGACGAGTCACATGTCGATTCTGCTTATCACGCACAATTTCGGGCTCGTGGCCGATTTCGCGGATCGCGTGGTGGTGATGTTTCGGGGACACATCGTGGAGGCGGGCGCGACGGTGGAGGTTTTGCGTAATCCGCAGCACGCCTATACGCGCGCGCTGATCGAGTGCGTGCCGAAGCTGGGGCAGAAACAACATCGACTGAAGGTGATCGACTATGCAGGAATTGAGTAATCCCCCCGTTCGCAACAAGCGGTACTCGATGGAGTTTCTCATCGGGCAGCACAGCCTTTTTCTGGCCGGACTGGGGCAATCGTTTTTTTACCTGCACCTGCTGAAGCCGCACCTGGCGCCGTGGGTGGCGGGGCCGTTTTTTTTGGCGCCGTGGGCAATTGTTTTCGTCCTATTTTATCACCACCGGCCGCTGTTTTCGCCGTACGCCATCCGGCGATGGTGGCTGTTCGCGGCGGGTTGGTCGGCGCTGTTTACGGTGATCGCGGAGGCGATTTGGATTCTTGGTTACATGCCGCCGCCGACCGCCGATCATCGCGTGGTATCCGACGTGTTCGTTCAGTTTTTCATGAATCTCGGCTGGCTGAGTTTTGTCCCAATGATGCGCGATCACCGCGACAACCCGGAACTTTGGTCATGAGCGCAACTTCCGCCGGTCCGCTGCTGAAAGTCGAGAATCTGAAAGTTTACTTCCCGATTTTGGGCGGAGTTTTGCGGCACAAGATCGGCGAGGTCAAGGCGGTGGATGATGTTTCGTTCACGGTTGGGCGCGGGCAGACCGTGGGGTTGGTCGGCGAAAGCGGCAGCGGAAAGACAACCATTGGCCGCACGATCATCCGCCTCACGGAACCGACGGCGGGGACGATCACTTTCGAAGACGCAGTGATTTCGAAATTGACCTCGTCGGCGTTTCGCCCGTTCCGAAAAAAAATCCAGATCATCTTTCAGGACCCGTATAATTCGCTCAATCCACGGTTGTCGATTTTTGAAATTATCGGCGAGGCGCTGGAGATTCACTTTCCGCAGATGAGCCGCGCCGATCGCCGAGCGCGAGTGGCAGAGCTGCTCGAAAAGGTGGGGCTCAAGTGCGATCACCTCGACCGCTATCCGCACGAGTTCAGCGGCGGCCAGCGGCAGCGGGTGGGCATCGCGCGCGCGCTGGCGGTGAAGCCGGAGTTCATCGTGTGCGACGAGCCGGTGAGCGCGCTCGATGTCTCCGTGCAGGCGCAGATCGTCAACCTGCTTCAGGATTTGCAGGAGGAACTGGGCCTGACTTATCTTTTCATCGCGCATGATCTCGCGGTGGTGGAGCACATCAGCGATTTCGTCCTGGTGATGAATCAGGGCAAGATTGTCGAGGCGGCATCGGCAGAGGCGATCTACGAAAATCCGCAGCACGACTATACGCGCAAGCTGCTCAGCGCCGTGCCGAAACTGTAGGCCCAGAGAGAATGGGTCAGGACAGAGTCTGACCCTCCAACCATTTACTGCGTCTCAATGACGAGCTGGCCGTTCTGAATCTCGATTGACCTGGTCTGGTCGAGCAGGGCGGCGGTGTCCGAATTCTTTCTGATGCCGGCATTGAACTGCTGGTTGAGAATCGGAGTGTATGCGTTCACGACGGCCTGGGCGGCCTTGGGGTCGGGGGCATCGGGACCGAGATAGGTGGTGTCGCCGAACTTCAGGGCGTGGGCGATGAGGTTGACGCTGTGAGTCGTCGCATCGAAATGGACTTCAAAGGTCAGGTCGAGGTTGACGTAGCGGCCCTTGACCAGACCCTGGCTTAGGGCATCGAGGGGCATGCT
>Ga0302193_10001976_pt1 | contig 17250 bp, 18 predicted proteins | sample II_Bog_E3_3_FD_200228 | JGI IMG/M metagenome (GOLD analysis project Ga0302193, IMG submission 200228) | Peat permafrost microbial communities from Stordalen Mire near Abisko, Sweden - II_Bog_E3_3 | ecosystem: Environmental > Terrestrial > Soil > Wetlands > Peat | place: Sweden: Abisko...
TTATCGCGGGTGACCGGGGGCCGTTTTGGCTTTCCGTCCGCAGATTTTCAACCCCGCCGGGAACCTGGGCCGCCGCCGCGGCAGGGAGTCGAAAACGCTTGGCAGCCGCGGCTTCGGCTGGTCCAGGCCGTCCGGGCTCTTGCCTGGGCACCCCATAAGGAGATGCCAATGCGCCGCTTTGGTCTTGCTTACACCGCCCTGGCCGCCGTGCTCCTGGCCAGCCCCGCCCTGGCGGACGAGGCCGCCAACCCCGAGTCCCCCACCCTCTTCGCAACCGCCGACACCCGGTTCAAGGTCTACGGCTTCGTGCAGGTCTACGGCGCCTATTTCATCGACCAGACCCTGTACGACAACGGGGCCCTGATCGGCGGGAACACCGACCCCCTGAGCGCCGCCACGCCCGATAAGCAGTTCACCATGACCGCCCGCACCTCCCGGATCGGTTTCACCACCACCACCCCTAGCGTCCGCCTGGGCGACATCGTCACCAAGATCGAACTGGACTTCGCCAAGAACAATGAACACGGGGGCACCCCCCACTTCCGGGAAGCCTCGGTCAAGTTCGGCCGGTGGCTGTTTGGCCATACCTATTCCAACTGGGTGGACCTTGACGCCGGCGCCAGCACCGTGGATTTCGCCGGGCCGGTCGGCCAGGCCTGCAATGACACCGGCAAGTACACCCAGGTCCGCTATACCTTCCCGGTGAACCCGCGCACCAGCATGGCCTTCTCCCTGGAACGCAACGCCCGGTCGCACGGGGAGTTCTTCAAAGGGACCGATCCCACCCCCCGGTACGAGAAGAAACCCTCGGACACCGGCTCCCCCGCCGCCCAGGGGGTCACCACCCTGCCCGACAACCGGTGGCCCACGGTGGTCGGCGCCTGGACCTACACCGACGGCCGGGGCCATCTGGGCTTCCGGGCCATGGAACAGTACTATGGCGCCTTCACCCCCGGGACCGCCACCGCCTCCCAGATCCATTCCGGCAAGTGGGCCGGCGCCGTCCAGCTGTCCGGCGCGGTCAAGCTCGGCAAGGACAATCTGGTGGCTTCGGTCTATACCGGCCAGGCCATGGGCGCCTATGGCATCAATGCCCAGGCGGCCAAGTACAGCCCCCTGGATAGCGTCAAGTTCTACCGGAACTTTGGCTGGCAGGCCGGCTATACCCACCCCTGGAACGGCCGGGTGCACTCCAATCTGGTGGCCAGCGCGATCAAGTTCAGCCATGATCCGTCGGTGGTGACGGCTTCGGATATCGACAGTTCCAACAACTATTTCGTCAACACCTTCGTCAAGCTCGCCAAGAACGTCGAACTGGGCATGGAGTACGGCTACGAGACCCTGCGCACCTTCGGCGCCGGTCAGGTCACCCGGGCCGACGGTTCCAACTCCGACCGGAACGCCGCCAGCATGGTACAGGTTTCGCTGACCGCCTCGTTCTAGCCGTGCCCGCCGCAGAGGCCAGCGCCAGGGGCATGCGCGCCCGCAGCTATGGACGGCGCTGCGAACAGGGCACCCGCTGGCTGTTCTGGTTCCGGGGTTGGGACCTGGTGGCCTGGAACCTCAAACGGGGACGGTTCGAGCTGGACCTGCTGGTGGCCCGGGGCGACGAGTTGCGGCTGGTGGAGGTGAAGGCCAGGGCCACCGGAGCCTGGGTGGGCGGCGATCTGGCCCTGGGCTTCCACCAGCGCCTGCGGCTGCAGACGGCCCTGCGCGGATACCTGGAACGGGTGCCCTGGCCCGGACGCATCACCTTTCAGCGGGTCAGCTGGAGCGGCTGGCGTTGCCGGTTCCACCCGCCGGAGCGGTGGGACACCCTCACGTTTCGATAGTAGACTGATTCCATGCTGGTGCTTGGCCTTGAATCCTCCTGTGATGACTGTTCGGCCGCGGTGGTCCGGGAGACCGACCACGGTCCGGAACTGCTGGCCATGACCCGCAAGAGCCAGGACGAGCTGCACGGCCCCTTCGGCGGGGTGGTGCCGGAACTGGCGGCCCGGGAGCACCTGCTCCAGCTGCGTTCGGTCATCGCCGGCGCCCTGGCCCAGGCCGGCCTCCCGCTGTCCGCCATGGACCGGATCGCCGTAACCCAGGGCCCGGGCCTGGTGGGTTCGCTGCTTTCCACCTTCTCCGCCAGCAAGGCCATGGCCTGGCGGGAAGGCATCCCCTGGGTGGGAGTCCACCACCTGCTGGGCCACCTGAACGCGGCCCGCTTCAACGCCCCGGACCTGCCCTTCCCTGCCCTGGCCCTGCTGGTCTCCGGCGGCCACACCCACCTTTATCTGGCCCGGGACTGGACCCATCTGGAGCTGCTGCAGAAGACCCGGGACGACGCCGCCGGGGAGGCCTTCGACAAGACCGCCCGGATGCTGAACCTGGGCTACCCGGGCGGCCCCATCGTCGACACCTGCGCCCGGCGCGCGGTCCACGCCGCGGCACCGTTCACCCCGCCGAAATTCCGGGACGGCAAGGCCAGCTGGAGCTTTTCCGGCCTGAAGACCGCCGTGAAGATGCGGATCCAGGCCGAACCCGGGCTCGAGTCCGCCGGGGCCGATGATCCGAGGGTGCAGGCCCTGTGCCGGGGCCTGCAGGAGACCGTGGCCGCCTGGCTGATGAAACCGGTGGCCGCCTTCCGGGACGAGACCGGCGCCCGTAGCCTCGTGGTTTCCGGAGGGGTAGCCTGCAACTCGGAGTTGCGGACCCAGGCCAAGCGGACCGCGGAGCGTCTGGGCCTGGCCCTGGCCATCCCCGAACCCAGGTTCTGCACCGACAACGGCGCCATGATCGCTTCCGCCGGAGCCCTGCTGATACCCCTGGAACCGGTCCAGGAAGCCTGGTCGCTCAACGCCGACCCCAACCTGCCCCTGATTCCAGTTTAGGAGCCAGCCATGGAAGTCACCCGAGCGGATGTCCTGCGTTGCGCCCAGCTCACCCACCTGAGCCTGGGCGAGGAGGAGATCGAGCCCATGCGCCAGGCCATGGCCCAGGTGCTCAGCCACGCCGAGAGCCTGGACCGGCTCGACCTGGAAGGGGTGGAGCCGTGCACCCACGGGCTGGACATGGCCCTGCCCCGCCGGGCCGACCAACCCCGGCCCGGGTTCACCCAGGCCGAGGCCCTGGCCAACGCGCCCCGGACCGACCAGGGTTATTTCTTGGTACCGAAGGTGATGTAGCTTCACCTCGGGCCAAGCTGGAAAAAAGGGAAGCTTTCCGCCCGTCCCGACCGGAAAATGGTCCGGACGGAGGCGTCCCATGACCGAAGACTGGACCCAGGTTTGGCGTCAGGCCACGGTGACCGGCAACCGGGAGGTGGGGCGCGGCTGCCGCCTGCTGGGGCTGGAACTGCCCGACCAGCTGCCCTTTCCTTTTGAACCGGGACATGTGGCGATCCTGCGCCTGGGGGAACACCGCCATCCCTACACCCTGTCCCAGGTGGACCCGGCCGGGCGCCGCCTGGGCATCCTCTACCGGGTGATCCCCGGGGGGCGGCTTACGCCCTTCCTGGAGCACCTTGGCTCCGGGGCCAGGGTGGAATTCAGCGGACTGCACCATACCCCCATCCTTTCGGACCTGGCGCCCGAAGCCGAGTCGGTGGTGGGGTTCTCCACCGGATCCGGGATCGGGCCCCTGTGGGGCTTCGCCGAATGGGCCCTGGCCCTGGGCTTCCAGCGGGGCATCCGCCTGTTCGCCGGCTACCGGGAGGCGGAGGACATCTGCCTGGCGCCGGAACTGGACGCCTTGCAGGCCCGGTTCCCGAACTTCCACTGGCAGCCCACCCTCACCCGGCCGGAGGCCGGCTGGCCGGGGCTGCGTGGCCGCCTGGGCGAAAGCGTGCCTCCGCTCATCCCCGACCCCCGCGCCTGCCATTTCCACCTGGTGGGCAACGGCGGCATGCTGGTGGAGATGAAGGCCGCCCTGGCCGCCTGCGGGGTGCCGGATGCCCAGGTGACCTCCGAGGTCTTCTTCAACTACAACGCCAAGGCGGATCCGGAGACGGTCCAGGCGATCCGGGGGCGATTCCGTCCAACCGGCCGTCAGGACCCTGGAACCCTGGGGTGACCCGGCTCATCCAACGGAAGGGCAGTCCCGCCCATCCAATGAGGATTCAGGCCTGGTTGAAGACCTTGCGCAGGTAGGCCAGGTAGGTCTCGTCCTGGCAGAGGGTCTTGCCGGGAGAATCGGACAGCTTGGCCACCGGCTGGCCCCCGCAGGAAACCATCTTCATCACGATGTTCAGGGCCGGGTGCGGGGTATCGTTGGTGAGATCGGTGCCGATGCCGAAACTGGCCGGAATCCGGTCCCGGAAGTGCCGGTGGATCGCCAGGGCCTTGGGGATGTTAAGGGAGTCCGAGAAGATCAACCGCTTGGTCCGGGGATTGATCCGCAGCCTCTGGTAATGGGCGATGGCCTTTTCCCCCCAGGGGATGGGGTCCCCGGAGTCGTGGCGCAGGCCGTCGAACAGCTTGGCGAAGTACAGATCGAAGTCGGCCAGGAAGGCGTCCATGCCCACCACGTCGGACAAGGCGATGCCCGGGTCGCCCCGGTATTCCTGCACCCAGTCATCCAGGGCGGCCTTCTGGAAATCCCGCAACCGGGATCCGAAGGCCTGGTAGGCCTGCAGATACTCGTGCGCCATGGTCCCGGCCGGGACCAGGCCCAGCTTCCGGGCCAGGTGCACGTTGGAGGTTCCGCGGAAATGGGCCGGAACATCATGGGCCAGGGTCGCGACCATCTCCTCGTGCCAGGCCCCTGAATACCGGCGGCGCAGACCGAAATCCATGAACAGGAACGGAAAGCTGGACGGAACGGCGGGTTCTGCGGCGAGCTCCTTGAGCAGGCGGACTTTTTCCCCCAGCCGCCGCCTGGCCTCGGCCAGGATCCCCGGGCCGGACGGCAGCCGCCGGTAATACAATTCGTTCACGATGTACAGAACGAAGACCTCGAACCCCATGACGTGGGCGATGGGGCCGGCGGCCTTGATCACCAGGGTTTCCCCCTGGGTGCTCACCTGGATGAAGCGGCGCTGGAAGCGGAAGATGGAAAGGAAATCCACGAAATCGCTCTTGATGAACCGCAGCGAGCGCAGGTACTCCAGTTCCTCCGGGGTGAAGGTCAGGGTGCAGAGGTGGTCCAACTGGGCTTCCACCGCCGGCTTCAGGTCCGCCAAGGGGAAGGCGGACGGGTTCCGGCAGACGAAGGCGTACTCCGCATGGGCCCCGGGGTGGCTGTGCAGCAGAGCCTGCCACATGGTGAACTTGTAGAGATCGTTCTCCAACAGACTGGTGACGACGGGCTTTCCAGATCCTTTGAGCATGCCGCTAGAACTCGCCTCCGGTATCGCCGCCACCCGAATCGCCGCCGGAATCGCCACCGCCGGAGTCGCCCCAGTCCCCGCCTGAGTTGGAACCGTCGCCGCCGCCCCAGCCGCCCTCATCCCGCCGCTCATGGCGTTCGCCACCGAGCATGCTGCCCAGCATCATGCCGGTGAGCACCCCACCCAGGCCGCCATCCTGGGGCGGATAATAACCGGGCTGGCCGGGGGCCATGGCCTGGGGCGCATCCAGCCCCAGCCGGGCCCGGGCGCCGGCGGGCAGTTCCTCATCCTTCAGTTCCTGAACCCCCGCCACGCCACCGCAGTAACCGCAGGTCCAGGTGACCTTTCTCAGGCCGTCCCAGGCCTGCTTCATCTTGTCCCCCCCCGCGCCGCAGGTGGGGCACTTGGGGTACGGATTGCTGAACAGCTGGCCCTGCACCGGGCCTGACCCCATGGCCCGCATGGGGGTTCCCAGGGCCTCCGCCCGGTCCGCCCGCCCCCGCAACACCAGGAAGACGATGATTCCGATGATCAGAAGCACGATGAAAAACCCCATCCCGCCCCCGGCGGATCCATCCCTGCTCCGGATCAGCGCGGCCGAATTCAGGAAGAGTGCATTCATGGGCCACCTCAAGGTTCTCCATCAGCTTACCTGCTATGGCCCGGGGCGGCACAAGGCATAGCCCCATTGGATCCAATACGGCTGGCTATCCGTTAATTCTAAAAAAATCGAAATACCTCTTGCGCTCTATTTCGAAATAATTAGAATCTAGGAGAGAGGTGAACATGAATAACCTGCTGGAGGGCCATTCGGAGCGGTTCAAGGCGCTGGGGCATCCGGTGCGCCTGGCCATCCTCCGCCTGATCGTCCAGGGCCATCAGGGCGGCACCCCGGTCGGGGAGATCCAGGGGGTCATCGGCATCCCGGCCTCCACCCTCAGCCATCATCTGTCCTGCCTGGCCGAGGCCAATCTGGTGAAGGTGGAGCGGGAGGGCACGACCTTGCGCTACCGGGCCGACTTCGCCTCCCTGCAAGGCCTCGTGGATTATTTGTGGGAAGACTGCTGCAAGGCAGGCAGGACCGAAGTCAATTGTTGTGATGCCGCGACCGGTTGCTGCCCCTCAAACACCCAGGCCACCACCCGTAGCAGACCCTGAACCATCGAAAACCACCCACACCCACAACGACACGGGAATCGTGCCTTATTCCCAGGAGGTTTCATGTCCATCCGCAAGCGCACCCCCGAAGACTTCTCCGCCATCGCCCGGCTGCTGGAATCCGTGCGGCTCCCCGCCAAGGGCCTCGACCGTACCGAGGGCTGGGTGTCCGAACAGGACGGCCGGATCGTGGGCCATGTGGCCATGGAGGTGACCCCGGACGCGGCGGTGATCCGTTCCCTGGTGGTCGAGGTCACCCGCCAAGGGCAGGGGCTCGGCGGCCAGCTGCTGGATGCCGCGCAGGCCCAGGCCGGCTCGCGCATCCAGGTGTTGAAGACCGACAGCATCGGCCCCTGGGTGCAACGCCGGGGCTACCAGCCGGCGACCCTGGCGGAGATTCCGGCCAGCGTCCTCGGCACCACTCAGTTCGAGGGTTCGCTCTGCTCGGGCTATCCGGTGTTCATGCGGACCCCGGGATCGGTCCAGGATCCGGAGATCATCAAGTCCGCGGTGCGTCAGCGTTACGGGGCCCTGGCCGGCGGGGGCGGCAGCTGCTGTGCCCCGGCAGCCTCCGGGAGCCGATCGGGCTGCTGCGATTCCAGCCTGGCGGTCGGCTACCAGCCCGAAGACCTGGCTGCCGTACCGGACGGGGCCAACCTGGGGCTGGGCTGCGGCAACCCGGTGGCCCTGGCCTCGCTGAAGGCCGGCGAGGTGGTGCTGGATCTTGGTTCAGGCGCGGGATTCGACGCCTTTCTGGCCGCCCAGCGGGTCGGAGCCGGGGGCCGGGTCATCGGCGTGGACATGACCCCGGAGATGCTGGCCAAGGCCCGGGAACTGGCCGCCCGGCATGGCTATGCCAACGTGGAGTTTCGCCAGGGCGACATCGAGCAGCTCCCGGTGGAGGATGGCACGGTGGACGCCATCATCTCCAACTGCGTCATCAATCTGTCCACCGACAAGGCCAGGGTGTTCCGGGAGTCCTTCCGGGTGCTCAAGCCGGGTGGGCGGCTGATGGTATCGGACCTGGTTCTGCTCAAGCCGCTGCCACCGGCCATGCGGGGGAACATGGACGCCTATGCGGCCTGCCTGGCCGGAGCTCTGCTCAAAGAGGACTACCTGGGCACCATCCAGACGGCCGGGTTCCAGCAGGTCGAAGTGGTGGGCGAGTCCCGCTACCCATTCGGAGACCCCACGTCCGACCAGGTTGCCACCGCCCGGAAGATCGAGGCCGCCATCACCGCCGCGGACCTCAAGGCTGCCTCGGAGGCGGTGGTAAGCGTCAAGATCTCAGCCCTCAAACCGGTGCCTGCTGAGGACACCCCCAGACGGATCCGGGTGTTCGATCCCGCGATGTGCTGTTCCACCGGCGTCTGCGGCCCGTCGGTGGACCCGAAACTGGTCCGATTCAGCGCAGATCTGGAATGGCTGAAGACCCAGGGGGTCGCCGTGGAACGTTGCAACCTGGCCCAGCAGCCCATGGCCTTCGCCCAGGACCCGGAGGTCCGGGCCGCCCTGGAGGCCCAGGGGGAGGCCGCGCTGCCGCTTATAAAGGTGGATGGCCGGGTGAAGAGCCAAGGGAGCTATCCGATCCGGGCGCAGTTGGCGGCCTGGCTCGGGGTGGCCGAGCCGGCACCCTCCCTCTACACCGAGGCGGTCCAGGAACTGGTCGCCCTGGGCGCCGCCATCGCCGCGAACTGCGAACCTTGTTTCAAATTCCACTACGACAAGGCGCGCCGGCTCGGGGTGTCGAAGGAGGACATGCTGAGTGCCGTCCGGACCGCCCAGGCGGTCAAGGAAACCCCCGCCAAGGCCGTGCTCGGCCTCGCTGAGCGCTACCTTGAACCGTCCTCGGGCGAGCGCCGGTTCCGGGCCACCGGAAACAAGCGCCTGGCCACCGGGTCGGCCAAGACCTGCTGCGGCGGTTCCGACTCGGGCACCCCCTGCTGCTGATCCCACGGCTGCTCAAACCCACTTGCACCAGCATTAAGGTATCGCCATGACCATTCTTGTCCCAGATCCGACGCGCATCCTGTTCTTCACCGGGAAGGGAGGCGTCGGCAAGACCACTTCGGCCTGCGCCACAGCCATCGGCCTGGCCGAGGCGGGGAAGCGGATCCTGCTGGTCAGCACCGATCCTGCCTCGAATCTGGATGAAGTGCTTGGCGTCCATCTGACTTCTGCGCCCACGGCAGTTCCCGGGGTAGCCCGGCTCTGGGCGCTGAACATCGATCCCGAACAGGCGGCCCATGACTATCGGGAGCGCCTGGTCGGCCCGGTCCGCGGCATCCTTCCCCCGGCCGTCGTCCGGAGCATGGAAGAGCAGCTCTCGGGCGGCTGCACCATGGAGATCGCCGCCTTCGACGAGTTCTCCAAGCTGCTCGGCGACCCAGCCATCACGGCGGAGTACGATCATGTCCTGTTCGACACGGCCCCTACCGGGCACACCCTTCGTCTGTTGGAGCTGCCGGCAGCCTGGTCCCATTTCATCGATACCAACGTGGGTGGGACCTCCTGCCTCGGCCCCCTTTCGGGGCTGAGCGCCCAGAAAGCGCTGTACGCGGCCGCCAATGCCGCCCTGCGGGATGGCGGGCAGACGACCCTGGTGCTGGTGGCCCGTCCCGATGCCGGCTCCCTCCGGGAAGCGGAACGGACCCGGGCCGAACTGGCCCAGCTGGGGGTCAAGAAGGTCTGCATGGTCCTCAACGGCGTCTTCAAGGCCCATGACCTGACCGACCCGGTTGCGGTGGCCATGGAAGCGCGGGTTCAGGCCTCCCTTGCCGGGATCCCCGAGGGCCTCCGGGACCTGCCCCGGGTCGACGTGCCCCTGCTTCCCTATGGGCTGGTCGGCATTGAGGCCCTGAAGACCCTGGGTTCCACCGACATCCTGCCCCGGGTCCACGCTCCCATGGCCAGCAAGGAACGGGACCGCTTCCAGGATCTGGAGGCCCTGATCCAGCCAATGATGGCCCAGGGCAAGGGCGTGATCATGACCATGGGCAAGGGCGGAGTCGGCAAGACGACCTTGGCCGTGCGGATCGCGACCCGGCTGGCGAAGCAGGGCTTCAAGGTCACCCTCACCACCACGGATCCCGCGGCTCACCTCGAGCACACCCTCGGTGAGCGCCCCCCGAGCCTTACCGTGGCGCGAATCGACCCTGCGGTCGAGACCCGCCGCTACACCGAGGAAACCCTCGCCCATGCGGGGAAGGGACTGGATGCCCAGGGCCGGGCCCTGCTCGAGGAGGACCTGCGCTCCCCTTGCACCGAGGAAATCGCCGTGTTCCGAGCCTTCGCCGAGACCGTGGCCCAGGGCCTGGACCGGTTCGTCATCATCGATACGGCTCCCACCGGACATACCCTGTTGCTGCTGGACGCGGCCGAGTCCTACCATCGCGAGGTCCTGCGCAAGGCCAGCGAGGCGCCCGAAGCCGTGCGCCAGCTGCTGCCGCGGCTGCGGGATCCCGCCTTCACCCATATCGTGCTGGTCACCTTGCCGGAGGCCACGCCCATTCACGAAGCCATGCAGTTGGAGAAGGATCTCGCCCGCGCGGACATCAAGCCCTTTGCCTGGGTGGTCAACCAGAGCCTGACCCCCCTCCGGGTGACGGATCCTGTGCTCAAATCCCGTCAGGGAGGAGAGGCGATCCATCTCCGGGAGCTTCTGAGCAGCACCCCCCGGATTGCCCTGGAACCCTGGACGGCCGGAAGCGTGGATGCCACCCTCAGCCCGGAGACGCCGTCGGGATTCAACCACGTTTGAACATCTGATATCCGGAATCTTCCCCCCACCCCAAAGGATCGGGTACAAGCCCTGCACCCTCAGGTCAACCACGTCGCATCCCCTTGGAATCCAACTGTGAACGCACCCAAACGCCTTTCTTTCCTTGACCGCTACCTAACCCTTTGGATTTTCCTGGCCATGGCCATCGGCATCCTGCTGGGCTTTGCCGTACCCGGCTTCAACCGCGCCATCAACGCCTGGAATGTGGGCACCACCTCGGTTCCACTGGCGGTGGGCTTGATCCTCATGATGTATCCGCCCCTGGCCAAGGTGAAGTACGAGGAGCTGCACCTGGTTTTCCAGAACAAGAAGGTGCTTGGGCTTTCCCTGATGCAGAACTGGGTCATCGGCCCCCTGCTCATGTTCACCCTGGCCGTCCTGTTCCTCCGGGACCGGCCGGAGTACATGGTGGGCCTCATCCTCATCGGCCTCGCCCGCTGCATCGCCATGGTCATCGTCTGGAACGACCTGGCCAAGGGCGACACCGAGTACTGCGCCGGACTGGTGGCCTTCAATGCCATCTTCCAGGTGCTATTCTTCAGCGTCTACGCCTGGTTTTTCCTGACCGTGTTGCCGGCGAAGCTTGGGCTCCACGGCGCCGTGGTGAATATCACCATCGGCCAGATTGCCCAGAGCGTGTTCATCTACCTGGGCATCCCATTCATCGCCGGATTCCTCACCCGGTCCATCCTGGGCAGACTGAAGGGCCTCGACTGGTACCACCGGATCTTTGTCCCCAGAATCAGTCCCATCACCCTGGTGGCCCTGCTGTTCACCATCATCGTCATGTTCAGCCTCAAGGGCGATGCCATCGTCAAACTGCCGCTGGATGTGCTGCGCATCGCGATCCCGCTGCTGATCTACTTCGTGGTGATGTTCCTGGTGAGCTTCTGGATGGCGAAGAAGGTCGGTGCGACCTACCCGCAGAGCGCGACCCTGAGCTTCACCTCCGCCTCCAACAACTTCGAACTGGCCATCGCCGTGGCCGTGGCCACCTTCGGCATCGCCCACGGCGCGGCCTTCGCCGCGGTCATTGGCCCCCTGGTGGAAGTGCCGGTGCTGATCGGCCTCGTTGGCGTATCGTTCTGGCTGAAGCGGCGCTGGTTTCCGGAAAGCCCGCAGATTGCGGCCGACGATGTCTGCTGCGAATAGCAAGGAGAACCCGATGGAACAATCCCGCCCCCTCGGCCTGCATATCCAGGGACTCTGGTTCCTGGCCCCTCGGGAAGCCCTGCCGTTCCTCCAGCAGGATGCGCTGCTGGTGGACCTGCGCATGCCCGAACTGATCGAGATGAAGGCCTTTTCCGTTCCCAGCCAGGTCCGGCTGGGGTATCCGATCCTGGCCGGCCAGGCCGCGGAACTGCCCAAGGACCGGCTGCTGATTCTGGCGGATTCCTCAGGGGTCTATACCAAAGGGGCGGCCGCAGCCCTCCAGGCCCTTGGTTTTGAGCGAATTGCCTGTCTCAACGGCGGCATGCTCGCCTGGGACCAGGACGGCCTGCCCCTGGCCACGGACCCGGCGGCGCTTTTGTACGGCGCCTGCCCCTGCAGCTTGAAACCCACGAAGGACCGTTCCCCCTCTCCCCAGGAGCCCCGATGACCCCGACCCGCATGCTGTTCCTCTGCGTGGCCAACAGCGCCCGCTCCCAGATGGCCGAAGGCTTGGCCCGTCAGCTCTTTCCCGGCCTGGTAATCCAGAGCGCGGGCAGCCGGCCGAGTCGGGTGAACCCTTACGCCCTTGAAGTCCTGGCCGAGGTTGGCATCGATGCCGGCAACCAGACTTCCAAGAGTGTCCAGGATATCGCCCCTGGGAGCGTTGACCTGGTGGTCACCCTTTGCGCCGAGGAAGTCTGCCCACTTTTCCTGGGCCAAGCGGAACGGCTGCACTGGCCGATCCCCGACCCCGCCAGTGATGACCCGAGCCTCACTCCCGACGACCTCCGTTCCCGCTTCCGGGCTGGCCGGGATGAGATCCGGCGGCGCCTGGAGGCTCTGAAAGCAGAGCGGTTCTAGTCTGGACCCGAGGTCCCCCTGGTTGGGGTCACCGCACCAAAGGGGAATTTACGTACGCTAATAATTATTTATCTTCACCGCCGCGGCGGGGGTGACCGACCCCGGGGTCCTGCAATTCCAGGCCGGGACCCAGACCAGCTCTGGCCGGGACGGTTCCCAGGCCCGGCGGTTCCCAGCCCAGGTCGACCTGGGGATCTGCCCGTGGTTCCATCTACGCGCGAGCTGGAACGGGCCGACAACCTTGTGTTGTCGTCCGCCGGTACTCGTGTGCTCTATCCGGAAACTGACTAGCCCACCGTCGGCGAATATAGGCGACAAGGTGGTCGCAATCGAAATTCGCGGGCATCGGTATGGCGCTGACGTAAGCGATTGTCGCCGGGAGCAGCGCGCCCCGAACTGCCTGAAAGCGGATCGATCTGGTCAGGCAACTCGCTGCTCAGGCAGGCCAGTCGGTACCGATCCGTCCCAGGTACGGCACCGCGGCTCCGGGGCGCATTAGGGGTGTTGAGAGAAGCGAATGTTGGCGACAGCCCATACGGCCTGCGAAGTGACCAGCTCTTAGCTAACCTAACCGCTTGATCTAAGTCCGTGTCACTACTTTTCCTTGGGTTGTTCGGGACACAATTATGCATTGACACTTCGTGCAGGCCTTCTTGCGCGCACGATCAGTGACATCGGCGCAATCCGGGTATCTGCAACCACGGGCTCCTTGTTTGCTAACTCCAAACTAGCACATGGTTCGACGAACTGTTCGATAGTCAGCCCTGCCATCGTGATCATCTCGACCCACTGACTTAGTGTTCTATGAAAGCGAGGGATGCGAAAAGGGCCATCTTGCTGGCGGAGCTCATCCGGCAAGGTCTCGAACCAAAAAGTATCTATCCGGCCGTCAATATTGTCGAAGTAACCAGCATTCTGTATGGCTACGCGCCGGCCGTGCTCATCCCGCAGAACCTTTCGATACGGTGACTCAAAGCAGGGATGCAGGATCGAAAATTGTAGGAATGCGCCCGGTCGGAGCACTCGACAGGCTTCTGATAGCGCGGCGCGTTGGTCGGGCATGTCCATCAGGGACATGAATGCGGTTGCGAAATCGAACGTGTCGCCCTCAAAGGGCAGACTCGCAGCGTCACCTGTATGGTAGGTGATGCCCAGCGGTTCAGTTTGCTCGGCTTCTTCTGCGTGGCGGACAAAGGTGGGCGCTATATCAATCGCGTGCATGTTCGCCCCGAGACGAGCCAGTTGCCGCGTGTTGCTGCCGTCGCCACAACCGATATCAAGACCCTTCAAATTCTTGACAGTCGGCAGAGACGCGATGAATACGGGAGTATTCAGAGCGTCTCGATAGACGTCATACCCGGCTCGGCTGTGTCGCGTCCAAGCATCTGCGTTAGCTTCCCAAGCCTGGGCTACGTCATTTGGTTCCATGGTGCTCCTCGCGGCTCATTTGAACTGCCAACCTGGGATGACCTCGATGACCACAATCAAAGACGCCGTTGAAGACCTGCTCAACAACCGACAATCGAGGAGACGACCCTGATGCTTGAACAATGAACAAGTCGAGAGATCGGAACACGACCAAAGAATAGGGGCCAAGATGGATGGCAGGATCAGATGAATATTCCTTAGCCGACATAAATCCCCCTTCGGTGCCATGCTCCCTACATATCGTACGTACGACGTGATAGGGCGCGCTTGCCGTCTTGCTCATTCCTTGCCCTCAGGAAAGATACATCCGCCATTGCGGACCAGCGCCTTCACCTTTTCGCTCACCTGCATGGGGCTTCGATTTAATCGAGCAACGAACTCCTTGCAGTGCCGCACGTACGACTTCGAATCGTGCTTCGCGCTCCAAAGGACTATGGTAAGCACGATGGGAATGAGGTCCAGACCCTTCTCGGTCAGAGTGTAGAAGTCCTTGCGCCTGTCGTCGGGGCTGGGCGCCCTCGAGAGAATTCCTTGCTCCCCAAGAAAGGCAAGGCGGGAAGCAAGGACATTGGTCGCGATTCCCTCTTCTGATTTCAGGAACTCGCCATACGTCTTCTTGCCAGCAAAAACGATGTCGCGAATGATCAAGAGCGACCACCGGTCGCCGAAGATCTCCACGCCGTAGTTCACTGCGCAATGGGACCGAATGTCTTCTTTACACGTTGTCTTCATGGCTAGATCTTAACATCGCTTGTATGCCGCAAGTAAAATTTACTTGCTTTTTGCAAGTATAATACTATAATAGATTGTTCGTTGAGCGCGGTCGCCGGATCGCGCTGGCAGTACAGGAATGATCAACCCCATATCAGCCCCATATCAGTATGGAGATTCGAAATGAAAATCGTTCCATTGCTCCCCGGACCCCTTAATCAGAATCGGGATCGGTAATCCATAAGATATAGCGCACCGTTCCATTTAGAGAGTGCGAGCACCGCCCAAGTCACGAGGAGACTGCACATGTGCACTATCAGCATAATCGGCTCAGGTGGCATGGCCGCCGCGATTGGCGGCCTTGCCGCCAAGGCCGGACACACCGTCGAGGTGATGAGTCGCGACGCCACCAAGGCGCGGGCGCTGGCCGAACACATCGGAGCCGACGCGACGACAGGAACGTTCGGTGCCGCCCCGGCCGGGGACATTGTCATCCTGGCGGTTCCCTACTCCGCCGTTCTCGACGTGGTGAAGCTATACGGCGAAGAGCTGGCAGGCAAGCTCCTCGTCGACATCACCAACCCCGTCGCCTCCGACCACACGAGCTTTGTGACCCCTAGCGACAGTTTCGGCGCGCAGGAGATCGCCAAGGCCGCCCCTGCCGATGCGGTTGTCGTCAAGGCGTTCAACACCCAGTTCTCCCACGTTCTGGCTGCCGGTCCCGCCGAGGGCCACCCGTTGGACGTGTTCATCGCCGGGGACGACGCGGAGGCGAAGGCACGCGGCTCGGCGTTCATCGAGAGCCTCGGACTGCGCCCGATGGATACCGGGCCGCTGCCCATGGCGCGGACGCTGGAGCACGTCTGCCTGCTGTCGCTGGGCCTCCTCACCCACTCCGTCAAGCACACCAACTTCTCAATCGGCGTCAGCCTTCCCGGCTGAGCGCACCCGTAACACCCCTTCTCGCATCAGATCACTCACAAGGAGCAGTAATATGCGCGTTTTCGTTACTGGCGGGACCGGCCATATCGGTTCGTACATCATCCCCGAGCTCGTCGCCGCCGGCCACGAGGTCACCGGTCTGGTCCGGTCCGGCGGGTCCGCGGACGCAATGTCTAAGCTTGGCGCCAAGGTGCATCGCGGGGATCTTTCCGACCTCGATGGGCTCAAGGCAGCGGCGGCGGAGTCCGACGGAGTCATCCACGTAGCGCACCGGCAAGACCTGCTTCCTTCTGGCGGGCTTAGCGCTGTGGCCGCCGCGGAGGTGCAAATCATGCTCGCGTACGGCGAGGCACTGGCAGGGACCGGAAAGCCGCTGGTCTCGTCGGGGAGCATTGGTTCGCCCGGGTGGGAAAACTTGGGCCGGCCAGCTACTGAGGAAGACCCGGCCCTTCCCGGCGGCGATAAGTACAAGAGTACAATGCGAGTTCGTAACGTCGTGGAAACCACCGTTATAGGCCTCGCGGAGCGTGGCGTGCGGTCTTCGATCGTGCGGATTCCTCCCATCGCTCACAGTACGGCCGATGTCGGCTTCCTCCCGATGCTGATTAAACTCGCGAAGGAGAAGGGCGTCATCGGCTACCCCGGGGACGGCGCGAACGTGTGGCCAGCCGTGCACGCCCGCGACCTAGCGTCATTGTTCCGCCTGGCGCTGGAGAAGGGTCCGGCTGGCAAATATTGGCACGGGATTGAGGGCGAGAGCTACCGGTTCCGCGAGATTGCCGAGGAGATTGGCAGCCGTCTGGGTCTGCCGGCCGTGAGCATTCCCGTGGATGCACTGATGCTACCGGGATACTTTGGGTTCTTCACGAATTTAGTTACGCTGGACCTCCCGGCGTCCAATGCCATCACGCGCCAAGCCCTCGGCTGGAAGCCCGTTCAGCCCGGTTTGTTCGCCGATTTGGACAACGGCCATTACTTCCCTGCCGGCTTATGAGCTGACGGCAGGGAACCAAGTCGCGACGAGCCCGGCGGATAGCAATGTCGCGATGCCGTGATCCATTCGGGCAAAGACTCTGTCGATCCGAGGATGGCCTGAGGGATGACGCACGCGGCTTGGCACACACGGAATCAACCGGGGGATTCCCCGTTCTACAAGCAATACCCCAACTCACGAGGAGACTGCACATGAGTATTATCAGCATCATCGGCTCAGGCGGCATGGCCGCGGCCATCGGCGGCCGTACCGCCAAGGCTGGGTACAACGTCGAGGTAATCAGCCGTGACCCCGCCAAGGCGCGGGCGCTGGCCGACAAGCTCGCAGCCGGAGCGACCACAGGGACTTACGGCGCCGCACCGGCGGGCGACATCATCATCCTCGCCGTGCCCTATGGCAGTGCGGCGGCGGTGGTGACCGACTTCGTGGCCGCGCTCGACGGCAAGGTGATCATCGACATCACCAACCCGGTCACCCCCGACATGTCGGGCCTCGTCACGCCTCACGGCAGTTCGGGTGCGCAGGAAATCGCCAAGGGCGCCCCCGCCGGCGCGCATGTCGTGAAGGCGTTCAACACCATCTTCGGCCACGTACTTGCGAAGGGTGGACGCCTCGACGCGTTCATCGCCGCAGACGATCCGGAGGCCAAGGCGCGCGTCTCAACCTTCATCGAGAGTCTCGGGCTGCGTCCGTTGGATGTCGGCGGCCTGCACATGGCCGCGACGCTCGAGGCGCTCGGTCTGATGATGATTGGCCTGGCCAAGAACGGCGCCGGCACCTGGGACATCGCCTTGAACGTCGATATCGGCTGAATCACCGACAGCACGACTCACCGGCAGGTCCACAACGCCACTGGGAGCGAGTCAACAGACAGCAGTAACAGACTACGGGAAGGATTTAAGATGCTTC
>Ga0302193_10001988_pt1 | contig 17199 bp, 14 predicted proteins | sample II_Bog_E3_3_FD_200228 | JGI IMG/M metagenome (GOLD analysis project Ga0302193, IMG submission 200228) | Peat permafrost microbial communities from Stordalen Mire near Abisko, Sweden - II_Bog_E3_3 | ecosystem: Environmental > Terrestrial > Soil > Wetlands > Peat | place: Sweden: Abisko...
ATACCCGAAGGGGGCTGTCCGTTGGTCTCGTTCGCTATCCGCCCGAGAGGTCATGGGTCTCCGCCCCAAACCTCGCCAAGGGGAAACCCCATGCTCAGTGGAACCCATCACTTAAGTGACGGGGGCCTCACCCCAGCGGGGTTCAGGGGCAGATCCCCTGGCCTTGCTTCGCAATAGTTTGGTCGGGACCTTGGCACACAGCGCGACCGCTGCACCATACTCTCTCCAACCAAGCCACACCCGGGGACACGCATGACCCATTCGCTCGACGCCAGCTCAGCCCCCAGCAGCACGCCTCGGGAAACGCGGCTGGCCGACTATCGCCCGCCCGGCTTCCTGGTGGACACCGCCGATCTGACCTTCGAACTGGACGAGGCCGAAACACGCGTCGCGTCCCGGCTGGCCGTACGGCGCAATCCGGCGGCCGATCCCGGCGAACCGCTGCGGCTCGACGGTGTGGCGCTGCAACTTGTCTCGGTCGCGCTCGACGGGGTGCCGCTCGGCGCCAACCGCTACCGCGTCGAGGACGGCCGGCTCGTCATCCCCGAGATGCCCGACGCCGCGACCCTGGAGATCGAGACGCGCATCGCGCCGAAGGACAACAAGGGGCTGACCGGACTGTACGTTTCCAACGGCAGTTTCTTCACGCAATGCGAGGCCGAGGGCTTTCGCCGCATCACCTACTTCCCCGACCGGCCCGACGTGATGGCGCGGTTCACCACGACCATCATCGCCGATCCGGCGCGTTGTCCGGTGTTGCTGTCGAACGGCAATCCGCACGGCACGACGACATTGGAGGACGGCCGTCAGCGCGCGGTCTGGGTCGATCCGCATCCGAAGCCCAGCTACCTGTTCGCACTGGTCGCCGGCGATCTCGTGTCCGTGACCGATCGCTTCGTCACGCGCTCCGGCCGCGAGGTTGCGCTCGCGATCTGGGTGCGTCGCGGCGACGAGGACCGCTGCAGCCACGCGATGCGCTCGCTGAAGCAGGCGATGGCCTGGGATGAGGAGGTGTTTGGGCTCGAATACGATCTGGATGTGTTCAATATCGCCGCCGTCTCCGACTTCAACATGGGTGCGATGGAGAACAAGGGCCTGAACGTCTTCAACACCAAATACGTGCTGGCCCGGCCCGAGACCGCGACGGATGCCGACTACCAGGGCATCGAGACGGTGATCGCGCACGAATATTTCCACAACTGGACCGGAAATCGCGTGACCTGCCGCGATTGGTTTCAACTGTCGCTGAAGGAAGGGCTGACGGTCTATCGCGACCAGGAGTTCACCGCGGACCAGGGCAGCCGCGCGCTGAAGCGCATCCACGACGTGCGCGCATTGCGGGCCGCGCAGTTCGGCGAGGATGCCGGTCCGCTCGCGCATCCGGTGCAGCCCGACCGCTATATCGCAATCGGCAACTTCTACACCGCCACGGTCTACAACAAGGGTGCCGAGGTGATCCGCATGATGGCCACCATCATCGGCCGCACGGCATTCCGCCACGGCATGGATTTGTATTTCGCGCGCCACGACAATCATGCGGTCACCATCGACGACTTCGTGCAGGCGATGCAGGACGCCTCGGGCGTCGATCTGACGCGATTCAAGCGCTGGTACCATCAGGCGGGAACGCCCGAACTCGAAGTTGCAGACGAGTACGATCCGGCCACGCATCGGTGGAGCCTGACGGTCCGCCAAACCACGCGGCCGACGCCGGGCCAGCCGGAGAAGCAGCCGCAGGTCATCCCGATCGCGCTCGGGCTGCTGGACGAGCAGGGGCGCGCGTTGCCGACCAGACTGGCGGGCGAGGCGGCCGCGCTCGCCGGCACACGGGTCGTACTCGCGGCGCAGGCCGAGACGCGCTTCGTGTTCGAGGATGTTCCGAGCGTGCCCACGCCGTCGTTGCTGCGCGGCTTCTCGGCGCCGGTGAAGCTGTTCGGCGTGTCGCCGGAGCGGCTGCGCCTGCTGGCGGCGCACGATTCGGACCCGTTCGTCCGCTGGGAATCGGGGCAACAATACGCCGCAGTGTGGCTGCTGGAGATGGCGGCGGCATGGCGCAATGGGGCCGCGCTGCCACCGGTCGATCCCGGGCTGATCGAGGCGGCATCCGCCACGCTTGCGACGTCCGAGGCGGACCCGGCCTTCGCCGCCGAGGCGCTGATGCTGCCGAGCGAGTCATTCCTCGCCGACGCCATGACGATCGCCGATGTGGATGCGATCCACGCCGTGCGGGACCAGGTGCGGGTGGCGATTGGCGCTGCGCTCGGCGTTGCGCTGCGCGCGATATATGATCGGCTGACCGATCCAGGCCCCTATCGAATCGAGGCGTCGGCGATCGGCAGGCGGGCGTTGCGCAACGCCTGCCTTGGCTATCTGGCGGCGGGTGGCGCCGAGGCTGGCATCGCCCTGGCCAAGGGGCAGTTCGACGCTGCGCAGAACATGACCGACGTCCTGGCAGCGCTCGCCGTGCTGGCCGCGGTCGATTGCCCCGAACGGCAGGCCGCCCTCGACGCGTTCCACGTCGCCTGGCGTGCCGACGATCTGGTGCTCGACAAGTGGTTTGCGATCCAGGCGACCTCATCCCTGCCGGACACCACGGCCGCGGTGCGCGCGCTGACACGCCATCCCGATTTCGACATGGCCACGCCGAACCGGGTCCGTGCGCTGGTGGGCAGCTTCGCCGCCGGCAACCCGGTGCGGTTCCACGATGCCTCCGGTGCCGGTTACGCTTTGCTGGCGGACACCGTGATCGCGCTCGAACCGTCTAACAGCCACGTGGCCGCGCGGCTGGTGGCACCGCTCGGCCAGTGGCGGCGGATGGACGCTGGCCGTCAGGCGCTGATGCGGGCGGAACTGGACCGCATTCTCGCCTTGGAGAATCTGTCGAAAGGCACCTACGAGATGGCCTCGAAAAGCCTGGCCTGATCCCGGGCGGTGGTATTCGGTAGGGTGGACAAGCTCTTGCGCCGTCCACCAATGCCGCCCGCCCCACAGCAAGCGGCGGATGGTGCTCCGCTTATCCGCCCCACAAACCGCGCCAGGCGGAGTCTTAACCCGCGCGCCGCGCCAGCGCGGCCGAGACCGTGTTTTCCAGCAGGCACGCGATGGTCATCGGCCCGACGCCGCCCGGCACGGGGGTGATTGCGCCGGCCCGGGAGACCGCCTCGGCGAAGGCGACATCGCCCACCAGCCGGCCATCGGGCAGGCGGTTGATGCCGACATCGATCACCGTCGCGCCGTCGCTGATCCAGTCGCCCCGCACCAGTTCCGGCCGGCCGACCGCGGCGACCAGGATGTCCGCTCGCCGGCACTCGGCGGGCAGGTCGCGGGTGCGCGAATGCGCGATGGTCACGGTGGCGTTGGCCGCCAGCAGCAGCGCCGCCATCGGCTTGCCGACGATCGCCGAGCGGCCGAGCACCACCGCCCGCGCGCCCGCCACCGTCGCGCCCGCCGACTCGAGCAGCTTCATCACCCCGAGCGGCGTGCACGGGACCAGAGCCGGCTGGTTGTCCGCCAACCGGCCGACATTCAGCGGGTGGAACCCGTCCACGTCCTTGGCCGGATCGATCGCCTCGATCACCACCTGCGGGCGGATCTGCGGCGGCAGCGGAAGCTGCACCAGGATGCCGTCCACATCCGGGTCGGCATTGAGCCGCTTCACCTCATCGAGCAGCGCCGCCTCCGACGTATCGGCGGGCAGGATGACGGTTGCGGTCCCGATCCCGGAGTTGGTGGCGGCGCGGTCCTTGTTGCGGACGTAGACCGCGCTCGCCGGATTGTCGCCGACCAGCACGACGGCAAGGCCGGGGCGGAAGGGCAGGGTGGCCACGCGATCCGCAAGCCGTGCGCGCAGGGCAGCCGCGACCGCCTTGCCGTCAATCACCCGAGCCGTCACGAGCATGCGTCCTTTTCAGCTTTCCCGCCGATGAAGCGGGCCGGTCCCCTGCTGGGGTCAGGTGAAGGGCTCTGCCGCTGTTGGCGCTGCACGTGCCCGCTCGGGCGTCGTGTCCGGCCCGTCACAGCGCCTCCAGCCTTACGCCCAGTGCCGTCGGATCGCCGCTCACATGCAGGCGCTTTTCCCGGTTCGTGGCGCCGGCGGTAACCTGGACGGCGGACGGCGCCACCCCCAGCGCTTCCGCCAACGCTGCACAGGCAGCGCGGTTGGCGCGTCCGTCCTCTGGTGCCGCGGCGACGCCGATCTTCAAACGAGGACCGTCCGCGCCGGGCGCGGCGCCCTGCAGGCCCGGCCGGCGGGATTTCGGCTGCACCTTCACCGCGACCGAGACCCCATCGGGCAGCGCCTGCCAGAATTGCGTCAATAGATGGTCCGCATCAGGCTGAACCCGATCTCTCCGATCAGCATGCGCAAGGCCTGCAGCAGCAGGATCAGGATGATCGGGCTGATATCCACCGCGCCAAGGTTGGGCAGGACCCTGCGGATCGGGCGCAGCGCGGGCTCGGTCACGCGCTCCAGGAAGTCACCGATCGTCCAGACGATGCGGTTGCGGGTGTCGAGCACGTTGAAGGCGATCAGGAGGCTGAACACCGCGGCCAGGATGACCGCCCAGATATACAGTCCGATCAGCCGGTCGATCAGCCAGAACAGGGCAATCATGGTCGGGGCCGGGCTCCCTTGAGGTTGGCGGAAGCTAGCCGCCGGCGTTTCGGTCCGCAACCTGCACGAGTCGGTCGCAAGCGCACGGGGTGCGGAACCTCGCTTGACTTCACCAGGTCCCATGAGCATTGTCCGCGCCCTGCGGCGCCCCGATCGGCGCCGTCGGCGGGTTCGGGGCTGTAGCTCAGTTGGGAGAGCGCCTCGTTCGCAATGAGGAGGTCAGGGGTTCGATTCCCCTCAGCTCCACCACCGAACCGCCGACGATATGATCGATCATTACCCTTTCCGGCCTGTGCGGGCGGCGCCCACGGCACCGACGTGTTGTCGCGTGGCAGCGCGCCCACGCTCCAGCCCCGTTACGGGCGGCCACGATTCGCAGCGCCGTTCCTGGAGCGCGATCGCTACCGCTGACGGTGACAGCACCATCGATCCGGCGCATCTGTCGCGCATGTCCGATCCCACGCGTGAGGCTGCCTTCGATCTGCTGGCGGCGGTGCTCGGCCAGCGCCGCCCGCTGGAAGACGCGCTCGATTCCCTGCCGCCGATGGCGGCGCGCGACCGTTCGGCGGGCCACCGGCTGGCGGCCGCGGTGCTGCGGCGGACCGGCACGCTCGACGCGGTGCTGGCGCCCTTTCTGCGCAAGGCGCCCCCCGATCCGGTGCGCCAGGTGCTGCGAATCGGCGCGGCCGGCCTGCTGCTGCTCGAGTCGCCGGCGCATGCGGCGGTGGCGACGGCCGTGGGGCTGGCGCGCGCCCGCGGCCTCGCGCCGTTCGCCGGGCTGGTGAACGCGGTGCTGCGGCGGGTCGCGGAGAACGGGCCGTCGGCGCTGGCCGCGCTCGATTCGCCCCGGCTCGACACGCCCGCCTGGCTCTGGGATTCCTGGGGACCGGCCGCACGCGCGATCGCCGCGGCGCACCAGCACGAGGCGCCGCTCGATCTCACGCTGCGCCCCGGCGCGGCAGTCCCGCCCGGAAGTGAATTCTTGCCGACCGGTTCGGTGCGCTTCCCGGCCGGCACCCGGGTCGCGGAGGTTCCCGGCTTCGCGGAGGGCCAGTGCTGGGTGCAGGACGCGGCGGCGGCGCTGCCGGCCCGGCTGCTCGGGGCGGGGGCCGGCCAGCGCGTGGCCGATCTGTGTGCGGCGCCGGGCGGCAAGACCGGGCAGCTCGCCGCTGCCGGCGCCTCGGTCGTCGCGGTAGACCGCGACCCGGCGCGGCTGGCACGCCTGCAGGAGAACCTGCGCCGCTGGGATCTGCCAGTCGACACGGTGGCGGCCGATGCCGCGACCTGGGAGCCGGGCGAGGCGTTCGACGCCGTGCTGCTGGACGCGCCGTGCAGCGCCACCGGCACGATCCGCCGGCATCCCGACGTGCCGCATTTGAAACGCCCGAGCGACGTAGAGACGCTGTCCGAGGCCCAGGACCGGCTGCTTGCGGCGGCGGCCGGGTTGCTGCGCCCAGGCGGACGGCTGATCTACGCGGTGTGTTCGCTCCAGCCGGAGGAAGGCGTGCCCCGCGTCGCCACGGCGCTGGCCCGCGGCGGGCTGCGCCACGACCCGATCAGGCCCGACGAGCTGCCGGGCCTGCCCGAGGCAGCGACGAGCGAAGGCTTCCTGCGCACTCAACCCAGCCTGTGGGCCGAGCGCGGCGGCATGGACGGGTTTTTCGCGGCGCGCATGGTCAAGACCTGACGGATGCTCCTGCGCGGATGGTCAAACGGGGGCAGCAGAAATCCGTCGGTGAACCGATCGCCCCCGTTATGGAATAAGGCCGCTAAACTATCCCCTCCATACTCAGCGCTTCTTGAAGCTTTTGTGGCAAGCCTTGCAGTCGTCTTGCACGACATTGATCTGGGCGGCGACCCCATTGGCGTCACCCGCCTTGGCGAGCACTGCCAACTTGTCCGCGGCTTCGGCCAAGGTGTTGGCCGCCTTTTCGAAGCCGGCGCGGTCCGTCCATACGGCCGGCTGCGCTTTGGTGTCGTGGCCCTTGTCGCTGCCCGCCGGGAACAAGGTGGGAAACAGACGCGCCCAGCGTGCCATCCCCGCCGCCGTGTCGGCAAACGGCTTGACGTCCGACCCTGTTGCAACGGCCGTCGCGATGCCGGCGAACGACCCGGCCAGCAGGTCCTGCCCGGCCTGCCGGATCTCGATCACGTCGAGCGTGTCAGCCGCCCGTGCCGGCGCCGCTCCGGCGGCTTCTAGCGAAACAATGCCCAGCATGGCACCAAGAAGCGCTAACGTCTTTGTCATGGATACGTGTCTCCCGTCACGCTGTCAGATCGTCATTATTAACGAGGCCGGCGTTGCACCGCCCCGCGTCATTCGTCAGGTAACTCCTAGCAGAGCCGAAAATCGGCACGCAAATCGGATTGTCAACGAAGTAGGATTGTCATGCACGCCATTCGTTCCGTCGCCGTCTTCTGTGGCTCGCGGCCTGGACGCGACCCGATCTTCGCCGCGGCGGCCCGCGCGCTGGGGGAAGGCCTGGCGAAGGCCGGCGTCCGCCTGGTCTATGGCGGCGGCCGGGTGGGGCTCATGGGTGCCCTGGCGGACGCCGTGCTGTCCGCCGGCGGCACGGTGCTGGGCGTCATCCCCGAGTTTCTGACGCGGCTGGAGGTGGTGCATGAGGGCGTCGCCGACATGGTGGTCACCGACAGCATGCACACCCGCAAGCGGCGGATGTTCGCCGAGGCGGACGCCTTCGTCTCGATGCCCGGCGGGCTGGGGACGCTGGACGAGACAATGGAGATCATCACCTGGCGCCAGCTCGGCCTGCACGACAAGCCGATCCTGCTGTGCGACGTGGCGGGTTCGGTCTCGCCCGTGCTCGCCGCGATCGAGGCGGCCATCGCGTTCGGGTTCGCTCCCGGCGAGACAAGGCGTCTGTACGAGACCCTGAACGGCGTCCCGGCCGTGCTGCGGCGGCTGACCGAGCTGCCGGGCGGCGAGGCCGCGCCGCCTGAACGGCTTTAACGCGCGTGGCGCGCAGGGCTGCTCTCGCGCTCCGCCGCGCGGGGGCTGCTTGCCGCGCGGCGGCGGCAAGGGTATATGCGCCGCCTTGGCCGGAGTGTAGCTCAGCCTGGTAGAGCACTGTGTTCGGGACGCAGGGGCCGGAGGTTCGAATCCTCTCACTCCGACCATTCCCGAAGAAGCGTCCGGCACACGTCTCCGGACCCCCTTCCGCATTGAAGTGGCTCATGTACTTGGCTGATCGGTTCGGATCGCCAAGATGCTGCTGCCGCTCTGCACGCAAACGTCAAGAAACCGGCGACTGTGCTACGCTGTTTTACCGTTTAGATGCTGATAATGACGGTTGCAGCCAGGTCCTGCCCGGACAGAGCGTTTGTCGCGGGCGAATGCGCCAAGGTAGCGAATGATCCGCGAACCGGTCCGGGGGCTCGCCCATGGATCGGAGACCTTGAAGTCGGCCAATTCCCCTTGCTGCACAGCAGCATCCACGAAGCCGGGGCGGCACAGGCGGTGAGCCGCCGTGCCGGCGGCGCCGAACGCGGGTACCGGCGGTGCGCCGCGTCTTCCCCCGGTTCCCCGAACGGTTCACGGTTTCAATCCCGAGGTTACGGCACGAAGTCCGGCACACGCCCGGCGTCGTGGAGCGGCTTCTCAGCGTGGCAATCGGTGTTCGCATGAATCGTGATCCGGTGACCGAAACGAAAACGCCCCGTCGCTTCGCGGTGCTCGGCAGGCTTAGGGCCGGGACCCATGCCCGGCCGCCGGGCGGATCGCCAGCGATGCACACCGGCTGTGAAGGTGACGGATCTGACCCGATAAGCGCGCCGCCGCCGGATACGGCGCCGCCGCGGCGCGGGTCCCTCGATCCGTCCACCCGGCTGATCCTCTCAGTCGTGAACCGGCGAACCCATGATGGCCGGATTCCAGAGAATCTGTCGGATCTGCGAGCCTTCGCCGACCGGCAGATGCTGCCCCGCTGGCTGCCTCGCTTGCAGCTTGCCGCGGTAGAGGACCGCACCATTCCGGGTCCCGAGTGCGACCTGCCGATCCGGGTCTACCGTCCGCGCGGCGTGGTTCGCGGCGTGGTGCTGTTCCTGCACGGCGGCGGCTTCGTCCATTGCGGGCTGGACAGCCATGACGGCATCTGCTGCCGCCTCGCCAAAGAGTCGGGCGCGGTTGTCGTCTCGGTGGCCTATCGCCTTGCCCCGGAGCACCGCTTTCCCGCGGCCCCGCAGGATGGCTATGCCGCCCTGCGCTGGATCGCGGCCCACGGCGACGAACTGGACGCGGATGGATCACGCATCGCGGTGGCCGGCGACAGCGCTGGTGGTAACCTGGCTGCGGTCGTGGCACAGATGGCGCGCGACCAGGGCGGCCCGCCGATTGCGCACCAGGCCCTGTTCTATCCGCCGACCCACGGCCTGGAAGACGTGCCGTCACGACATGAGAACGGACGCGGGTTCTTCCTCACCACCGATCTGATGCGCTGGTATCTCGACCAGTACATCGATGCCGGGCACCACTACAACAGCCCTTATTTCGCGCCCTGTCTCGCCAGCGACCTGAGCGGCCTGCCGCCGGCGACCATCATCACCGCCGAGTTCGATCCGCTGCGCGACGAGGGCCTGCGCTATGCGGAGAAACTGAGCGCCGCCGGCGTGCCGGTGGATTACCGTTGCTACCCTGGCACAATCCACGCCTTCCTCAGCTTCTATCCGTTCCAGGCCAAGGCGCGCGACGCGCTGTCGGTTGCCGGGAGGGCGATCCGGAGCGCGCTTGGTTCGCCGGCCGCTCCGGCGGTCCTTGCCCCTGTCTCCGCCGAGGGGTCTGACCGCCTGGGCGCCCGTTGGTTCAACCTCAAGGATTGGTGGGTCAGCCAGGCGCGAAGCCAGGACTAGTGCCGCGAGTCGCTCACATTGCGGGGGGCAGTCGTCCACCCGCGGCGTTGGCTCCCGGCAAGCGGGTCGGGGCGCCCCGCAAATCAATGATGTGGGGCACGGTCGGCGAGACGAAGGATCAGGCTCATGCCAGTGGCGTGACAGGCGACCAGGTCAGGAGTTCGAACAAGCGCCTGAAGCGCTCGGCAAGGCGGCGCGGGATGACGGTCGCGCGCCAGAAGGTGCTGGCCTCGATCGCGTCGGCCCGCCGCTTTTGCTCCAGGGCTTCGGCCCTGCTTTCGGCCAGGGCCTGGGTGTACGAGGCTTTTCCCACCTCCGCCCGGTGCCGCTCGGCGTCGATCTCGCGGCGCGCGGCGTCCAGCGCGTCCTGGAGATTCGATAGCTGCAGGGTCAGCCGCTGAAGCTCGGCCGCGCGCGAGGCTGTCGCCGCGGCCAGCGCGTCGCGCTCTGCCGTCAGGGAGTCGTGGCGGGTCCGGAACGCTGCCACCCGCGCGCGCAAGGCGTCGGCTTCGTCATGTGACGCCGGCCCGGTCGGCGCCATCTGTTCACACGCTGCCATCGGTGTCGGTCCCTTTGCCGATCGTCTTGCACCGGTCTCCGGTCGCGCCGCAGTGAGTGCCGCGTATGCGGCGTCCAGCTCCGCACAGACCTGCCGGAACTGCGCGGCGGCATCCAGGCCGCGTTCCTCCTCCCAGGTCTTGAGCCGGTCGACCAGGTCGTAGGTTGCGCGCAGCACGGCCACCGCTTCGGCATAGCCGCCCGGCTCGGCGGCGCGCGTGCGGGCCTGCCAATGGTCGATCCGCTGATGCGCAAAGCGGATCAGGTCCTGTCCGTCATGCTCGACCCGCACCCGGTCCGCGCGGGCAGTGTAGCGGTTGGCCTTTTCGATCCATTGCGCGACGTTCAGGTGCGACAGGTGGTGGATGGCGACACCGGTCTCCGGCGCGATGTTCAGAACGCGGTTCGAGCGGAGCACGATCCCGGCATGCACGGTGGCGCTGAACGCCACGGCGTCGCGGCGGAACAGGCGGGTCTGGTACTCGGGCCAGTAATAGGCATTCTCGTTGTGGACGCCGAGGATGTAGTGGCGCTGCGGCAGCCCGTAGATGTCGGCCCGCGGCGCCGCCACTTCGGCTTCGATGAAGCGCACCGCCTCGGGGCTCAGGCACTCGTCGTCGTCGAGGTAGAGAATCCAGTCATGCGTGCATTGCGATGCCGCAAAGGCGCGTGTTTCCTCCACCGTGGGCGACCAGGGCACGGTGATCACCCGGTCGGCGTGGCGTGCGGCGATCGCCGGGGTTTCATCGGTGGAGGATTTGTCCACCACGATCACCTCGTCGGCGAAGCTCAGGGCACGCAGACACGTGCCGATCAAGGGCGCACGGTTGTAAGAAACGACGAAGGCGCTGATCCTTGGGCGCACTGTCCGATCTGCTCCGCTGGCCGCTACAGGGAGACGATCATGCAGTGGCGTTCGTGAAGGACCGGTAAACGCCCCAGCCCGGCAGCGATAAGGCGGATTCGCCGCCCGGCGTCAGCCGCGCCGTGAGCGCAGCTCCTGGATCACATCCTGCACGCGGATCGCGGCATCGCCTTCAGGCACCAGCGCAAGAAACCGCTGGAAGCAACGCAGTGCTTCGGTGATGCGGTCCAGCCGCTGGTTCATGAACGCGGCCTGGCGCCACGAATCGGCGGCGTCCGGTGCGACGCGCAGCATATCCTCGGTGCAGGCGAGCGCTCCTGCCAGGTCGCCGGCGCGCAGCCGGCGGGCGACGATGTTATGCTGCAGCCGCAGCAAAACGTGGCGGGTCGCCATCGGCCGGAGCAAACCGGGGCGCAGCTCCGCCGTTGCGCCCTCCACGCGCTTCAGCAGGGCGCGCAGCGCCGGCGCGTCCAGCGGTATCCCGACGTTGAACACGTCCACCATGCCCTGCGTGCCGCGGCCTTCCAGCGCCACCAGGAAATGTCCCGGAAAATCCACGCCGTGCGCCCCCCAGCCGGCGGCACGGGCGGCATGGAGCCACAGGATTCCCAGCGCCACCGGCAGTCCTTTCCGCCGCTCGATGACCCGGATCAGGTTGGCGTTGGCGAGGTCATCGTAGGTCTCGGCGTCACCGGCATAGCCATTTTGCGCCGCCAGCAGCGTGGACAGTGCGGCGGCGCGGGCAGCCAGGTCCTGATCCGGGATATCGTGGGCGATCGCGACGATTTCCCGCGCGAGGCCCGACAGGTGGGCGCGAGCCGCCTGCCAATCGGCCTCCGGCGCGTCGATCCGGGCGAGGTGGAGAGCGGCATCGGCGATGTCGATCTCGGAGTCGGGCAGGGTACCGATGGCGTCCAGCGCGGCGCGAGGGTCGGTCATGCCGAGACAGTGGCGGCTGCACCGCCCGACCGCAAGAACCCATGGGTCGGACCGATGCCAGGAAGGACTGCCGGCACCGCGCAAATCACAGTGGCATGCGTCATGAACTTATCCCATAATAACGTCAATATCATGCAATTAAGAATCGACAGCAGGAGGCTAAGATGTCCGCGGGGCCTCGTCGAAGTGGTCCTTCAGTCCGCAGCGCCAGGCTGCCGGCCCTGCCATGACCGCATTCAACATGGCGATGGACGCGGTTTGCGAAAGCGTCGTCCGCCAGGGCTCGCTGATCGACGCCCTGCCGGCGACGATCTCGCTGCTGGCGCCGGACGGTACGATCGTCGCGGTTAATGCGGCCTGGCGCCGGTTTGCGTCCGACAACGGCCTGGACGCACCCGATGCCCTGGTCGGTCGGAACTACCTGGCGGTCTGCGAGGCGGCGGCTTCCGGCCTGGCCGACGGCGCGGAAGCCGCGGAAGCCGTCGGGGCGGGCCTGCGCGCGGTGCTGGCCGGCCGGCGCGAGATGTTCGGCCTGGACTATCCTTGCCACAGTCCGACCGAGCAGCGCTGGTTCCGCCTGATGGCGACCCCGATCGAAACCGAGGAAGGGCGGGGCGTGGTGGCGATGCATATCAACATCACGGCCCTCCGCCGCACCGAGCTGGCGCTGCACGAGTCGGAGAAAATGAGGGTCGTAGGCGAGCTTGCCAGCGGCTATGCGCACGACGTCCGCAATTTCCTGACCGTTGTTGCCGGTCAGTTGGAGCTTATCAGCAAGCGGCTCGGCGCAACGCCGGAGCAACGCAACATCTCCATGGCGCAAATGGCTGTCAGCCGGGTCACCGCGCTGACCGACCGGCTTCTCACTGTCGCGCGCCCTCATGCGGACGACTGCCAGCCGGTCGATCCCAACGCGGTCATCGCAGGCATGGCGGGATTGGTGGAACAGGCGATCGGATCCCGCGTGGAGCTTGACCTGCAACTGGCACCTGCGATCGGCCTCGTGCGAATCGTTCCGAACGATCTGGAGAGCGCGCTACTGAACCTGGCGATCAATGCCCGCGACGCCATGAAGCAAGGCGGCCGGCTGGTGATCGAGACGCGCCACGCTGTCTCGGCCGGACCGGCGGCGGCTGACGCTGCTGTCGATCTGCGGGCGCTCGGCGAGCAGGTCCAGATCGTGGTGCGGGACACCGGATTCGGCATTGCGCCGGACATGCTGGCGCGCGTGTTCGAACCGTTCTTCACCACAAAGGGGTCAACCGAGGGAACCGGGATCGGCTTGGCGCAAGTCCGACAGGTCGTTCGACGCGCAGGTGGCGACGTATCCATCGAGAGCGCGATGGGCCAAGGCACCAGCGTGACCATCCGTCTGCCGCGCATTCGGCCCGAGGCCGCCGAGGCCGAGCTCGCCGCCTGACCGCGGGCATCCCCTTATTCCCGGTTGTTTGCCCGGGACCTAGGGTGGACAAGCTCTTGCGCCGTCCACCACTTGTGGGGCGGGCTCGCGGCGTTGGTGGACGGCGCAAGAGCTTGTCCACCCTACGTGTTCCGCTCGTAACGGGCCGCTTTATTCCGCCGCGGGCAGATACAGTTCCTTGCCCTTCTCGGCAAATTCCTGGCTTTTCGCGTCAAGTCCGGCCAGCCGCTCGGCCTCCGCGCGCAAATCCTGCGTGATCCGCATCGAGCAGAATTTCGGCCCGCACATCGAGCAGAAATGCGCGACCTTGTGCGCTTCCTTGGGCAGCGTTTCATCGTGGAAGCGGCGCGCGGTGTCCGGGTCGAGCGACAGGTTGAACTGGTCCTGCCAGCGGAACTCGAACCGCGCGCGGCTGATCGCGTCGTCGCGCAGCCGGGCCGCCGGATGGCCTTTCGCCAGGTCCGCCGCGTGCGCCGCGATGCGGTAGGTGATGACGCCGGTCTTCACGTCGTCGCGGTCGGGCAGGCCCAGATGCTCCTTGGGCGTCACGTAGCAGAGCATCGCCGTGCCGTACCAGCCGATCATCGCGGCGCCGATCGCGCTGGTGATGTGGTCGTAGCCGGGGGCGATGTCCGTGGTCAGCGGGCCGAGCGTGTAGAACGGCGCCTCGCCGCACTCACGAAGCTGCTTGTCCATGTTGACCTTGATCTTGTGCATCGGCACGTGGCCGGGGCCTTCGATCATCACCTGGCAGCCCTTGTCCCACGCGATCTTCGTCAGCTCGCCGAGGGTTTCCAGTTCGGCGAACTGCGCCGCGTCGTTGGCGTCGGCGTTGGAGCCTGGGCGCAGCCCGTCGCCGAGCGAGAACGACACGTCGTATTTGCGCATGATGTCGCAAATCTCGTCGAACCGTTCGTAGAGAAAGCTTTCCTTGTGGTGCGCCAGGCACCAGCGCGCCATCATCGAGCCGCCGCGCGATACGATCCCGGTGACGCGCTTCGCGGTCAGCGGCACGTGGGCGAGGCGCACGCCGGCATGGATGGTGAAGTAGTCAACGCCCTGCTCGGCCTGCTCGATGAGCGTGTCCTTGAACACCTCCCAGTCGAGCTTGTCGGGCTCGCCGTCCACTTTCTCCAACGCCTGGTAGATCGGCACGGTGCCGATCGGGACCGGCGAGTTGCGCAGTATCCAGCCGCGGATGTTGTGGATGTTGCGGCCGGTGGACAGGTCCATCACCGTATCGGCGCCCCAGCGGATCGCCCAGACCAGTTTTTCGACTTCCTCCGCGGCGCCCGAGGTGACGGCGGAGTTGCCGATATTGGCGTTGATCTTCACCAGGAAGTTGCGGCCGATGATGACCGGCTCCAGCTCCGGGTGGTTGATGTTGGCGGGGATGATGGCGCGGCCGCGGGCGATCTCGTCGCGCACGAAGTCCGGGGTGATGAAGGCGGGGATGGCGGCGCCGAAATCCTCGCCGTCGGCGCGGCGCTCCGCGGCGCCTTCCAGCATCCTGGTGCGGCCGAGGTTTTCGCGGTGGGCAACGTAGATCATCTCATCGGTGATGATCCCCGCGCGGGCAAATTCGTATTGCGTGACGGGCTGGCCGGGGCTGCCGGCGAGGATGGGATGCTCGGCCGGACACGGGGGGACCAGCTTGTCGCCGCCGATCGTGCCGTTGTCTTCCGGCTTTACGGCGCGGGCGGGGATTCGCTGGAAGCCGCGCTGGGCGATGCAGGCGGCGCGCACCGGGGGCAGGCCGGCTTCCAGGTCGATGGCGATCGCCGGGTCGGTGAACGGGCCGGAGGTGTCGTAGGCGCGGTAAGGCTCCTCCTGCGCGGAGGGGTCGAGCGCGATTTCGCGGAACGGCACGCGGAGGTCGGGGCGGTCCTCGGGGGTCGTGTAGATCTTGCGCGATCCCGCGATCGGGCCGGTGGTGACCGTGCTCGGACGGGCGGCGGACTTCGACTGGACCGTCATGGACCTCTCCTTTGGCGCGCGCCGGGGATTGCTGGCGAGGAGAGGGTGTGCGCTGCGTTCCCCGTCCCTCCGCCGGCATGACCCGGTTCAGGTTCAAGGGTCACCGCACCGCCGCTTGTCCGCGGCCCGTCGGTATCTCAGCCCCTTCCGGCGGGGCTCCCCTCGGTGGCGTGGGAAGATGTGGGGAGTTGGGGGGCGTGTCAAACGGGGGTGTTGGTTTTTGGGGGCTGGGTGGGGGTATTTATTTGGCGGGGTCGCCGGCGTCCGCGGGAAACGCTTCGTCGATGACCGGGGCGGTCAGGTCGATGTCCGCCGGGATCACGACTGATCCGCGCATGAAGCCGTGGAGCTGGAGCACTAGCGCTGCCTCCTCGGCAGGCGGCAGCAGCACAGCCACCACTCGACCGTGTTGCGTAATGGTCACGAGGCCTAGCTCGCGGCTTTCGATGCGGTCGAGGATATCCAGGCACCTAGCCTGAAACTCTGACGCGCTGATGGTCTCCGAAATCATGTGTCACGCCTTGCGATCCGGTCACGCCTCTTTCGATGTTCGTTTGGTTGGCGAATCACCATCGCTAACGCGTTTCGTGAAGGCCGCCACCAACATCTTATCAATATCCGTAAGACTCTCTGTAGAAATCTCACTATCCAGGCCCAACCCAAAATCGAAGGTATATTTCTTCGATTTTCCCTCATAAAAATCAAATAGGCGCCCGGCTCGCTCTCTCTTATAATATACAACAAACTTACCCTTATATTTTCTATGGTCAACGGTGTTTATCTCGTCAAATAGGCTGTCTTCCTTTACTAGGAAGGCGAGGCGCCGTTTAATATATTGAAATATCTCTAGCTCGAGTTGGGATGGTGAGATAACATCGTCCTGCTTCGAATTAGTTTCCGTCGTGCTAGATTCGGCAGGTAGGATTGATTTCTCTAACTCCTTGTCTTTTGACGGGATGTCGAGTCTTTGAAGAATACGCAGATTGACGAATTCACGAAAAGCACTACGTGTGATGTCCCGAAATTCGCTGAGGGCCTTTGTCCGTACGTGACTTAGCCCTGCATTTTGGAGCAGCATCCTTACAAACGGTTCGCTTGGTTCTTCGGCCAGTTTTGCGATTTGCTGGATCACATTTTGAAAAATAAGTTTCCGTTTAGCCTCGGCACCTATATTTTCTGGGTCGAAATTGCTCTTCTGGAGACTTCTGAGGCCTTCTTCAACAGAGTCCTCAATCTTTCCTTTCGCTACCTCACGTAAATCGAGCGCCAGAAACGCAGTCTGATCCATCATATTTGGTTCGTCCGAATCAGCATAGAATTCATAGACTAATCCATCGGTTATTACTCCCATTTTTACGGTAGGCGCGGCGTTAAAATACGATCTTAGCTGCCCCCGCTCATCGCGTAAGGCCGAACCAAGAGTTTTGCATTCTATCGCGATAACCGGCAATTTGCCCTTCAATATGGCAAAATCCACGCGATTCTTATATTTTTCGGAAAAATCGGCCCCATGTTCGGGGCAGACCTCATCGGGATTTCGGTCGTCATAACCCAGGAAGTTGAGGAAAGGCAGGATTAGAAAAAGTTTGGTGCTCTCCTCATTTGTGCAGCGTGGAGCCAGCGCGACGATCCGCTCCGCGAACAACCTAACTTTCTGCCGAAAATCGTCTGACATGCCGTCCCCCTGTATGTTTTCCTTATAAAACTGAAATCGGTAGGAGAACAAGCCCTCTCGTCCAGCCATCTCGTCCAATCGCCGGCCCCATGTGACGCCGCCGCTTGCGTCGGCCGTGTAGCGCCCAGCCAGTAGGCTGACCGGGCGCCGTTTGGCCGCCCCGCGCCAGCAATTCTAAATGCGGTGTTCGCTCGTGTTTTTTCGGGACGTGGCTCCGTGTCCGGGTGGGTTGAGTTCGAGACGGGGGCGCCCTGTGGTCAAGGGGGTCGTATGGCCGCCGCAGCGAT
>Ga0302193_10001994_pt1 | contig 17164 bp, 19 predicted proteins | sample II_Bog_E3_3_FD_200228 | JGI IMG/M metagenome (GOLD analysis project Ga0302193, IMG submission 200228) | Peat permafrost microbial communities from Stordalen Mire near Abisko, Sweden - II_Bog_E3_3 | ecosystem: Environmental > Terrestrial > Soil > Wetlands > Peat | place: Sweden: Abisko...
TCAACCGTGCGTGCGGATGAAATTCACTAAACTCCCAAGTTTCATTCCATCAAAGCGGGAATCAACTCGGCATTCAAACAGTGTAATCAGAGAGATACGAGCGGACCCCCGACTTTTTGGCGCTCTCCTCCAATTGGGAGAGATTGGCAAAACCTCCATGTTCTGGCAGGAATGAGAGTCCCTGCCAAGCCGACTTCGGTTCCATAGAATCAAGAATTTGTGAACCGACCCCCGACTTTTTGGCGCTCTCAAGCGACTCCCATCATGGTGGATTTCCCCCGGTTGTTGCTGTTCACCGATTGGCCACAGCCTTCTGTCCCACATTATGGAGCTACGTCTAAAGACGCCTGCCCGGATAGAGTTTCGATTCACCAGACTGCGCGAATGAGACTCGCCCCGCGATCAGTCGAAGTTTTGTTGAATTGACTCCGCGCTCCTCAATAGTCCAGTCGTTCGAAGCGGCGCGCGGCCAGCGCGACACCACCCGCAGCGCAAACGATCAGCAGCAGCAACGGCCGCCATGTAAGTGCCGGGTGCAGGTTAAACTCCAACAAAGGTACGCAAAGTCCCATAGAGATAGCAGTTCGTTCAACCCGCCAAGGCGCCTGGTGACGTTTGCGCGACAATTCAATGTAACCGGCTGCGTAGCTGCTCCCAACGGTCTGGGTTGTCTCTCCGAAGGCTTTGCCGCGCATTCCTACCACAGTTGTTGATAGCCTTTGAGACCAGTCGGCATCGGGCCCCCAAAATCTCCGCCCAAACGAATCCTAGTTTTGGGAGCCGCAGAATCGCCAAGACGCCTGCAATCATAGGGGTTTGGTGAAATTCCTGTGTGACATTACGTACCTTTGTTGGAATTTAACCATCGTGCTCATGTCTTCCTCTTTCATGGTCAGTTATGTTGAAGTGACGTGCAGCGTTAGCAGAGCGCCTGCCGAATCAGGCAAAAGCGGCGGGCGAGTTTTCGGCAGATTCTTCGGATTTTAGCCCTGTCTTAGGCCCAGCCGGCGCGTAGACCTCCCCTTTAGTAAATGCCTTGTGGGGGATCGCCCTCTTCTTTTCAGTTTTTTCGTATCCATTCGCTTCCATCAATGAGCAGACCACCGCGCCGATGAACTGCTTGTCAAAGCCGGTAAGCTCTTTTCCGCGACGAAGGAACTCTTGAACTGCGCTCTCTGCAATTCCGGCCACGGCGGGATGACCCATAGCCGTTGCGACCATCGCGGAGTTTAGTGATGCTGGCGACATGAGAAGGTCGAATATCACTCGCCCTTCAGAACGTGCATGGTTGTTGTACTGCGGGAACCGCCCCCCGAAATCTTCATGCGAGGGGATCAAAGCTTCAAGTCTGAACTCAAGTCGTTGCATAGCTGCCTCCAATAAAGTGAGATCATGATACCACACATCACAAAAAAGGAGATCAATATATGTTCTATCAGTACAAATCTAAACCAACGTTTAGAATTTGTACAAAGGGCAATTGTCGCGGCACCGCCGCGACAATTGAGGCGCTGTCGTGGCTGATTTCGTTGCCTATTACCGTGTTTCGACCGATCGCCAGGGCGCGAGTGGGCTGGGCCTTGACGCGCAGCGTCAGGCCGTCGCCTGCCAGGTCAACGGCGGCCAGCTCGTGGCCGAGTTCACCGAGATCGAGAGCGGACGCCGGCACACGAACCGGCCTCAGCTCTTGGCTGCCCTTGAGGAGTGCCGGAAGCGCCGCGCTACCCTGCTGATTGCCCGTCTTGACCGGCTGGCCCGCAACGTCGCTTTTATCGCCAACCTGATGGAGAGCGGCGCGGACTTCATCGCCTGCGATATGCCCCAAGCCAACCGGCTGACCATCCACATTCTGGCCGCTGTCGCCGAGCACGAGCGCGAGATGATTTCCCAGCGGACGAAAGCGGCGCTGGCCGAGGCCAAGCGCCGAGGGACCAGGCTAGGCAATCCGCGCATTGAAGCGGCGCGGACGTTGGCTCTGACCGCGCATCATGCCCACCGGCCAGAGCCGGAGGTATTGACGCTCATGGTCGAGTGGCGGAGCCAGGGGAAGACATTGCGGGCTATCGCTGCCGACCTTAATCGGCTTAACATACACGCCGCGCGTGGTCGTGAATGGTACGCCAGCAGCGTCAGGAATATCCTGAAGAGAGACTTCAACAATGAATAACTTCCAGCGCATCGGTTCCATTTCAAACGCTCATGTTGGCCGCGATTTTGAGTCCCTGGCCCAGCTTTATTTCCTTGAGCACGAAGGTCTCAGGCTCACAAAGTCATTTCCGATTGATCTTGGTGTGGGGACCGTCAAAAAAAGTCACCGCTTCGACCTCGGCTCTAATCAGCCATCCATTCTCGTCGAGTGCAAGTCACACCGCTGGACTGAGACGGGAAACATGCCGAGCGCCAAGGTAACGGTATGGACCCAGGCCATGTTTTATTTCTTTCTTGTTCCGGAGTCCTACCGCAAGGTTATGTTCGTGCTGCGCGACATTCACCCAAAGACGAATGTAAGCCTAGCTGACTACTACATTCGTAACTACGGCCACCTGATCCCGGCAAACGTGGAATTGATCGAGTTCGACGAGCGGACGAAAGAAGTGTTTCGCAAAGCTATTGGCCGCTGACAGCAAAAGCCCCGCCTTGCGGCGGGGCTGACGATCCACTATCCCGACTGAGCGGGCGAAGAGCAAAAGGGTATACCTAACCTTCATTGCACATCGAGGAATCGCGTCTACGGGGTTCCTGGCGCGGTGTTTTTCTGATTCTTGGGGAGAATTGCGTCGCGGAGATTCTTTCGCATTTTTCTGCCAAATTTGCTTACGTTCCCAGGTGGAGGCTTTCGCCCGCGCGCTGGTCCTTTGAGCGCCTCCATTTGCATGACAATTGTCTCATACGGTAGATATACATATCTACCGTATTTTATCTATATTTGTCAATATCCACCTGTGATCAAAGAGCTTGGCTAGACTTGCCTAGGTTATTGTGGTACCCTGTCGATGTATACATCGACAGGGGAACGATATATGGCTCAGAGGGGACGACCACCACGGCTTCCAGCCGCACAGAAAGAGATAGCCGCGTATTTCGATAGTATCTCGCGTAAGGCGTTTACATACAACGAGTTGGAAAATATTCTTTGGAGCAAGCAAGATGAATTGCGCTTACCGGCAAGCACCACAGGAGGAAAATTTGTCAGGTTTCTACTTGAAGCCACATCGATGCGTGAAGTCTCAATTACGCCCGTAGGCCAGACTGAGATTCGGACGGTTACCCGATATGCCTGGGCAAACGCGACTCCATATGCAGTAGCCGCAATTTTGGAGCCGAAAGGATATTTATCTCATGGCACGGCTGTTTTGTTGCACGGTCTTTCAGATCAACTTCCCCACACTATTTGTGTCAGTCGTGAAAAGAGCACGCAGTACTACAAGCCAGATGCGCTGGAGCAAGAGGCCATCGATGAAGCGTTTCGCAAACCACAGAGGCTCTCGAACGCTCTGTTTGCGTATGACAATTTCCAGTTCGTCTTGCTGCAAGGCAAGAGCACGGGTCGGCTTGAGGTAGGAACTATTGACTGGAATCAAGAAAGGCTGCCTGTAACGAAACTGGAGAGGACCTTGATTGACATCACTATCCGGCCAGTCTATGCCGGAGGCGTCTACCAAGTGCTGGAAGCATATCGCCGGGCGCAGCCGAACATCTCTATAGGCACTCTTCTCGCTACACTTAAAAAGCTTGAATATGCCTATCCTTACCATCAGGCAATTGGTTTCTACATGCAACGGGCCGGTTACACGCCACAGCAATATGAGCGCCTTCGGGACATGGGCATGAACTACGATTTCTACCTGGCCCACGATCTGCGCGACCTCGCTTACGATTCCGAATGGCGCCTACATTACCCCAAGGGTTTTTAGCCGTTCAATCTGCGCAAGCACGAAATCGAAATAAAAATCGAAGCTTTCGACCTGCCCGGCATCGACCGAGTACCAGTCCGGCCGATGGAACTCGCGTGTGTTTCGAATCAGTGAGAGCAGCGAGAGCGGAACCTTTTTGATCTCGAAAATTAGACGCAGTAGATTCAGGTTGGCCGGCGTCGTCAGATCGATAGCCCGTTTGGTGATGGCTTCATGAATGTCGAAAAAGTCCCTGGCGCGAGCGGAGGCGAGACGCGGCTCTGTGTACTCCGCCATCTGCTGGCAGATGGCGCGCAGCTTTTCAATCACTATCATCTCTGGCGTATAGACGTAGATTGAGTAGTGGTCCAGTTCATGTTCTTCTCTGCCGGCGATGTACTCGTACTTGCTGAGGTCAACCTTAAAGACGCGCTTACTGCCAGGGCCGGTCACCGTCGCTAGGCTCGACAGCTTGGCCGCAGGGCCGAGGCGCAGTTCCTCATAGCGATCCTTCGGCAGAATCTTGAAGCTCAGCTCGTAGCCGCCCCACCATGGCATCAAGTCCTCACCATCAATCCGCGGTTTGGGGATCAGCTTTTCATCGAAGGCGACGTAGCCGGCTGAATCGAAGCGGTCTTTCAGTACGCGGAAGATGCGCTCTTTTGCGCGCGGAAAGTCCGGAAAATCCTGTGCAATCGAGAAATCGAGATCCACCGAGGTGCGACTGGTAATCCCGTGGACCAGGCTCAGGGCATTGCCGCCCTTGAGTGCCAGCATCCCGGCCAGCTCATCATCTGCGAAGAGCGCAATGATCGTTGTGCGGCGGATTGTGGCGAAGTCCATATCCATGACAAAGATATTGTCGCAGAATAACCGTTGCACCGATCCACCGTGAACCTGGCCCTGCGCAAATACAGCGCCGCCGCTTCCCTGCCCTTGCTTGCCCATCCGCATATGCTGCGCCATGCTTGCGGTTTCGCTCTGGCCGACCAGGGCGCGGATACGAGGCTCTTTCAGGACTATCTTGGACACCGGAACATTCAGCACACCGTCAGGTACAGGGCCACCAACCCGGCCAGGTTTGAAAATCTCTGGCGGTGAGAGGTCCCTCGCGATCTAACCTCGATTGACTTTCTCCGCTTCCACTTGCTCCAATGTTTCAATGCAGGAGGTCATCAGGTGAAACCACTCTTCACCCTTCACGCTGGCGAGGTCGTCGTGGGAGAACACATCGAGCACGGGTATAAGAACGTGGAGGTCTGGGTCCCAACAAAAGACACCGGTGTTGATCTCTTGATTACTCCGAAGAACCACAAGAAGGCACTCTCGCTTCAAGTCAAATACTCGAAGAACTTCCCATCCGGCCTTAACGATGCCAAGTTAGAGAAGGAGCTGCGGGCCTGCGGGTGGTGGACGCTTAACCGACAGAAGATAGTGCAATCTAAAGCCGACTATTGGATCTTCGTCCTTCGGGGGTTCGAGAGCAGTGATTTCGACTTCATAATTATCCCGCCCGCTGAACTATTGAGACGGCTTGATACCCTTTATCCCAAAAAGCTGAACAGTTGTCATACCTACATCTGGGTCACAGAAATGAAGAAGTGCTGGACAACCCGCGGTCTTGGAAAGACGGATATGTCTCTTATTGCAGAAGGCAAGTATAAGGATGACGAGCGAGATTTCGGGGATTATCTGAACAACTGGAGCCCCATCAAAGAACTCAACAGCTTATGAGCTGAATTGCCCCCTGCCCCGCCCCGGTGCCTTGTCAGATTCCGGCCCAGGAGCAGCCCTGCAATCATGCTTGCATGGTCGGGGCTGTTCTTCGTATATTCGTATCAGGTTATAGTCCTATAGCCCTGTAGCCGTAGAGGGAGCCACCATGCACGTTTTAGCGATCATTGGGCAAAAAGGCGGGAACGGGAAGACCACAACGGCGCTAGGCGTAGCCGTAGAAGCGTGTTTGGCTGGTCGTTCTGTTGCCGTGATCGACCTTGACCCACAGACGACCGCCGCAAATTGGAGCGACCGACGCGGACAGGAAGCCCCTGCGGTTGTCTCCTGTCAGGTTTCCCGATTGGGCCAGGTACTCGAAGCCGCCGCCAAGGGCGGCGCAGACTTTGCCATCATTGACACTCCCGGCAAGAGTACGGACGCACTGATAGCCGCCGCCAAAGCCGCCGACTTCGTTTTAATGCCCATCCAGCCGCAGCTATACGACATTGAAACGCTTGGGAGTCTCAGGGACGTTTTGACGCTGGCCGGAAATCCACCCTCCGCTGTGTTGGTCAATCGTGCGCCGGTACAGGGAAAGCGTCACACAGAAACCCAAGAGGCCGCGACCGAGCAGGGCTTTGCCGTTTGCCCGGTCGTGATCTTTGCCCGCGCCGCTCATGGTGACGCCGGGAATATCGGCCAGAGCGCCGCCGAGTTTGAGCCGAAGGGGAAGGCCGCACAGGAAATGAGCGACCTATACTCCTATATCGCTATAGCCCTAAAGGGGGGACGACATGAAGAAAAGCGCATTAACCGCAGGGCTTAGAGCCGCAGCAGGGCATCAACCGCAACAGGCCACGGCCACGGCAGCGCCCTCAGCCACGAAAGCGAAGACCCCACCGGCGACAGTCTTAATCGGTGGGCACTATTCGCCGGAAGTCCGCCGAGCCTTGTTGCTTGTTCAGGCCGAGCCAAAGAACACCGGCAGAAATCTCAAGCAACTGCTAGGCGAGGCGATCAACGACCTTTGCGCAAAGTACGGCAAGCCACAGCCCTACAGCGGCGAGGCATAGGGCTATATCTATATATCACTATAGGAATATATTTCTATAGTAATATATAGCGGGGAGCGTGAACGCATGGTGAAAAGCAGGGCAGGGAAGCGCGGCGAGGAAGGGCTTGTCCAGGCGGGAGAAATCCCCCTTGCAAAAAACCTTGCCAAAAAATTCAAGCCCCCCACTCGCGCACAGCTTGAACTTGTTGACGCCGCGTTAGCCATCCAATCGGAGCCGGACGCCGCCGAACGCGCCTTTATCGCACGTCAGCTTGTCCTTTGCACTCTTCCACACAGCGATCCCGGCGACAGCTCACCACGATGGATTCGGCGCACTGGCAATAGCGCCCTGCTCATTCAGCCCGGCTGGGATGGTGACAAAGACCAATCCATCGGCTACCCGTATGGAACAATCCCCCGGCTGCTTTTGTTTTGGGCCATTACCGAAGCCGTGCGGACAAAAAGCCGCCGTCTTATTTTGGGCCGTAGCCTCAACGAGTTTGTCCGTGCTGTTGGCCTCAACCCGAACACTGGGGGAGGGAAGCGCAGCGACAGCAAACGCCTGAAAGACCAAATGCGCCGCTTGTTCCGGTGCCACATCAGTTTCCAGGCGACGGGGAATGATCCATCGGGCGCACCGGGCGAGGCATGGCGCGATATGGCAGTGGCGCCGGAGGGTGAATTGTGGTGGCATCCTCATCCCGACCAGGCCGCACTTTGGGAAAGCTGGATTCAGCTCGGCGAAAAGTTCTTTAGTGCGGTGATTGCTTCGCCCGTTCCCGTCGATATGCGGGCGCTCCGGGCCTTGAAACGTTCGCCCTTGGCCCTCGATCTTTACGCGCTGATCTCTTACCGCGCTTTCGTCATTGTGCAAAAGAACCTTCCCCCACAGTTCATTTCCTGGGAGCAGTTGCGCGGCCAGCTTGGCACTGACTACGGCGACCTCAAGGACTTCAAAAAGGAAGCTAACGCCGCGCTCCGTAAGATTGCGACGGTGTACCCCGGTCTCATCATCACGAAGGCCAAGGGGGGCTTTGCCATTCATGCCAGCCGCCTTGCTGTACCTCAGAAAACACAGTGAACAGCAGGACTAAAGAGGGACGGTGAAACGCCCCCCTTTGTTGAAAACCCTTTAGATTCTGAAAGTTTTCCACGGTGAAACGCCCCCCCATATACGGTGAAACGCCCCCCTTTTTTGCTGTTTTAGTACGGTGAAACGCCCCCCCTTCTAAATAGTTAAGATAAATAGACTTTCTAGTAGTCACTCACCCCGAAGCTGTGGAGAACTCCAAAGCTGCCCCCGCTGCTCCGCTTCGCTACGCAGAAAAAGGAGCGCCCTTTGGGCGGACCTGCTGCGCATACATTGGAGGGCGCTGCGCCCCTCCAAACCACCCAGCAACAAAAAGGAGCGCCTCTACGAGGCGGTCAGCGAGCTTTCGCTCGCATTCAGCGGGAGGGCGCTAGCGCCCCTCCCGCACCCTCCCCGCGCAAGTACAAAAACAAAAACCTGGCTCTGGATGGTGGCGTTGGTCCAGCCTTTGTACCGGAGTGTGGAGCGGTGCGGGATCGAACAGAAAGGCCCCAGGACGAGCACGGAGCAAAGTCGCCTGCCCCCGGCTATCCAAAATACGCCTGAGACCGTCTTGCCCTCGGCCTACGGGTTATGAATCCGTCGTTCTATTTCCGCGCGTGAGCCGGAGCGGGGAACGAAACAATCCGTGATTTCGCGCCGCGCGGCTGCCGTTCCGCAGCTGCGTACAGGTCAAGAATCCGCGATACCTCCGCCGGCATCATGTCCGCGCCGGCCGCGATACGGTCCAGCTGCAGGGAAGAGCCGTAGAGTACCTCCGCCATCTTTTTCAGCAGCCGCGGCTTTTCCGGAGTGATCGGGATGGGTTCGTCCTTGCGCCAGCCCTTTGAGGAGATCTGCATGAACAAGTAACGATACTGCCGCTCGGAAATCACGCCCAGGTCATATGCGCGGCGGACCAGAGCCTGAATGGATACGCCCCATTTCGGCTTCAGCCGCGCGATGCTCGTCAGTGAAACCGGAGGACGGAGGTCGGGCCGGATTCCCGCCTCCGGCATGAGAAACTCCCCGCCGTAGGTAAAAGCTTCTTTCTCGAGCTCCGGCGAGAGCCGCCCGAGCGAGTTTTTGTGTAGAACCAGATGACCCAGCTCATGGGCCACGTTCATGGCCAGGCGATCACCGGGGCAGCCGGGTGAGATCACGATGACGGGAATCTCCCGGCCTTCCGACTCGGCCCAGCAGCAGAACGCGTCACGGCCCTGGAGGGCGGGAATCGCCAGCACCCACACGCCGGCGCCTTCAAGGGTGCGGATGAGGCCGCGCACCGGTTCGTCCGCCGAAAGCCCAAGTAGCGCCCTGGTTTTCCGCGCGGCCTCGCGGGGATCTCCATCGAGCGTTCTCAGGGAAACGGGGATGTCCAGGTTACTGGCCATCGATTCCGCCAGGCCAAATACATGCTCGGCATCGCGCAGCGACTGCGTCACCTCCCGCTTGCTGATCGAAGTCCGCGCGCGGAAGAGCAGGGAACCGGCGGTGAGCCGGCTCTCGGGAGCCTTGCTGAAATAAGAGAGAGGAAGATCCGTATGGTATGCGATCTCCGCGATGAGCGAATCGGCGACGTCCCGGAATCCCCCTTCGATCTGCGCGATCCGGCCCTGTGTGACTTTGAGAAGTCCTGCCAGTTTTGTCTGCGTGAAGCCGCGAAGCTCACGCGCCTGTTTTACTCTTTCCCCGAAAATCATTCACCCTTGCCCACTACCAACGGTGCGAACCGCGGCCGTACGTTGTCAAGATCGCCTGAGTCCGGCCCTGCGGAGCCCTGTGGCGGAGCGGTGATGCTCTCGGCGGGATGCCCTATTTCTATCTGCCAGTAGGCTTCCGCCGTCCGTTCGTCGCCCGTCTTCGGGGCGGTCAGGTACAGATGGCTGAATTGCCAGGTGCTGTCGGTGTCCCAGAGGATCACAAGCGACCGGAGAGCGGGCGCCGGCATGTCCGGCGTCCAGATCGGCAGCTCCTGCTGGTAAAACCGCTGCCGCTGGCTGCTTTGAGCCGTGGGCAGTTCGGAGCCCTTCAGGATGCGGAAGCGAAGGCCGCGGTATTCAAGCGCCAGGCCGTCGAGCATCACCCGCTCGATTTGCGGTTGCTCCTCATCCCGGCAGTCGAAAGCGCACAGATGCGCCTTCGCCTTGCAGCGGACCAGGTGGCTGAAAAGAGCCGGCGTCCGCTCGAACCCCTCCCGCTCGATGAGCTGCTCGACGTGGGGCAGCGCGACCTCGAAGGCCTCGTAAACTGCGCCCAACAAAGGCTCCAGATCCGAGACGATCAGATCGGGATCGGTTTCGCATGTGAAAAGAGGTGGAGTGATATTAGCGGCCATTGCTAATAATATTACGCTTAAATTGACAAAATACAAGAACGATCCTACTCTATCCGCATGGCCACCTCAAAGAAAGCCGCATCGCAGGCGGGCAAGGATTTGCGCAGCCCCGCGACCCCGAAAAAGGATCGCGGGCCCATCGCTTCGGACCTTGCTCAAACACCCAGAAAAAAGAAGTGATAACCAGTCCGGCCTTCTCACGGGGGCCGGCTGCCCATATGGAGCGCCGCCGCGAACGGGTTCCGGATATGCCCATGCCGGATCTCGTGAAGAAGCGGAAGATGGCTCAGGCGGAACACGCCCAGATACGGGCCGCGGTGGCCGCGAGGCACAACAAACCGAGCTGAGCAACACGATTGACAAGCTTCAGAGGCTCCAGGCCAACGTGACCATCAGCGCCGAAAACGGCGTGAAGGAGGCCATCAAAGGCATAGGAACTGGCCTGAATGATTCTCTGAAGGTCGAGGTAGACAAGACCAGGACGACGCTCCGAGGCATGGCCGAGGATCTCGAAAAGGTTTCTTCCTGGCTGACCTGGCGGTGGATTTTTGCCTACGTGATTCTGGGAATAGCAGTTGGCTACACCTCTTGTTGGGCTATGTGGACCAAAGACCTGGCTGCGGTCGAGCCGCGTCTGGATGCGATTGAGCAAACTTTGAAGCAGCTCCCCACTCCTCAATCAGCCGCGCAACCAGGGCATCAGGGGCAGCAGAGATCCAAGCTGGCCCAGGCAAAACCAATCCAGCCACATCCAACGTCGGAACCAGCCCAGACGCCGGAAGAGAAGCCTTAACGCTGTTTTAGGGCACCGGCTTAGAAGGTCGGTGCTCTATGTATTTCACAGCCGACAACCAGGGCGCGATGGCCCTGGTTGTCAGGAATTACGCGGCAACAGGCTCAAGGTCGTAGTTGTACTCGCTTGTAGCGCTAGCAACATCGATCCGGACTCGCTGTGGTAGCGGTTGAATCTCTTCGAGCTGCTTCAGAACGGTTTCTGTTTTGCCCAACCTGGCCAGCTTCTCGAGCAATTCCGGTTTGTGAATGAGCACGAGAGCACGGATCAGACGATCCGTCTGCTTGCTAATGGCCAAGGATCCGTTTTCTACACGTGACAGGTGCGAGCGATTTACGCCCAGTTTGTGCGCAAACTGCTCGATCGTTTCATCCATAAACTTGCGCAGGAAACGAACTTCTGCTCTGTCCAGTTCTGAGGGTTTTGCAACTATGGCGACAACGATGGTTCTCATGAGATCGTTGAGGCGCGGAATGCGAGGAACGACGCTTCCACACTGCTTGCAAACTAAAACCTCAACGTCTTTGAGAATCACATTATCCAGCCCAGACTCTTTGAACTGGTAATCCTGGCGAACCAGCTGCATTTCCCCCGCACACGCGCGACAGCTACGCTGTGTTTGTGGCATGTCTCCCTCGTCTCTCCCGTACCACTCGATTGCGTTTCAATTGATGCGGCGATAAGCGCTTATTTAAGCGCTATGGCAGTGATCGCCAGAGTCTCGTTGTCCTCTGGAAACGCGATGATGAGTGCGATGGCTTGGCCTTCGGGCGTTGTCCATTCAACCCGGTATCTCCATTCCTGGAACGAAACATTGAGCTCCGGCTCCTGGTAGATAGTTCCCTTCTGAAGAACACGCTGTGCATCTTGCGGATCAATACCCCGTTCTCGACAGCGTTTCCCGAAGTGATCGTGGTACTCCACGATGCCATTTTCGAGACACCACCTCAGCCGTTTGGTTGCGTCCGACTTGCTGAGGCGTTCACCGGCCATATGTGACAATATATCACACTGTGACAAATTATCACATCGGCAATATACGGCATTTCATCTAGGGGTGTCGAGATATTTTATATATGTGATAATGTCCTTTATCAGATATAAAGGCTGGTGGACGAGCACAGGAGGAAAAAGATGGCAAAGGAGAGCGCGCTGGCCCTGATCCAGCAGGCGGAGCGGACGACGACAGCAATCCAGGAGCATGCCCGCCAGGCGTCCGACGCCCTGCGGCGCGGCCTGGGAACCGATTCAGCGGCCGTGAACGCACTCGGGGTGTTCATGGAGCCGCAGTTGCGCATGAACGACCTGCTCACGGCGCGGGAGGAGATCGACGCGGCTCTCGAAAAGCTGCGGAATACCGCCTGGCCCAAGGACTCGGACTACCGTGAATCCGGACTCTCTTAACCCGTCCATGCCTGCGAACGCCACGACGGAAATCAGGCTTGCGCCGGCGCGCGGCCTCGCGTTGCCCGCCCTGATCGCCGCTTCCGGTGCCCGTGCCGGGGTGCGCTTCCTCGAATTCTTTGCCGCCCAGATCCGCAACCCGCACACCCGGCGCGCCTACGCCCGGGCCGTGGGCGAGTTTCTGGATTGGTGCGAGAGCAAGGGGGTCTTATCGCTCACGGCGGTCCAGCCCTTGCACGTGGCGGCATGGATCGAGCTGCAGGGGCGCGAGGTCGCGGCGCCCAGCGTCAAACAAGAGCTTGCCGCCATCCGGCATCTGTTCGACTGGCTGGTCACCGGCCAGGTGGTGCCAACGAACCCGGCTGCCTCGGTGCGCGGGCCGCGCCATGTGGTGCGCGTGGGCAAGACCGCGGTGCTCGAGCCGGCCGAGGCGCGGGTGCTGCTGGACTCGATTGATGCCATGACACCGGCGGGCCTGCGCGACCGGGCGCTGATCTCTCTGATGGTCTATTCGTTCGCTCGGATCGGCGCGGCGGTGGGCATGAAGGTCGAGGACGTTTTTACCCAGAACCGGCGGCTCTGGGTGCGGCTACATGAAAAGGGCGGCAAGGACCACGCCATGCCCTGTCACCACAATCTGGAGCAAGCCCTGGCCGCCTATATCGATGGCGCAGGCCTGGCCGGCGACCCGAAGGGCCAGTTGTTCCGGACCATCGGCCGCGGAACCGGCGAACTCACCCGCACTTCCCTGCCCCAGGCCAACGCGCACGCCATGATCCGCCGCCGCGCTGCGGCGGCCGGCATCAAGACCCTGATCGGCAACCACAGCTTCCGGGCGACCGGGATCACCGCCTATCTGAAGAACGGGGGGACCTTGGAGATGGCCGCGGCCATGGCCAACCACGCCAGCACGCGGACCACGCAGCTCTACGACCGGCGCAGCGACGCGATGAGCCTGGATGAGGTCGAGCGGATCTTGATTTGAGGCTGGGGCAAAAAGGGATATCTACCCCACATGGAGCCTTGAGAAAACGCGTCTGCGGGGCTCCTGGCGCGTCGATTTTCCGGCGTTGGGGGAGGAGAATTGCGGTCTTGTGCTGTTCGGATAGAGCGCCGGCTTAGAAGGCCGGTGCTCTATCCTTTGTGTGACCACGCATAAGCGCGTAGCTGAGTCGGCGACAAGAACACGGCAACCGCATCTCTACCCTTCGCGTATTCTTCCACTGTAGTGCTAGGGAAAGATTAGTTTCAACCACAGTCTTCTTCCCGCTTGTCTCTCGACCAGGAGCCCCACGAGCCAGTCTCACCTTGCGACGGTATAATCGCCGGATAGTACCTGAGAGGAGATACTTGATGCTCACGGTAAGAACGATGAAATGCGCCGCCTTGACATCCATTTTCTTTTGTGGACTCTGCTTCGGTCAAGATGCGCCGCCAACCCATCCCAAGCCGCCCGTTCCGAGCGGCATTGTCGAGGCTGTTATAGGCAGCGGTGATCTGAAGCCTGCAAGGTTTGCACAGGTGCTGGCGGTACCGGCCCAAGTTGCCGGGAGATTGGAAACTGCAGTCGAGAGGGTATCCGGAGTTATTGAAGACGCCAGAGCGAAAGCAGAGAGAGGCACGGCGACAGATCTTGTCGAGCTTCAATGCGTAGCAGCGTTGATCCAGATTGAGCCAGCTCTTGCAAAGCTCAGACAATCCGCCAACGAGAATCCGAGTGCTGGCGTGGTGGTAGCGGACGCCGACGAACTCGGGGAATTCACTCTGAACGGTCTCAATAAGGAACCATACAAGATATTTGCGATTGGAAAAATAGGAATGAACGCAGCCATTTGGATTGTGGACTTTGATCCGTCTGGCCAACCTGGCCGCATCAAAATGGTGAAAGCACGTCTGGCATGTTACGACCCGAATGGGTATTTTAAGCCATAGACAGTTCTCGTTTGACCTCAGACAATTAACGATTCGGTGAGGTCGTGAGAAATGGCAAAATCGGCATCGGTAAAGACCATCGAAGTCTAGTGATTCCGATACGCATTCTGAGGGCAAGCCAATGTGGATTTTTACGCGTTATGGATTTGTTTCGGCTGCCTGCGCCAGTAAGCCCGACGGAACAATTGACACCGATACGATCATGCTGCGGGCACGGTCGAGGAAGCATCTGGAGAACTTGCAAGCGAGGTTTCCGGACACTGAGTTAGCAAAAGCCACAATTCTTGACTCTGCGGGGACCGATTACCGCTATCGGGCAATCCTCCCCAAGAAGGAATGGGCAATCCTTTTGTCCGAGTTGGCCATGGAACAATCATGGTCCAACTTCAAGAATGAAGCGGGACGATATGCGCGATCCAACAAAGAATCTAGCGGTTATATCGATGCTCTCCATGATGTTTGGAGTGTAATGTGGAGACTTCAAAAGTAAACTTTTGGTAGCTTTCGATTTGAGGATGGAACGATGGCAGATGAAGTGAAGGTCTGGGAGGTTACGGGCAATGGTGCGCTGAAAAAAGTCCAGCCCGCGAAGCTGAGTTTGGAAGCATGGATAGAAGAATGGATCAAACAGGATATTTCTGTGCTTGTTCCTGACGGCTCCAAGCTGCTGCTAATCGGTCAGCAAGTCAGAACAGATTTGGGAGACGAAATTGATTTGCTTTGCATGGATTCACGAGGGAACCTTGTCATTGTTGAACTGAAACGCGACAAGACGCCGCGAAAGGTCACTGCGCAGGCTCTCGAATACGCATCGTGGGTACAAGACCTCACAGCAGACAAGATCGAGGAGCTTGCATTATTAACCCACCCTGGAAAACTGCTGTCCGAGCTTTTCAAGGAGAAGTTTGATGCTGATTATCCCAAGGCACTCAATGCAGAGCACTCAATTCTGATAGTCGCGGCACAAATCGACGACAGGACGGAACGAATAATTCGCTATCTCTCGGCAAAAGGAATTGACATCAATTTCGTCCGGTTCCATCTATTTCAAGATCAAGACGGTAAGGAATTGCTTATTAGAACTTTCACGGTAACTCCAGACGAAGTCGAGCAGATCACGAGCAGAGTTGGCACCAAGAACACCAAGAAGCCACGTAAGACCCTGGAAATACGCTTGAAAGAAACGTCCAACGCGGCTGAGCGCTCTTTCTTAGAGGAGAGGCTGAAAGATCCTCAGCAATTCTATGATACGGGCCGTATTTTGTTGTTATTCAAAACGAATGAAAAGACTCGCTTCAAGGCACGAGCGCGCAAATTGTTTGTCCACGTGACCCAGATTGGCCGGTTTCCCAATGACATCTCGTACTGGGAGAACAGCTTGTCAACGCACGACATTACGCCGCTTGGAGAGGGCACGCGACTCCGATTAAGACTTACTTCTGAAGCAGACTTCCATCAATTTTCGAAAGCTATGCAAAACGAGATCACTTCGTTCCACTGGAGTGAGGTTTCCGATCTTGATGCGGAAGATGACGAAGAGGAATTAGATGAAGGATGAGGAACTGCGAGGTTCCCAATTATTTTCCTAGAGAAAGGCACAGTGCTTCGTGCACAGGGCTGCCTACTTGGCCACAGCACTGTGGCGCATTCTTGTGAAGATGTCCCACAAAGGGTAAGTTTTGCCCCTTAAGCCAGGGTTGCACAAATCTAAACCACCGTTTAGATTCCCTGCATGGGAGAATTTGTCGCCTACTACCGCGTTTCGACCGAGCGCCAGCGGATCAGCGGTCTAGGGCTTGAGGCTCAGCGCGAGGCCGTGGCCCGTCACGTCGGCACCGGCCAGCTCGTGGCCGAGTTCACCGAGACGGAGAGCGGCAAGCGCCATACGAACCGCCCCCAATTGCTGGCCGCCCTGGCCGAGTGCCGGAAGCGTCACGCCGTGCTGTTGATTGCCCGCCTTGACCGACTCGCCCGCAACGTGGCATTCATTGCCAACCTGATGGAGAGCGGGGCCGACTTCATCGCCTGTGATATGCCCCAGGCCAACCGGCTCACCATCCACATTCTGGCCGCCGTGGCAGAGCACGAGCGCGAGATGATTTCACAGCGCACGAAGGCCGCTCTTGCCGCAGCGAAGGCGCGAGGCGTTCAGCTTGGCAACCCCCGACTTGCAGCAGCCCGCGAACAGGCCAGGGCGACCCACCACGCCCGCCGACCCGCGCCGGAGGTGTTGGCCGTCATGGCCTAAACCCAACATTGCTGTCGCCAGGGGCAATCTGGAACGCAGACCGCTAAACGGCATTGTCCTGGCTTCAATTCACAGGGTTTGAAGTGCGTGATTTATAAGCGGATGTATTTTTTGCCACAAAGCAAGCAAAGCCGTCGATGTACTCACTGCCTTACCTAAGCCGTCCAAAACTGAGGCAATCATTCCATGCTGCCGAGCATCTTTCGGGACCGTCGTTTGCGTTGATAGAAACGACAGTTGCTCAAGAATTTCCTGTTTACCCTGAGCATGCAACTCTGTGCTCTTTAGAACAGCCTCCGTTAATTCTTTGAGAGCGATGCCAAGGTTTGGATCGCCTTTCTGATTTAGGCTTCCGATGACAACATCGATAGTTTTAACGTTGCCTGTGTTGATGGCCCCTATCACGCCGCCCTGTACGTTGATGTTGTGGAAAGTCATTGGTCCTTCGTACCTCACGATTGGAGCTGGGGGTGGGATCTGATACCGAGGCACTTGGGTGCGTACGCCTAAAGACCGCATGAGGGAGTCCATTTCATCTGCAGCTTGATTTGATGCAGCCATCAAGTGCCGCAGCTTTTGCTGCTGCACTTTGCGGTGGCCCCGGTTGTTCGGACAGTTTTCGCCGATTTTTAAGTGGAAGTTCTGTTTTTTCGGTTTAGGCTGCCAGAGGTTCTGGCAGGCGGTTGAAGTTGACCGGGTCGGCGATGTTTCCATTGT
>Ga0302193_10001995_pt1 | contig 17157 bp, 25 predicted proteins | sample II_Bog_E3_3_FD_200228 | JGI IMG/M metagenome (GOLD analysis project Ga0302193, IMG submission 200228) | Peat permafrost microbial communities from Stordalen Mire near Abisko, Sweden - II_Bog_E3_3 | ecosystem: Environmental > Terrestrial > Soil > Wetlands > Peat | place: Sweden: Abisko...
GCCGGCCCCCATCTCTCGAAACTCCCAGACCATGCCCCGCTCCCCGTAGTGGAAGGTCATGTCCTTGCCTTGTGCCTTCGCGGCCAGGTCCTGCAGGTGGCTCACCTTGAAGCCCAGGCCCGCAAAAATCGGCCCGTCGATCTCGCACTGGAATTCCGCCACGGCTTTCCCAGCGTCCGGATGGACCATTTCCAAGCGCCCGACGTTGCCCGCGGCGTCCAAGGTCAAGGCCTCATGGTAGGGATCAGCCTTCACGCCAACCACGGCCAGGGCCTTCCGGAAGGAAGACCTGTCGAGCACCTTGAAGGTGTGGGGCAGGCTTTCGCGCCCAGGCGCCACCAGGCGGTAGCTCGGGAACTTCCCCGACTCGGTCCTGGCGGTGAGGGTCCAGCCTTGCCCAACGAAGGTCACGAACCGATCATCCGTCCGGACGCCGATGTAGTCGCCATCCTCGATCAGGGCCCCCAGCAGCGGGATGACCCGGGCAGGAAGCAGAAAGCTGCCGCTCAATCCATGGTTCACGGCCATCGTCCCCAGCACCAGGCGGAAGCCATCGGTGGAAACCAGACGGACCTCTCCGGGTTCGTCCAGGTCCAGCAGGGTCGAGCACAGGATCGGCCTGGTTGCATCGTGGCTCGCGGCCGACGATGAAAAGGCCAGCCCTGCTTTGGTGAACGGAACGAAGAAGGCCGGATCCGACTTCGCCTCATGCAGGTCAGGAAAGAGGGGGAAGTCCTCCGCGCCCGTGGTTGGGAAGGTCATGGCGGGAGTCCCGCAGCTGCCTTCGGCCAGGGTCAGGCTGCCCGCGCCCTTCAGGGCATCCCGCAGCTTGCCCGAATCCACCAGGACCGGCCCTTGCTCGCCGCTCCCCTGCAGTTCCAGGCTGAGGAACACTTCCATTTCCCCGACCATGGACACGCGCAGGGAGCCCGCCCCGCCCTCCATCTTGACCATCCTGAGGATGGGCAGGCGGGGATGGCCCTTCGCCGCGGTGAGACCCACCAGACGATCAAGCTGCCGGAAATCCCCCCGGCAGGTGATGCCGGAGGCCTCGACTGCCAGCCCAGGCGTTGCTTCGGCACTCCGGACCCGTTCGCGGATCCATTCAGGATCGTCTGAGCTGGCAACGTCGCCGGCGAAACGAACGGGCATGATGATGGTCCCCATCTCCCACGGGTCCTTGGCATCCCCGTGCCAGGAGCCCTGCCCGATGCAGTCCTTGCAGGCATAGGAGAGGGTTTGACCGGGCGTGGTCCGGCAGATGTCTTCGAGGTAGGCGTGATTGAACACGAGGCTGATCGGCTCCGCCTCGGTTTTCATGCCCACCATGGCAGTCCCCTGGGGTCCATCCGGATGGGTGAATTCCAGGTAGGCCTTGTTCTCTGCGAGGTAGAACTTGAGGTTCCGATTATATTCGTCGGCCACCCGGGAAGCATCCACGATCCCCTTCAAGAGAGCCTCGCGGTTGAAGGAGTAGACCCGGTCCAGGGAAGCCTTGGAAGGCAGGACCTTTTCGTAGGAAGGGTAATTCCCGACGATCTTCTCCGTGGTGAGAGCCCAGCCTTCGCCCCTGAAGGTCACGGTGTCCTCCGCGTTGGAAAGGCTCACCGGGCCCTGGGCCAAGTCCCGCAGGACAGTTATCGCCTTCATGGGGAAAACGATCCGCGGATATTCCGGGCCGTCACCACCCTTGCGGATCTCCGCCACGGCCAGGCGGAAGCCATCTGTCGAGACCAGCCTTGTGAGCCCCTTCATGGACAGGTCCAGGAGCACGCCGCTCAAGGTCGGCTTGGTCATGTCCCGGCTGGCTGCGGCTACAGCAAAATCCAGGACCGGCCGGGACAGGTCCAAGGTCGCGATGATCGGTCCTTCGGCGTGCGCCGCCGGCAGGAAGTCTTCGGTTCCCTGGAAGGCAATGGCGAAGACGCCCGCCTCGGTCTGAAGCGAGCCATCCTGGAGACTGAATCGCTTTGCGCCCTTGAGGATCTTCAGCAATTCAGCGCCGGGAACCAGGACAGGTTCCTGGTCCCCCTCGGCGGCCAGTTCCACCGTGAGCGTCTGGTGCTGGTTCGTCGCGGTGAGGAACAACCGGCCGCAGCTTGCCTCGATCTGGAAGTTTCGGAGGAGACCCATCCCAAGGACAGCCTTGAGAGCCTTTCCGCAAGCGGTGAATCCTTTGGGCAAATTGCAGTTCAGCATGGAGCCTCCCGAGCCCCAGCTTTGCAAGCCAGGGCCCGGCTTCTCCTTCGCCGAAGAAGAGTCAGGAAGCGGCTTCTGCCTTGAACACCAGCCACACCCGCTTGAGGTCGTCGGTGTTGGCCTTGCCCTCGGCCTCGAGCTCGGCAATCCGTTGGTCGGCGCCGTCGATTTCGTCGCGCAGGGTCTTGATCTTCTCCAGCTTCTTTTCGAGGTCCTTGCTATCGGTCGCAGTCAGGAGCCAGGGGTGGGTCAGGCAGGCCGGGCACAGGTAGGACCGGATCTGCGCCACGGCGATGGTGGATTTGCAGCCCTTACAAGACCGGAATTCCACCTTCACCGCCTGATTTCTCTGGACGATCTCGTCCTCGAACGTTTTCCGCCAGGTCTCTTCGCCGGTCTCCGGGTCGATCTGTAGCAGGGCGTTCAGCTTTTCCTTGGCCTTGGGGAGCCTAGCCCGGATCTCCTCGACGGCCTTAGCCACCTCGGCCGGCAGCTTGGGCACCATAGCCTTCACGGCCACGACCGGCGCCGCGATCTGCAGGTCCTCCACCAGGGCCATGGCCTCTTTGGCATCGAAGATCCGGTCTTCGCGCACTTCAAGGTCGTTCTCATCCACGCCCAGTTTTTCGGGCAAAACAGCGGCGGAACACCATTCCAGTTCAGTTACGGTCCTGCTCATCGGGACTCCGAAAAAGGGAGAGGGAGGCTGCACCATCCTCCTCAAAGGTTGAATGACTTCCTTATTCTCCCAGGCATGGTTTGCGCAAAACGTAGCCTGCGCAAAAGGTTCACCTTCGCCGAAGAGGCAATTGGTTTTGCGCATTCCAGTCTGGAGCCTGGAGGTGCCTCGTGGCCCAGAAGGAATTCAATGTGGCAGCAAGGATCCACGCATGGGAGAGGGCCGGCGGGTTCGACTACCTTCTGAAACAGGCCTTCCACCGGGAGGCCAAGAGGGCCCTCAAGGTTGTCGCCGCGGCCCTGGGCCTGGCCCCGGGGACCTATGACCTGCGTTCCAACCTGGCCGGCCCGGCCGTCAGCGGCGAGGTCACCCTGCACACGGAGCGCCTCTACATCCAGGTCCAGGCTGGTTTCCAGCGGAGCGATATCCTGTACCGGACCTGCACTGGCCGGCGGGACTTCACCGGCGGCATGAACCATTTCGCGCCCGTCGAAGCCCTGGACAGCCCGACCGAGTTCGCGGCCACTGTCGCCCGCCTCACCACCCCCAAAGTCTCGCTCATCGCCTGAAGGGAGTTTTATGAAAGACCTCCATCTCTGGATCTACAGCGCGGCAATCGCTGGCCATTCCAGGATCCTTCTCGTTGCCGACCATACCGTAGGCGGTGCCAAGGGACGCTTCTCCACCCAGTTTGGCACGCCGACCAGCAAGAATGGGCTTCCCGCCTCCACACCCGGATTCCCGGCCTGGATCCGGGAACCCGGAACCTGGATCGGCATCGTGCCCGTAGGCCGGCCCGGCGCCTACCATGGCCCGGACTCGGAAGTCCTCGGCGCCCACGGCCTGGACCGCTACAGCCAGGACTGCGCCACGGCCCCCCCGCAGGTCATCCCCGACCGGGAAGATGCCTTCATTCACGGCGACAGCATCACGGCGGCCCAGCACACCCTGGAGAATCTCATCCGGGAGTTGCTCCAGGCGAACCATCCCGCCGGCGCCCTGAAAAGCCTTTAGCCAATCCTGCATCCCTCCCGCTTGGCCACCACCAGGCGGGAGCCGGGATGAGGATGGCCAGGCCTCTGCCCAGCTACTACCATGGCTTCGTCGAAGTCCAAAGACCCTGCCCTTCAGGTCTCCTGGATCCGACTGGAGGTTCTTGTGGTGAAGGCGTATGCGGGGATTGGAAGCAGGATGACCCCGGAGCCCATCCTGGCCCTGATGAAAGACATTGGCGCGGCCCTGGCGCGCCAGGGATGGGTCCTGCGTTCAGGAGCTGCCCCGGGCGCCGACACGGCCTTCGAAGTGGGGTGCGACCTGGCCGGCGGAACGAAGGAGGTATTCCTGCCCTGGAAGGGGTTCCAGAAACGCGAGCTCATCGGTGGCGTCCAGCTGCTGGCGCCTGAGATCGTGCCCGCCGCGGAGGAGATCGCCGCCCAGGCCCACCCCCGGTGGCAATTCCTGCGGCGCCCGGTGAAGGCATTACACACACGCAACGTCTGCCAGGTGCTCGGACCTCACCTGGACGAGCCCGCAAAATTCATTCTCTGCTGGACCGTCAATGGCGGAGGTACAGGCGGCACCGGCCAGGCCCTCCGGATCGCAGCGCCGCGAGGGGTGAAGGTCTTCGACCTGGGAAGCCCAGAAGTTCTCGCCCGAATCCAGGCGTGGACGAAGTCGGGTTATACCCAAACAATGACCTAGCCCCCCCAACACCCCTGGCCCACTTCGGGCCACCATCCAAACCTCGGCGAAGGACTCGAATCAAGTTGCTCCGAGGATCCTGGTTCCAGAGGTGAGCCATGAGCTTCGATGACGATTTTGACGGCCCTGAGCCGTACGAGGACGACCTCCAAACCTTCTCGGACAACCAAGCCTGGGAAGACGCCCAGGCCGACATGGCCGAGGATGAGGAGCCCCTCCGCGCCTCCATCACCCTCTCCGCCGCGGAGCTCGCCGAGGCCGGCCGCCTGCTGGCCCTGACGGATCGGATGGAGCACCCCAAGGACGGCCTCGACGTGCTCATGTCGTGGACCGCCCAGTTCGAGGACGGTTGCCAGGTCGACCTGAAGGTCGTGAATGCGGCCGACGGTCCCTATCTCGACGTGGTTCTGTTCGACCAGGACGGCTGCGAGATTGGCCTGGAGGAGGGCGACGCCCCCATCCTGGGCGAGCACGCCTTCAGCGGCTACACCCTGACGGTGGAAGGGGAGGCCGAGTGAGCAGCTACCGCGTTTCCTGGGAGATCGATTCCGACGCGGGGAGCCCGCGCGAGGCTGCGCTGGAGGCCCGGGCGGCCCAGGTGCGGCCAAACACCCAAGCCGTGGTCTTCCACGTCACGGATGAGGATGGCACGTGCACCCGGGTGGACCTGCTCGAGGATCCGGAGGATGACAGCCCCATGTAGGGGCTTCAAGGAGGGGGGATGCCCACGGCCCGGCGGGCCTGTGGGCACCTGGTTCCAACCTGCGAACGATCTTCGGCGAAGAACCATTCCGGAGAAGAAGCGAGCCCCCGGAACAACCCGGAGGCTCGATCCCAGGGCCTGGCCTGGGCTCAGGAGGGAGACACCGGCTGGGCATCCGCGCCGGCGACCTCGTAGGTGACCACCCGCATGCTGACGTCGCCGAGACGGTCCTTCTCGACCTCCTCCAGCAACTTCTCGGGGACGGAGATCCCCAGGGAGGCCAGCTGGCTCCCGATGGCAGCCACGTCCTTCATGCCCCGCAGGCCGTTGTCGAACAAGACGACGGTGGGAGCCTCCTTCTCAGAGGCCTCGGAGGCGATCGGCTCCTTCTCCACCAGCAGGAAGAGCTGCTGGAGAGGACGATCCCAGCCGGCCATCACGAAGAGGGAGTGGTCGGCGTGCTTGACGGTGAAGCGGTGCTGGCTCATGGCTAACTCCGAAGGACGTTTGAACAACCAGAATCGCCTTCGCTCCTCCAGCTAATCCTTCGCCGAAGAACTCAAGCCTGCCGAACATCGTTTTCCTCCGGGTCATAAACCCAGTGGTAGTCGATACCTGCGCGAGGGTCATAGTCCCCCTGAGCGTCGGCAGCAGCCTGGAGGCCAGGCCGATCTTCCGGGGAAGCATTCTCGATCAGATCCCGAACCCGGCAGCTGAAACGTTCCGCATAAATTTCGTAGAACTGACCTGATCCCCCCGCTTCCTGGCTGGCAATCTCGTCGATCAGTTCTTTCGGATCCTTCCGAGGTTCAAGTGCGGGAGCAAGCTCCAGGCTGACCCTGATGAAGGCCCCCTTCTCTAGGCTCTGCAAGCCGCGGCGTGGCTTCTCCCAGGTCCCCCTCGCCTGGTCCAGGATCTCCTGGAGCTGCTCCGGGCTCCGATCCACCCGGGCGCCCTTCTGGTTGAAGACCTCCAGCCCCTGGGCCCCCTTGTGGAGGAAACCTTCTTCAGGGGATAGGTTGACCTGGCGGCCCGCCATGCCCTTGATCAAACCCATGGTGGCGCGGGCATCGGCCAGAGCACCATGCGCCTCTTCCTGCTTCAGTCCCACGCTATGGTCCGCGGCCGCGTCGATGAGCTTCATGGTTTTGTGGAACCCGTTCTGGTGCTGGTAGGGGCCCATGGCGTCGACCCATTGCACCCGGGGCGCGGAGGGTTCCACGCCGGCCAGCTGGTCGGACCGCTCCAGTGCGGATTTGTCGAACAGGTTTTCGGCGTACTGGACGACGTGCTTGCCCCGGAGGACCTCGGCCAGGGCGGGTGCAACCTCAGCCCAGGGCCGAGCCCCCTTCTCCGCGAGAGACTCGGCGGTGAGGCCATGCACATTGGTTGCTTCGGGAACGATCGGTTCCAGCGGCTGCACGTAGGAATGGAAAAGTTCCTTGCCCTCGATGTCCACCACCCCGACCTCCACTACGCTCCCGCCGAACCCGGTGGTCTCCGTGTCCAGGCCAACCACCATTTCGTGTCGGTTCCGCAGGTCCTGTGCCCAAGACTGGACCTTCCAGGGTTCCAGCGGCCCAGGGTCCGGTACCGCAGTTCGTCCGACGACCCGCTCGTCCTCTACGGCCAATTCCAGGAATTCAGGCGTCTGTTCAATCGCCTTGCGAATGTCGGTGGCGATGTCGGGAGGCGCATCTCTGTTGATGTCCCAGGACATGCTTTTGCCCAAGACCCTTAGTTCTGGGTTCCATAACTGGAGTTCAAAACCCTCGGGATCGCCAATCCCCTCGATTTCCCAGGTATGTGCGTCTGGGAACTGAGCATCGGCCTTCGCCGGGAACGTGATTGAAAGGCCTTTGAAATCCTTGCGATTCGCCTTGTTGGTCACTGCCAGTTCCCCGTTCACCCGCCACTGCGTGCCCATTTGGCTTGCCTGTTTGGCCTCCTCGTTGATGGCATCGACAACGATGTTGTAGTGATGCTCTCGCAAGCAGTGCAATTTTTCATCAAGGGTCATATTGGTGCTATTAACGGCCGATTCCGCGCCGATCTTCACCCATTCTCTTTCGGACAGCTTCCTCTCCGGCTGGAAGGCCGGCTGCGCCCGGACAGGCTCTTGCTGGGGCAGGTCGAGGAAATCCGAGAGCATCCCTGGGTCCGGAGAGGAGGTGAGGGCGGCTCTCGGCGCCAGCGATGCAGTCGCGGCCTTCATGGAATCCACATCCAGCGAGGCCTGTGATCCAGAGGACGCCCTCTCTATTCCGTTGTCTTGGTCGCGTTCGGGCATGCCATCCACCTCTTCCTAAAGTATGGAATGCCGTTCAGCCTCCCTTCGTTCCAGCCAACGACTTCCACTCCCCGGCACAAGAATCGGCCCGCCTGGACTCTTTTTCTACGGTTATTCCGGCAATTTCCCTTCACGAATGATCCTCGCAAGGGCTTGGCGTTGATATCCGATCCCGCCCAGGCCTGCCAGGGGCGTCGAAATCGCAGGCCAGACGGCCCGAGCTGCCTCCGAGTATTCCTTGCCTGCCAGGACCGTTACATCCTCGGCCAGCTCCAGTCCCATCGCCACCGCCTGGGCCCGCAGCTGCTCGACAGAAACGCAGCCAGGCTTGCCCATCCTCTGCTCGTAAGGCTCCACCACCTGATCGAGCTCGAGCAGGCCATGCAGGCCGCTCAGGATCATGATCCGCCCCCCCGCTGCCACCTGCAGGGCCTCGGCCGCGCGCAAGGTCATCCTGAACTGCGCCCCGAGATAAAGGTCCCGGGCCGGGCTTGGTTCGAGGCGCTTCCTAGAGCCACAAGGGATGATGATCAGCACACAGCCTCCAAAGGTTTGCTTCCCAAGGTGGGAATGCTCAGGTTGTTCTCGCGGCAAAAGGCTTTCAACCCCTCGTAGTCCGGGTGCGCGTCCAGTTCGCCCACAGGGTCGATTTCCTGCGCAAACACCGGTTGGAATTGGCCGGCTGCAGGGTGATCCCCGAAGGCCTTAACGATAGCCCAGGCGCGCCGGCGGCCGGCCGTTTCATCAAGGAGGTATTTCTTCCATGCCGTGTCCAAGCCCTGGCTCAACCAGCTGTTCTCCCAGTATGTGTACCCCGGCTCGAAGTCCATGTTCATGAAGCTGGTTGGGTCCTTGGCGAAGACAGCCGCTTCCTTTTTGGACAGCCCGGCCTGCTTGGCCAGGTCCTTCCGCCAGGTCACCGGTAGCCAGTTGGAAGGGTCACCGATCTCCTCCGTGAAGTCCCAATTCAAGTCCCATGCCCTGTCCACGTCGTAGGCGCCATCGCAGATGGAGCGAGAGGAAGTGGTGGTGTGGTCGAACTTCCGAGGCTTTTCCTCCGTCCCAAGCCGGGACTTCAGCAGCATTGCGTCCTGGCTGATCAGCAGGTCGGACTTGATGTCCCAGAGCTCGTCCAGCAAGTCCTGGGTCCGGCGGTTGGAGGCACCGAGTCCCAGGAGGTGGATCTTCTCCGGCCTGGTCGCCCGTACGAAGGCGAGGACCGTCTCCGGGCTGGTGATGCCACCCCACATCGGGAAGGCCGGGATGACCTCCAGGCTCAAGATCTCCTGGGCCGCGGCCTGGAACTCGTCCGGAGCCAGGTCGCCCGACTGCAGCGGCAGGATGACCTGGGCACCATAGTCCGCCACGTTCCGGATTTCGAAGGAAAAATGTTGGAGCCGTTCCAGGGTCGCCGGCTGGTTGCAGACCTTGTCGGGAGCCACGACGTAGAGCTGGGGGCCCAGGATCTTCGCGAGGTGCTCGTAGAGCGCCAGCCGGGCAAACCAGGTCTTCTCCGAGATTTCCACCCCGGACCGGAATTCCCCGAAGGCGCCGGAGTCGAGGAACACAGGCATGCCGGTGCCGGCAAGTGCCTCGATCTCGGTCACCGCGGCCGAGAAATCTCCCTCCCGACCAACCAACTGGCCGGCGGCCAGGCCCGGTGGTATGCCGAGGGCGCTGAAGCCCCGAATTTCGGGGATGCAGTTGGATCCAGAGGCAAAGCAGACCGCGCGCCTGCCGCAGTTCCCGTGATCCGGATAGTGCTGCCCGCTCAGGGCCATGAAGGTCTGGAGGTCGAAGGTGTCCATCACATGCTCACTGAGAGGGGGGGCGGGAATCCGTCCGGAACCACGTGGTACCGATCCATGGGCCTCTTGGCGAGGTCCCAGACCTTGAAGCCTGGAGGCAGGCGGGTCAGGCCCAGGCGCCTGCGGATCTCGGCCTTGGCCGCGTCGAGGTTGGCAGCCGTGATCGGCCCGCAGTGCCTGAAGAACCCAGGTTCTTGATATCCGAATTGCATGGCAGCCCTCCGAGGAACCAGTTCACCCCAAGTGCTGTAAATACATCTCTTCGCCGAAGATGAAGGCTCTTGAGCGCTTGAGATTCTGAAACCTGGAGGTGCCCATGGCACAGAAGATCAAGGCCGCGCTGCTCGAACAGGGATCCTGGACCCTGCGTGAAATCGAAACCGGCCTGAAGCCGCTCCAGGACATCGTCGGCGGGCTAATCCAGGTCGTGCCGCTCGACACCGACGACGTGACGCTGTATTGCAATGAGGAGGGGAAACTGCTGGATCTGCCTGTCACGGCGGTGTGGATCGACCCCAAGACTGGCCGCTGGCTTGATCGGCTTGCGGGCAACATGGTGGCCTTCGGCCCTGCCAACGAGGAAGGGGACGAGACCGATGCCACGGAGGCAACCATCGCCATCCTCAACCGCTTCCTGATCCCTGTGGTCCACCTGGAAAAGGTGACCGTGTTCTCCGTCTAGGCCGGCACCGGCGCCAGGACCAGCACCAGGCCCTTCGGGGCCTGACCTGGTGCCGGTCAAACCCTTCGCCGAAGTTTGCCACCCATGGAGTTCCCAGAAGCTGGAAGCGGAGGTTTCCAATGAAAGTGCTCGTTTCCACCTGCGAATCGCAGGGCAAGCGCAAAAACGACTTCTGCTACGTTCCCGAGGGCGAGCTCGTTCGTCTCGGCATGGAATGCGACGGAGGGAAGCCCGACGATTCCTGCGGGTGCAGCCGTTCCATGGTCGGCATGACCTGCGCCAAGGGCACGACCACGATGAAGGTCGTGGAGATGCCCGCCATGACCCCTGCGCTGCTCAAGGACGAACTCCTGGCCTCCCTCATCAGCAGCGGCTGGGCCAAACCGGGCGATACTGGCGGTGCCAAGTGGGCGAAGGAGGATGCAGGGCAACTTATCCGGATCGCCAACGGGTTCCTGGTCGGCGACATCGTCGAAAAGCGCGGCCGGAGCATCCAGGTGCGGACGAAATAGGGCCCAGACCCAGCCCCGGCCCCCGGGGCCTGGTCCTGCAATGGATCCTCGCCGAAGCCATTGGTACAAATCCCTCCCTCACCCTGAGACAGGAGGCGGCTCATGAGCCAACAGCCGAGAATTCTGTTCTGCCCGAGCGACAACGAGGACGACCTGGACCACCATTTCATGGTCCCGGAAGCCTGGAGCGACAAGGAAGCCCAGGCCAAAGCCGAGGAGGTCCACCGGGCCTACCAGGAGAGCCCTGACCCCCAGGACTGGGACGGGTTCATCTCCGCCATGGAAGCCGTCGGTTTCATCTACCCGGAGTTCCTGGCCGGACCCTCCTGGGACGAAGCCCCGGGAGATGAACCTCCCAGTTCCATGGAGGAGTGATCGGTGAACCCCTGCATTCTGAAAAACATGGATATCAGCACCTGCCATATCACGGAGCGGGACAGCCAGCTCCTGGGCCTGGTGGAGCAAGAAAACCCCCTGGTCGTTTACCCTTACGAATACGGGTTTCTGGTCTATGCCGCATATGACGATCGGGTGGCCCGGCATCAGGCTGCCCAGCAATTTGGCTATTCCCCGTCCCTGGTCGCGCTCCTGGAGATGGCCGAGCAGCACGGGTGCCATTTCCTGCACTTGGATGAGTCAGGGGAGGAATACGAGGAACTGGCCAGCTTCGAATGGTAGAACCTCCCCCGTTCCCCGCGCCTTCCGCGGGGCGTGGTCTTTTCTCTGAGTCTTCGCCGAAGTGCCAGTGAAAGGAGCCGGCCCGACCCTGAACGTTGGGAGGCGACTATGGATCGAGTCGTGAGTGAAATCCTGCTGAGGTGCCAGGAAGGCACGGCGGACAAGGAATACAGAATCCAGACCGTGGAGGCCGCGGACGGAACCTTCGCTGTCTTGGCGGCGAACTGCCGTCGAGGCCAGGCCTGGGTGGATCAAGGAGCAAAGGCCCAGGGCGTGGGCCGCGACGTGGCCGACAAGAAGGCAGCGTCCCTGGCCAAGAGCAAGGTCGGGAAGGGGTATCAGGTCGTATGGGCGGGAGGAACCGGGGTGGCCCTGGTCCAGGCCTCGAAGGCGGACCCGGCTGAACCGCTGGTGCGGCCGCAGCTCCTCTGCCCCATCCAGCCCGAGGAGGCCGATCCCTACCTGGACAGCTGGGACTGGACGATGGAAGAAAAGCATGACGGTCATCGCCAAACAGCCCGCAAGGTGGCCCAGGCGATTTCGGCCTACAACAAGAAGGGCACACCCGTCAGCCTCGACGGCGACGTTGCCCAGGCCGTGGGAACGTTCTCCGGCGATGCCCTGATGGATGGTGAGCAGGTCCGTTCCCGGTATTTCGTCTTCGACCTAATGGAACTCAATGGCCGGGATCTCCGGCCTATGCCCTATCTCCAGCGTCGGGCCTTCCTGGAAGCCCTTGTCGCGAGCGGCAGCCAGAACCTGGTGGAAGTGGTTCCCACCATGAATGACCCTGCCCTGAAGCGGGCCGAGCTTGAAAGGCTGCGCAAAGCCGGGGCAGAGGGGGTGGTCTTCAAGCGAATCCATTCTTCGTACCAGCCGGGCCGTCCCGCCTCAGGCGGCGACCAGGTCAAGCTCAAGTTCTACGAGACCCTGTCCGTGGTCGTTCTCGCCGTGAACGACAAGCGCAGCGTCCAGATGGGTGTCTACCCCGCCCCCGCTGACCACCCGCGGGCCGCCGGGATGCCGCCCAAATTCCAGGGGCCTGCCGAGGTGGTGATTCCGGTCGGCAACGTTACGATCCCCGCGAACCACGACATTCCCAAAGTGGGAACGATCGCCGAGATCCGCTACCTTTATGCCTACCCAAACGGGTCGATCTACCAGCCGACCCATCTCGGGGAAAGGACCGACGTGGATGCGCCCGAGTGCCACGCCGCGCAGCTGAAGTTCCGGGTCATTCCCGATGGTGACGAGGAGGAGGAGGACTTGGCCTCCTGAAAGGTTTCCCCAGCATTCACCGAGAGGTTGTGGGGCGGAGACATCCGCCCCGCTTGCTGTTCAGCAGAGGACCTCGGCGAAGGAAGTAGAAGAGGGGGAACCGCGAGGATAGAACTGCGTCGCCACTTGGCGGCCCGAGAAGGAGCCAAGATGAATATGCGCAGCAAGTGCAGTCTCGGAAGGGCGACCCGAAAGGCCGGTCGCGCACTGACCAAGGGCCTGAATCTGGGAACCCGGGTTGTCCCGCAGGCCAGGCGGAAAGCCCCGAAGCGCCTGACCACGAAGCAGTGGCTTCACGGAGCTGTGTAGGGCTGAGGCCCGCCCACCAACTTCACGCTGGCCGCCTTGCGGCAGCATTTCGGAGGTGCCATGAAGGCGAAAGTGACCCTGGTTTTTAACGTAACCGACCCGGCGCGCCTCAAAACCCTTGCTGATTCGGCGATCGCCTCCCATGGGGGCGGCGTTGAGACCGATCAGGCCAATCCAATGGCCTTCCAGATCGTGGAACTGCTCCTGCACTCCAACCCAAACGTCGCGGCCTTCCTCGACTACGGCATAGAACTCCATGCCCAGACCCTCGAAGACGAGGTGGCCTTCTTCCCGCCCAAGGCGGAGGCATGACCGTCTCCACCGGAACGGGCCGCCTGAACCGGCCCAACGCCCTCCCTCCAGGAGGGCACCCTGACTGAGTCCTCGGCGAAGGGATTCATGAAACCTGGGACGGGAGGATGGGACTCCACCGCCACCCGATCACCAAGGAGTGAACCATGAAATTCCGTTGCCAGTTCCAGGACATGCCCTTCAACTTCACCCGGCCCGAGGCTCTCCTTGTGGAGGCGGAATCCGTTCCGGAGGCATTCGCGATCGCCTACAACCATCTCACCTTGAATGGGAAGTCCGTGGACTCCAGTCTTCCCAAGGATCACGACACCGCGGCGAACCGGGCCGCCCTGGCTGCGCTGGGGATCCCGGACAGCACCTACTCCGCGACGCGAATCCGGGAAATCACCCCCTACACCGTCCAGGTGCACGGCAAGGTGCTGTAGGCGCCTGGCCTTCCCCTACACCAACGAGAGGCCCCCCCATGAGCAAGCGTCCCACCCTCAAAGAGATCAACCTCGACCTGCTGGCCGCCCTTCGCCGTGCCCTCCCGCTTGTGGAGAACGGCCCGTACGTGGGCTGCCCCAGCGTCTCGGCACAGATGCGAGATGCCATCGCCAAGGCTGAATCCTTGTAGCGGGAGCCAGCTCCTCCAGAAAGGAACGAAATGACCCTCAAAGAGATCAAGGCAATGTTCAAGCCCGGACAGGCATGGACGGCTGAGAACACGTTCCACGGCCGGTTTCCCGGGCCGAGAACTGTCGGCAAGGTGATGCCCACCCAGATAACCTGGGTTCACCCTTCGACCAAGGAACCGGTCTGGATGACTTTCCCGAAGGCGGCCCAGGTCCTGGAGGCCAGGGACGGCTTCCTCAAGTTCCTGCTCTTCCCGGACAAAGACCACACCCTCACCCTCCAGCGCCTTTGAAGGTGGCTGCATGTCCCGCCCTGGATGCGGACTTGGAGAGCAATATGAATCGCACCGAATTGAATGAAGCGATGGAACGATTGGGCGGAATTACCAATGATGATGCCTTGGGAGTGGTCCACGTTCTGCAGCATGCCGCCCTCACCGATGCTGCTGTGGAGCACATCTACCTGCGTAAGTTGCGGAATCTTTGCGATGAGAACGACATCTCCCTGATCCAAACCGAGGAACCGGAAGTATGCGGCGAGTGGAACTGGCTCAAGGATGGACGTGCCAGCGAAGGCCACCCGACCGAACTCAAATGCGCCATTTCTGCCGCCGAGACCTTCAACCTCATCTGATCCGCATCAGCGAACCGGTCCCGGGATCCGAACTGGATCCCGGGTCTCATCTATCTTCGTCGAAGGCAAAAGGAACATGGGAACCGCGAAAATGGTTCTCCAGCCAAGGCACGGAACTGATCACACCGGCAGCGCAAACCTCGCCGTTCAGGGCGGGGTCAAGCCGTGCTTTTCGATGGATGCGCAAATGGTTGCGCAAATTTATTACGTCATAATTTCGCTAAAGGGATTCGTCATGAAGGTTCAGAAGGGCCATCGTTTCAGGCTCGACCTCGATGAGGCCCAGGCGGAATTCTGTTCAAGGACGGCTGGGATTTGCCGGTTCCTCTGGAATCTGGCATTGGAGCAGCGAAGTATGGCCTATCGACAGGAGGGGCGCCATTCGGTGGGTTACAACGCCCAAGCCGGGGAACTCAGCGACCTGAAGGCGTTTGCGCCCTGGATTGCCGAGGCACCGAGCCACTGCCTCCAGCAGACGCTCCGCGACCTCGATACCGCCTTCCAGAACTTTTTCGCCAAGAGGGCAGCCTATCCGAACTTCCGGAAGAAATTCCAGCGAGATTCCTTCCGGTTCCCCGACGCCAAGCAGTTCCTGGTGGACGAGGTGGGCCTGCGGGTGAAGCTGCCAAAGCTGGGACAGGTGGCCTACCGGAACGGGAAGGGTCGCCATGCCCTGATGCTGGATGGCAAAGCAAAGTCGATCACGGTGAGCCGGGAGGGCCGACACTGGTTCATGTCCGTGCTCTGCGAGAGCGAGGTTCCCGAGCCTCTGGTGAACCCAGGCACCCCGGTGGGCCTGGACCTGGGTGTGGCCCACGCGATCACCACCTCGACCGGGGAGCATCTTCCCGTCCTGGGTCGCACTCGCGCTGAGGATCGGCGCCTGGCACGGCTCCAGCGGAACCTGGGGCGCAAGAAGAAGGGCTCCAGGAACAGGGCCAAGGCCCGGACGGACCTGGCCGAGTTCCAGGCCCGGATCGCTCGCCGCCGGCGGGACTCGATTCACAAGGCGACCACGAAGCTGGCCAAGAACCACGGCCTTGTCGTGATCGAAGACCTCCAGGTGAAGGGTATGACGGCCAGCGCCGCCGGCACCCTGGAGGCCCCGGGCCGCAACGTCCGGGCGAAGTCCGGGCTGAACCGGGTCATCCTGGACAAGGCCTGGGCCGAGATCCGCCGCCAGTTGGGCTACAAGTGCCTCTGGTCAGGGTCGAGGCTGGTAGTGGTGAACCCCGCCTACACAAGCCAGCGGTGCTCGCGGTGCGGCCACAGGGAGGCCGGCAACCGGCCCTCGCAGGAGAAGTTCGCCTGCCTGGCGTGTGGTCACGCGGAGAACGCCGACATCAACGCGGCCAAGAACATCCTCGCGGCGGGTCTCGCCGCAACCACCGACGGTCTGGCGGTGGCAGCCTGTGGAGCCATGGCATCAGCCGGGCAACGAAGCAGGAACTCTGCGGCGTGAGCCGTGGGAATCCTCGGTCTTCAGGCCGGGGAGAAGTCAATGGACCGGCGAACAGGAGCAGTGCAAGGAGGTGAAGGACATCTCCATGCGGGTCTCTGCCGGCGAGATCATGCCGGCCGGAGAGTGCCCCGAATGCGGCGCCCTCTGCCACCCCCGGGAGAAGTTCGTCTTCCAGAACCGCGATTCGCTGGAGACCTTCTCCATCGAGTCCGTCAACCTCGACTCGGCCGCCGCCCAGCTGCTGTTCCACATCGGCTGGAGCAGCCAGCCGAAGGAAGGCTGACCTTCACGGGCCTGGCCGGATGCCTCCCGAACCTGGGAGGTTTCCGGTTTATAAGCCCCTCGCCGAAGAGAGCAACCGATTTGCCTTGGAGATCCTCTGGCACATCTTGGTGGGGGAACCATGGATCTCAAGAAACTGCATTCCAAAACAGGGCTGAAGGCGTTGGCCAAGGTTCTTGGAGAAGATGCCCTGGCCCGCCACAGCAAGGGAGAGGTGCTCAGCGCCTACCTGGAGAGCTGGAGCCACCCGTGGCTGGCCGCCTATGCCGCCCAGAAAGGCTGGAAGAACTGCCATGCCGCGGATCTGTCACTGGCGGACATGACGGGACACTTCGACCACGCTCCCTATGCCCTTCGAAGCATTTCGGGCCCGGCCGAGGCCCTGCCCTTTGAGGCTCAGGATGGCCCCGTGTACTTCGTGGCCTGGTGGCCCTGGGTCAAAGCTGTAAACATCGTTGGCCAAGTCGAGAACTGCTTCCGAGGCCAGTTCGAGGCGAAGCACACCTGGATGCCCAGCTGGGCCGGCGCAGCCCTGAGACACTTCGAAACTGCCCGTCATGGTTTCGGGTGCCTGTTGGATCTCGATAGCCCGACCCGGCAAAAGGCCATTCAGGAGGCCACGGAAGCCCTTGTGTGCCTTCAGGGCGATCTCGGCGTGACCATCCTTGCCTGGGATCGATGGACTGCCCTGGAACGCGAACTCCTGACCACCCAGAGGGCCAGGCTCAATGGGCTCGCCGGCCTGCTTGCACCAGCAGTGGTTGTGGCCGCCTGACCGGGGCGTTCCAAGAGCGTCACCGGGTTCAGGGGACCACGGCCGGGGCGGGGCCTCCTGCCGGGGCGTTCCAAGAACGTCACCGGGTTCCGGGGACCGGGGCCGGGCCGGGGCCTCCTGCTGGGGGAGCGTTCCAAGAGCGTCACCGGGAGCCGGCGCCCAGGGCCGGGCCGGGGCCACCCGCCGCAGCGTTCCAAGAGCGTCACCGGAATCCGGGGACCGGGGCCGGGCCGGGGCCA
>Ga0302193_10002003_pt1 | contig 17089 bp, 13 predicted proteins | sample II_Bog_E3_3_FD_200228 | JGI IMG/M metagenome (GOLD analysis project Ga0302193, IMG submission 200228) | Peat permafrost microbial communities from Stordalen Mire near Abisko, Sweden - II_Bog_E3_3 | ecosystem: Environmental > Terrestrial > Soil > Wetlands > Peat | place: Sweden: Abisko...
GGGCCTCGCCGATCCGGCCGATCACCTCGCCCCGGACCGGGGCCGGAGTGACGCTCCAGGTCTTGAAGGCCGCGGCGGCGGCCTTGGCGGCCTTGTCCACGTCCCGTTCGCCGCATTCGGGGAAGATTCCCACGGTATCGCGGCTGTCCACGGCTGACTTGGCGTCGAAGGAGGGCAGGTCCCCTTCCACTTCCTTGCCGGCGATCCAGTTGAAACCGATCACCGTCTTCCCGTGGCTGGCCACTGCGGGGGAATTCGCCTTAAGATGCATCGATCCTCCGTGAACTGAAATTCAGGATAGCCCATCACGGCGGAAAAAGCGGAGACTTGGTGCTTCGGAGCCTGACTACGTATTGGAAAGCCCCGCGATGGTGGCACCGGCCATGACAGGACAAGGCACGCGAGGAGAGCGATTCGGATAATCGTTCGACGAGCATAACGCTGGACTGTCGTGGCCGTTGCCATCACCCTCCGGGCGACGTCTGGAAGCCCGCCTATCGGGTGCAAATCCCTTGAAGGATGCGCTAACATCCTCCTGCGGGCTTTGCGCTCGATAATCAGGCTTCCAGACGTCGTCGCGGGGCCTTCCAATACCTAGTCAGGCTCCTGGGAGTGTGTCCTGTGCGCAAGTTCGATCTGGTCGTCATCGGTGCCGGCATCGGCGGCGGTTCCCTGGTGTTCAATCTGCTGAAGCAGGGGTTCACCGGGTCCATCCTGGTGGTGGACCGGGGCGAGACCGTGGCTTCGGGCGCCTCGGCCTTCTCGGCCGGGGGCTTCCGCAACCTGTGGACCACTTCCATCAATCAGCAGCTGTGCACCCGCAGCATCGGCATCCTGGCCCGGTTCCGGGAGGAGATGGGCGTGGCCATCGGTTTCCAGCAGACCGGCTACCTGTTCACCTACTACCAGCAGGCCTGGAACAACGTGCCCAGGGCGGCCGAGGTCTGGGCCGCCAACGGGGTGAACTTCGAGCTGCTCACCCCGGCCCAGGTGGAGGCCCGGATCCCCGGCCTGCGCTGCAGCGTGGCCGAGGTGGACCCGGAGGTGCGGGAGTACCTGGGCCTGGAGGACATCCAGGGCGGGGTGTTCGGCGCCGACTGCGGCAGTTTCGACCCCAGCCAGGCGGCGGTGGGCTACTTCGAGCGGGCCATGGCGGATTTCCCGGCCAGGCCTTCGCTGCAGCTGAACACCGAGGTGGAGGCCATCACCTTCGATCCTTCCGGCCGCGCCACGGGGGTGAGACTGATGCACGGGGGGGGCGAGGAGACGGTCCAGGCCGGCATCGTGGCGCTGTGCACCGGCCCCTGGACCAACCAGCTGCTGGACCGCTCCGGCTGCCCGGCCGAGGACCGCATGCCCATCACCGCCCAGAAGCGGATGCTGTTCATGACCGATTTTCCGGACCAGGATCCGCGCTGGCAGACCATCCCCCTCACCATCATCGACCAGGGCATCTACTTCAAGTTCGAAAGCGGCAGCCTGATGATCGGCAAGGCCAAGAGCGACACCCCCGACGGCCTGGATACCCGGTTCGAGCCGGACTACTACGTGGACGAGATCAACCTGGTCATGCAGGAGCGCATGCCCGCCACTGCCACCTGCAAGCTCAAGCGGGGCTGGGCCCACCTCTACGACACCAACTCCGCCGATCACAACGCCATCCTGGGCTGGCACGACAATCACCCGGGCCTTCTGCTGCAGGTGGGCTACAGCGGCCATGGGGCCATGGAAAGCCCGGCCGTGGGCGGTTGCCTGGCCGAACTGGTCCTCACTGGACGCTACCAGACCATCGATTGCACGCCCCTGCGCTGGGGCCGGTTCCGGGACGGGGAACTGGTGCAGGAGACCATCGTCATTTAAGAACCTGTCTCGGGAGGGAGGTTGGTGATATTCCGTCAGCGGGCCCGGCGGGTCGGTTTTGGCCGGCGTTACGGTAGGATATAAGTTCTGCTGGAGCGCCCATTGTTTAGCAACATCTCTATTCCCACCATCCTCATCTCGTTCGTGGCCCTGCTGTTCTCGCTCAGCGTCCACGAGGCTTCCCATGCCACGGCGGCCTACCTGCTGGACGACGATACCGCCCAGCGGATGGGACGGATGACCCTCAACCCCCTGGCCCACATCGATCCCATCGGCACGGTGGTGTTCCCCCTGCTGGGGCTCGTGTTCGGCGGCTTCTTCATCGGCTGGGCCAAGCCGGTGATCTTCAATCCCGCCCGGCTCACCCGCAAATTGCAGATGAAGGTTTCCGCGGCCCTGATCGCCCTGGCCGGGCCCCTTTCCAACATCGTCATGAGCATCGTCTTCACCGCCGGCCTATGCCTGGCCGTGCGGTTGACGACCCCCTCCCTGTTCACCCGGGGGCACCTGATCCAGGCGGCCTTCGATGGGCCGGAGGCCCTCATTTCCATGGGCCTGGACACCGGCATGGTGGTCATGCTGGGCCTGGGCGGCGCCCTGGTGCGGCTCAACATCCTCCTTGCGGCCTTCAACATCATCCCCCTGGGGCCGCTGGACGGCGCCGGGGTGCTGGGCGGGATGCTGCCCGACCGGGTGCAGTACCGCTACAACGAATTCCGCTACAACCGGTTCTGGTTCCTGGGCCTGATGCTGCTCATGTGGGTTGGCGTTCTGCAGCGGATCCTGATCCCCATCATGGAAGTCTTCTACGCTGTGCTGAATCCCCTCATCCGTCTCATCCTCGGAGCCTGATCCCCATGGAAGAAAAGTTCGAAGTGAACGGCGAAGACGTCGTTCAGGAGTCCGCCACCTTCCAGGAGGCCTCCCGGCGCAGCCAAGCCATCTGGGAAGACCTGCCCAAGCATCCCGGCAAGTACCGGGTCCTCACCGGCGAGCGTCCCACCGGTTCGCTGCATATCGGCCACCTGTTCGGCACCCTGGCCAACCGGGTCCGGATCCAGAATCTGGGGGCCACCACCTTCATCGTCATCGCCGACTACCAGGTGCTCACCGACCGGGACACCGCCGAGGCGGTGGGCGCCAACGTGCATGAAGTGATCCTGGACTACTTGGCCTCCGGCCTGGATCCCGAGAACGGCCGCACCTTCTTCTTCAGCCACAGCCACATTCCAGAGCTGAACCAGCTGCTGCTGCCGTTCATGTCGCTGGTCACCACCGCCGAACTGGACCGCAACCCCACCGTCAAGGAGGAGATCAAGGCGGCCGGGCTGCGCCAGGTGAACGCCCTGATGTACACCTATCCCATGCACCAGGCCGCGGACATCCTGTTCTGCAAGGGCAACGTCGTCCCCGTGGGCCGGGACCAGCTGCCGCACCTGGAGCTCACCCGCAAGATCGCCCGGCGCTTCAACGACCGGTTCGCGCCGGAAGCGCCGGTGTTCCCCATCCCCGACGCCCTGCTCAGCGATTTTCCCATGGTGCTGGGCACCGATGGCCAGAAGATGAGCAAGAGCCGGAACAACGCCATCATGCTGAAGATGACCGCCGACCAGACGGCCAAGGTCATCAAGGGGGCCAAGACCGACCCGGACCGCAACATCAGCTACGACCCCCAGAACCGTCCCGAAGTGGCCAACCTGCTGCGCCTCATCAGCATCTGCACCGGCGAGGCGCCCGAGGCGATCGCCGGGCGGATCGGCGACGGGGGCGGGGGCAAGGTCAAGGCCGAGCTCACCGTGGCCCTGAACGAGTACCTGGCGCCCATGCGCGAGCGCCGGGCCCGGTTCGCCCAGGATCCCCAGTACATCACCGACGTCCTGCGCCGGGGCGTGGCCCGGGCCCGGGAAGAGGGGATCGCGACCCTGAAGGAAGTGCGCAAGGCCATGAACATGGATCATGGTCTGGACTAGCACCGTGGGATTTCCGGTTGAGCAGACGCCCGCGCCGGGCACAAGCAGCCGCGAGGTCGCAGGCGACCTGACGGCTGCTGGACAGTTGTGGCGGGGCCGGGCGGGTTGTTCTCCTCAAGTTTTTCCTTGACCTTAGGCCCCCTCAGGGTAGACTTGAATCTTCCGAGTCGGTCCCTTAGCTCAGCTGGTTAGAGCATCTGACTCTTAATCAGAGGGTCCAGGGTTCGAGTCCCTGAGGGACCACCAGAAATAAGCCCCGAAATCGAAAGATTTTGGGGCTTTCCATATGTCATAGCCGCAACTCGGTCCGTTCCCGTGCAGTGGCCTTGCAGGGCCGGTCCTCGCCGGCCTGGCGCGTGGTCCTGATGGGGGACTCCAATCTCGACCCTTCCGAGTGCCGTGAGGAACGCCAAAAGGTCCATCCATGTTCGGCCGAAGTCTGTGCTTGCTTCGAGCCCAAAACCCTTGTAAACTATTGGCTTAGTTGTTTTAGGTCCCTTAGCTCAGCTGGTTAGAGCATCTGACTCTTAATCAGAGGGTCCAGGGTTCGAGTCCCTGAGGGACCACCAGTAAACAAGCCCCGAACTGGCAACGGTTCGGGGCTTTCCACGTCCTGGACCAGGCGCAGCGCCTCCAGCGTCTCCCTCATGGGGCGGTAGGCGGCCGGAATGAACGACGGACCTGGCGCCTCTGACACGATCATCCTCCAGATTCATGGGAGGGGCCGACCCCCTGAACGCTCCATCCGGTCTAGCCGGCTCCGGGCGGTACGGCTGAAGCCATGCCGTGAAGGGGTTCCCTGGTAACGGGAGCCTGGTCAGGGAATAGGGGAGGGTCCATCATTCTGAGCGACCCGCCCCGGTCCAGGGCTTTGTAAATATTATGAAATAAATAAGTTGGTAAGCGGCACGCAATCTGCTTGATGCGGCGATGACTTGGTTTTCCTCGCCGTCCGACACCCTGGACCCGGAGCTGGGAGGGCCGCCACCGGTCTTGCCCGGAGGGGATTCCAAGCTTGTCAGGCTTGATTCCATGACTCCAGGCATCAGAGAAGTACGGTTCAAATACATCCGGGAGTTGTTTTGGCCAGCATTCGAAGTTCAGCCACCTGCTTCCTGATCGCCGGGATGGTCCTGGGCCTGCCGCTCCCGGCCGCCGCCAAGCGGCCGCCGGCCCGGCCGGCCAGGCCCCTGCTGCCCTGGGCCGACCTGGAGAACCGCAAGGCCGTCATCGGCAAGATCACCGTGGAGGTCGGGGATGTATTCGATCTGGCCAAGCCGGAGGAGAACATCTGGTTTGGCCGCTTGGCCGACCATCTCCATGCCTCCAGCAAGGAACGGGTCATCCGCAGGGTCCTGCTGTTCAAGGAGGGGGATAAGGTGCAGGCGCGGCTCATTTACGAGACCGAACGCCTGCTGCGGGCGCTGCCTTTCCTGAAGGACGCCCACATCCTTCCGGTCACCGGGCCGGATGGGACGGTGGTGGCCCGGGTTTGGGTCCGGGATGCCTGGACCACCCAGATCAACGCGAGCTTCTCCTCGGTGGGCGGCCAGAAGGCCATGACGTTCGGGGTCGACGAGAAGAACTTCCTGGGCCTGGGCAAAAGCATCGCCTTCGACTGGGCCAAGGACCACGAACGCAGGACCTATGGCATCACCTACAACGACCCCCAGTTCATGGGCAGCCGCTGGACCATGCTGGCCCAGGACGAACTCCTCTCCGATGGCATCATCCGGAACTTCAACCTGACCATGCCTTTCTACGCCCTGGAAACGCCCTGGTCGGCCAGTTTGATCCTGGGCCAGAAGCATACCGGGCTCTACCTCTACGATCGGGGCATCCAGGTCTACCAGGCCCCCTTCGTCCAGGACGACATCCAGTGGGCTGCGGCCAAAAAGCTGAGTGAGTCCAATGACCGGGTCTGGCGGGGCGGGGCCCTGATCGATCGCCAGGATACGCATTACGGCGCCATCACCGAGACCGGCCCCGCAGGGCGGCTGCTCCCGCCCACCTTGCCCGACCGCAAGCTGAGGGGGCCGGCGCTCACCCTTTCCACCGAGAAGGATGCCTTCGATACCTTCCGCGATCTCCTGGGCATGGACACCCCCGAGGACTACAACCTGGCCTGGGACGGCAGCCTGGAGCTCGGAGCCTACAGCCGGGCCTGGGGCTCCACCGTGGCCGCCCCCTTCTTCGTGCTCCAGGCGGCCAACGGCTGGTCCACCTCCAGCGAGGATCTCCGCCTGTTCACCGCCAACGTGAGCGGCCGGTGGCCGGCCAGTGGCCTGGAGAATGGCCAGGTGAACCTGGCCCTGATCGAGTACCACAAGGTGACGCCGAACCAGATCCTGGCGGGAATGGCGACCGTGGACGTGGGCAAGCGGCTTGACCCCGAGAACTGGTACTACGCCGGCGGCGACCAGGGCCTGAGGGGGTTCCCCAACGAACTCCACCCGGGAAATGTCCGCTGGGTCACTTCCGTGGACTACCGCATGCTGACCGAGCAGCGCTGGTGGGGGGTCGTGCGCCTGGGCTACGACGTCTTCGCGGACGTGGGCGCGGTCCGCCAGTTCGACGGGCAGGGGTGGTCCAAGCCGTACTCCGATGTGGGGGCGGGACTGCGCCTGGGCAACCTCAAGAGTTCCCTGGGCCGGGTGATCCTGTTCAGCGTGGGCGTGCCGCTGAACCGTGAACCGTACCAGTCCCGGATCCAGTTCACCGTCGGCAACGCCATGCGGTTCTGAGAAGAAGGCAGGTTTATTTCCAGTGTTCCGGTGGAGGATGTTTACAATTCATCTAGTCAAGGTTCCTAGCGAGGTAGCTGTGCGATTCAGACATTGGCGTGGAATCACCCTGGCCGCGGGACTTTTGCTCATGGGTTGCGACCGCCAGGCAAACGGCCCCAAGGGGGTTCCGGAAGCCCCGGTCCAGGAGGCCGCCAATCCGGCCCCGGCCTCGGGATCCAGCGATCCGACCCAGGCCCCCCAGACGCTCACCTACAACACCGACCCCAACGTCTACACCAAGGGCGTGGCGATCCCGCCCAACAATCCCTCCACCGGTGGTGGTCCGGCGGCCTCCTTCACCGTGAGGCCGGCCCTGCCCGCGGGGCTGGGTCTTGACCCCGTCTCCGGCGTCATCAGCGGAACCCCCAGCGCCGCGGCCGCCAAGGCGACCTACGAGGTGGTCGCCTCCAACAAGGGCGGCTCGGCCAGCACCACCGTGACCCTCTCGGTGAACGAACCGGTGCTCCAGCCGGTGGTGACCCTTCCCGCCTTTGTCACCACCACCCTGGGCAACCTGGTGGCCAGCACCCCGGACCAGGGCAAGGAAGCAAAGTATCAATGGGTAATCTCGGGTGGCAGCCTCGACTCGGGGCAGGGGACGCCCTCCATCACCTTCAAGGCCGGAGCCGAGGGCACCCTGACCGCCCAGGTGACCGTGACCACCCCTTCGGGCCAGCTCTCGGGCCGGGCCGAGGCCACGATCCTGCCGGTGCCTCTCGCCAACTTTTCCCTGCCGGTCGCGGTCAAGGCCGGAACCGCCGGGTTGACCGCCAGCATTCCGCCCCAGTCGGGCATGACTTACACCTGGACAATCATCCCGGGAACCGGCAGCGCCACCCTCACCTCCGGTCAGGGCACCAACAGCATCGGCTTCGCGGCCGGGAGCGCCCCCGGCACCTTCCAGGTCCAGGCCACCGCCCAGAACCAGGCGGGGGACCGGGTGAATGGCACCGGAACGGTGAACATCGTTCCTTGAATGACCCGGTTGGGGAGGCTACTGAGCTGCCGGCGGGTCCACGAAGTCCTCGTCCGACAGCCCGCTGTCCGGGGGCAGCTTGGCCAGTTCGGCGGCGACCAGGGTCTGGTGTTGCACTTCCTCGGCCCGGAGTTCCTGGAACAGGCCGCGCACCTCAGCGTCCCGGATGGCCGGCAGGGCCTGGTCGAAGAAGTCGTGGGCCTTCACTTCGCAAGCCAGGGCGGCCTCCATGGCCTTCCGGGAGCTCATGAAGGCCCGGGCGGCATCATAGTCCGGGGCCTCCACGTCGAACAGCATGGCCCGGGAGACGCTGGCCGCGGCCGTGCCGAACCGCTGGCGCCGGCGGGCGGTGAGTTCCCGTCCATGCTTGGCTTCGTTTTCGGCCATGAAGCGGAAGAACCTGGCCGCCTCGGGGGTCCGGTGCTGCTCCATCTGCGCCGCGAACTCCTCGTAGCGTTCCTGGGCTTCGTCTTCGACCAGGATGGCCAGGTCGAGGGCGTCCATCAAAACCAGGTTCGGGAAATCAATGCCGCGGATGGCCATGGGAACTCCTGTCATTTCTTGACGAACAGTTCCAGGATGCGTTCCTTGGGGAGGGCGCCCTGGGACAGCAGGTCCTGCCGTTCCTTCACCAGGTCGCCGTAGGTGGGCGGCGGCTCGGGGTTGCGGTAGAACACGCCGAGGTGCAGCTTGCTGCCGTAGGACTGGGCCAGATCCATGGCCGCCAGGCGATCCGCGGGATTGTGGCCCAGGCTCTCCAGGGTTTCGCTGATGGCCTTGAGCCCCTTGATCTGCTGCCCTTCCTCGCCGTAGGTGACGCAGGGGGACTGGATGTTCACGAAGGCGAAGCCGGGATAGCGGATCGCCTGCTCGATGACGTCGGCCATGCCCGCCAGGTCCGTGGGCGCGGCCTGGGCCACGAACCCGGCGCCGTAGGCCAGCACGTAGAGCAGGGGATTGACCGGCGCCTCCAGGCTGCCCAGGCGCGAGGTGCAGGTGTTGCGCCCCTTGGGCGAGGTCGGCGAGAGCTGGCCCTTGGTCAGGCCGTAGATCTGGTTGTCCATCACGATGTAGGTGATGTCCATATTGCGGCGGATGAGGTGGGGGATGTGGCCGCCGCCGATGGAGAAGCCGTCGCCGTCTCCCCCCGCCGCCAGCACCAGCAGGTCCGGATTGGCCAGCTTGATCCCCTGGGCGATGGGCAGGCAACGGCCATGGACGCTGTTGAACCCGTAGGCGGTGGTGTAGCCGGGGATGCGGCTGGAGCAGCCGATGCCGGAAACGAAGGCGATCTCGTGGGGCGGGCGGCCGATCCCGGCCAGGGCCCGGTAGATGGCCGCCACCACGGAGAAGTCACCGCATCCAGGGCACCAGATGGGCTTGAGGTCGCTTTTGTAGTCCTTGGGCTGGTAATCGCAGGTTCCGGTTGGGCTCATGATCGACCTCACTCCTGGGGCTGAAGGTTGTGTTCGTGGCTGCGCTGCAGTTCCGAAATGAGGCGGTGGAGCGCCGCGACGATCTCGCCGGGCAGGAAGGGGTTCGCGCCGCTGCGGGCCATGGACTTCACCCCCTTGGGCAGGTCCAGGTGCATCCTCAGCACCTTGTGGAACTGGGCCAGATGGGTCTGCTCAATAATGAAGCCCTTCTGGACCGAGGCGAAGAAGTCGCGGTAGGTGCCTTCAGCCACGGGGTACAGCAGGTAGGGCACCAGCAGCTTCACGTTCAAGCCGTCGGCCTTGGCTAGGGCCAGCGCCTCCCGGCAGATCCCGGCCAGACTGCCCCAGGCCACCAGGGCCAAGGGCGCGTCGGGGTTGCCGGTCACCTCGAACAGATCCTTGCGCTCCTTGAGCGAATCGAACTTCTTGGTGCGCTTGGTGTTCATGCGGGCATGGACGGTTCCGCTGTTGGTCGGCGCCCCGCCTTCGGTGTGCTCGATGCCGGACGCCAGGTAGGTTCCGCCGGGCATGCCCGGGTGGCTGATGGGGCTGATGTGGTTGGCGGTCTGCTTGAACCGCTTGTAGTCCTGCAGGTCCGACCCGGCGGGGCGCAACCGGTCCACGATGGTGAACTGGCTGGTGTCGATGGGATCCAGGGTCTCCTTGCGCTGGGAGATCTCCTGGTCGGAGAGCACGATCACCGGGGTCTGGTAGTACTCGGCGACGTTGAAGGCCTCGATGGTGGTGGAGAAGGTGTCGGCCACGGAGGTGGGCGCGAGCACCGGCCGGATCACGTCGCCGTGGGCCGAAAAGCAGGCGGCGAACAGGTCGGACTGCTCGTTCTTGGTGGGAAGGCCGGTGGAGGGTCCGCCCCGCTGGACGTTGATGATCACCAGGGGCAGTTCGGCGATGCTGGCCAGGCCCATCATCTCGGTTTTCAGGGACAGTCCGGGGCCGCTGGTGGCGGTCATGGCCTTCTTGCCCGCGAAGGAGGCGCCGATGGCCGCGCCGATGCCGGCGATCTCGTCTTCGGCCTGGAGCACGGTGCCGCCGTACTTCCATACGTGGTCGGTGAAGAACTGCATGATCTCGGTGGAGGGGGTGATCGGGTAGCCGCCGAAGAACTGGCAGCCCGAGAAGATCGCCGCCGCGGCGCACATGTCGTTGCCGTCGGTGATGAGCTTCTGCGCCCCCTTGCTGGGCGAAGGCGCGAGCTGCATGCTGACCTTGAGCGGATGTTCCATGGCGAAGGTCCGGCCCGCGTCGAAGGCCCGCTGGTTGGCCTCGACCAGTTCCTCGCCCTTCTTGGCCAGCTTCTTCCTTAGGCCTTTCATCACCGCCACCGCGCCGATGCCGAACCAGCCGGCGATGAGCCCGAGCACCACGGTGTTCTTGGCCCGTTCGGTGCCGGCGGTGGCCTTGGCCATCGCCGCGATGGGCACGGCGATCACCTGCAGCGGCATGATGCCCACCAGGGGGATCTGGTTCTCGGGGATGTTGGTGGCGGCCTCGTAGATCACCACCGTGGTGCCGCTCACCGGCAGTTCCGCGCCGAACTTGAGGAAATCCTCCCAGTTCAGGGCCACGGCCACGTCCAGATTGCCGCCGGGATTGAGGATCGGATCGGTGCTGATGCGGACCCGGCAGGAGGACTCGCCGCCCCGGATCTGGGAGCCGAAGCTCTTGGTCATCACCCCGTGGTAGCCTTCCGCCGCCGCGGCCTGGAGCAGCGAGTCTCCGGCCGAAACGATGCCGTCGCCGCCGGAACCGGCCATGCCGAAGACGAGATTGGTCCGCATGGGCAGGTAGGTTCCCGACCCTGCGCCGCCGGCTCTGCCTTCCGGATCATTTTCCCTCATCGCCGCTACCCTCCAAAGCAATCATGGTTCTCGACCGTTACCTTTTGCAAGGATTCCGCTGGCCCTTCCGTCGGGGGGCTTCCCTGGAATCATTCGACTTGGAAGGAAAGGCTAATTCATCTTGGTTGAATAAACCAGAACTACCGTCGGGCGACGTTGTCATCGACCTCCTCCGGCGGATCCGTCCGGGTTCTGGCCGGCGGTGATGATACCGTTGCTGATTCGCCACGAGCCAACGGCGGCTTCGCGTAGCTATACGAAAAACGCGTCGGCCATCGGCACATCGGACAGGAACGAATCGATACGGCTGATCTTTCCTGCCCGGAAGCCGCAGACCGTCGCCAGATGCTCATCCAGGACCAGGTCGCCCCGGCGGGCGGTATTGTTGAGGGAGAGCGCCATTCCGGACTGGCCGAGCAGGATGTGCTTCAGGGTGAAGGTCAAACCATAGCTGGTGATGGTGCGTGCTCGCTGGACCACGGCCGCGATCCCCTCCGCCCGCCCCGAAATTTTGCTGTTGCCTGGCAGCGTCCACACAACGTCCTCGGTGAACAGGGTGGCCAGGCCTTCCCAGTCGCTGCGTCCCAACGCTTCAAGAAAGGCTTCTGCCGCGGCGCGGTAGTCTTCTGACTGTTTCATATTGCCTCCCAATGAACCTTGTCCAGTACCTGTTGAACAAGTGTGGGTAGAAGGGTCCCTTTTGTCCAATGAGATTTGAACTATACTGATAACAAACGAGATGAGAGACTATGCCGGACAGGATACTGCCAGTGGCCCTCTCCGCTCTCTCCGAAATCCTCAACGCCCTACGGGACCCCACCAGGCGCAGGATTCTGCTCCGCCTGCTCGAGGGGGAGCAGCCCTGCTTCAGCTTCGCCGACCTCGGCTCGAAGACTTTGCTCAGCTACCACTTTGCCGTGCTTAGACAGGCCGGGTTGACTCGAACTCGGCGGGAAGGCACTTCGTTGCTGATGTCGGTCTGCTGGGAGGAATTCGAAACGGCTTATCCCGGCTTGCTCCAGGCTGTCCTGACCGCCGACCGGCAGGAAAGGGCGTCCGATTTGGCGAGGTGACTCCAGTGCATCCTTCCAGCGCGTCCGGTCTGAAGATCACGGCATCGTGCGATCGGCCAGCAGGCCGCCCAGGGTCTCCCGGGCGTTGCGGACCATGGCCACCGTGGTCGGCCAGTCCAGGCAGGGGTCGGTGACCGAGCAGCCGTACTTCAGCTCGGCCCGATCCTCGGGAATGGACTGGCTGCCGGCCTCGATGAAGCTTTCCGCCATCAGGCCGACGATGGATCGATTGCCGTGGACGATCTGGTTCAGGCAATCCTTCAGTACCAGGGGTTGCAGGTTCGGCTTCTTGTAGCTGTTGGCATGGGAGCAGTCGACGACGATGTTCCGGGGCAGGTTGGCCAGGGCCAGGGCCTCCTCGGCCAGGGTGAGACTGACGGTGTCGTAGTTGGGCCGGTCGCCGCCGCCGCGAAGCACCAGATGGCCATAGCGGTTGCCCCGGGTCCGCACCACCGCCGACCGGCCCTGGTTGTTGAGGCCCAGGAAACTGTGGGGCCCCGAGGCCGAGAGGATGCCGTTGATCGCCGTCTGCACCGAACCGTCGGTGCCGTTCTTGAACCCCACCGGGGTGGACAGGCCCGACGACATCTCCCGGTGGGTCTGGGATTCCGAGGTGCGGGCGCCGATGGCGGTCCAGGTGATCAGGTCGCCGAGGTACTGCGGGGTGATCGGGTCGAGCGCCTCGGTACCCGCCGGGATGCCGATTTCGTTGATCCGTAGCAGGAAGGCCCGGGCCCGCTGCAATCCTTCCTGGATCTGCAGGGTACCATCCATGAAGGGATCGTTAATGTAGCCCTTCCAGCCGGTGGTGGTGCGGGGTTTTTCGAAGTAGACCCGCATGATCAGGACCAAGGTGTCCGCCACTTCGTCGGCCAGCCCTTTGAGCCGGTGGGCATAGTCGATCCCGGCTTCGGGGTCGTGGATGGAGCAGGGACCCACCACCAGGAATAGGCGGCGGTCTTCCCGGTCCAGGATCCGCTCAACCGTCCGGCGTCCTTCCAGCACGGTCTGGGCCGCCGCCTCGGACAGGGGAAACCGGCCATGGACCTCCTCGGGAGTGGGCATGGCGTCAAAGGATTCGATATTGAGGTTTTCAGTCTGCTGCACGGTGGGTTCCCTGGTCTTCCCCCATCATAACCTATCCCAAATGAGCAGAACTCACCTGGATGCCGGCACCAGTTCACCGTCGATCGGGTAGATCGACGCGGTCCACCCGGGCCGGTTCTGGTCTACCAGGCACTGCAAGGTCCGCTCGGCCATTTTGCCGAAGTCCTGGGCATAGACCTGGATGGCCAAAGCCCGCGATTCCGGATACTCGTCGGGCGAAGCCACCTGGATCCCGGCCAATCCGCGGGACAGGAGGGCCTTCTTGATGGCGACGCCGATTTCGCCATCGCCGCACAGGATCGCTTCCGGCGGGTCGGCCGCCCGTTTCAACCGGTCGGCCAATTGTTCCGAAGCCGTTCCCAGATTGCCCCGTTCGGACCAGGAAACCCGGTGGATGAACGCCGGTCCCGGCTCCAGCCGGGTGAAGGCCTGTTCCCGCTCCTGCACGCTTGAAATCGTCTCGTTGTCCCATCCCACATAGCCGAGGCGATGGGCGCCCCGATCCGCCAGGCAGCGGCTCAGCGTCCTGATCGCAGCTTCGTTGTGGAGCAGGACGCAATCGGCGTACGGCGACGGCACGACCACATCAAAGAACACCATGTTCATGCCCAGACCGCGCAGCCGCCTCAGGTATTCCAGGTCGATCCGCTGGTCCTCCAGCCAGATCACGGCGTTGCGGATGTTTTTCTGGAACAGCTTGAACAGGCTCTCCTCAAGCCGCTCCCCGGGGGGGCTCCGCTTGAACAGGACCAGGGAATCCTTGGCTTCGGCCGTGCGCTGAAAGGTGTCGATGAATGATGCAAAAAATACGTTCTGGCCGTGGGCCAGCACCGCGATCAGGTCCATGGACCCCCGGTAGCCGGCCTGGGCCAGGCCGACCCGATTGCCGCTGCCCCGCACCCGGTGCAGGATCCCGTCGGCTTCGAGCAGGGCGAGCCCCTTGCGGACGGTCACCCGGCTGATACCGAAACTTTCCGCCAGCGTGCGTTCGGCCGGTAGATACGCTCCATCCGGGTACTCGCCATGGAAAATCCGCGAGCAGATCTGGTTCTTCAGAACCTGATAGAGACGGTCGTTTTCAGTGGGTTTCATGGGATGGAGGTGGATTCCGGGTCAAGCCGCTTGATGATATCCTCTTGGATTTCCGGGGACAGGTCGAGGAAATTAACAAAGGTGCCATGGATGCGCATGATGTAGATTCCGCTCGGGGCGTAGCGCTCGGGTTGGGCCAGGACCTTGCGCAGGGTGCCCGGGGTGGTGACATTGACGTAAAGGTAAAAGGGGCCGGGTTCCTCCTGGGGGTCGCGGGTGAACAGCGGGGCGACGACCTTGCTGCGGAATTCCACCCCCTTTTCCGCCAGGGTCGCGCCCCGGAAATGCTGGGGGTTCACGCCGAAGTGGGAAGCATAGCCTCCGCTCATGCCACCGTACGGCAGGTTGGCCGCGGACAGGACCCGGAACCCCAAGCCGGCCTGGGCTTCGCCAAACAGCGGATCCAGTCCGTAGCCGAGCATCTCCCTGGCCTGCCGGCCATCCGGCGTCGCCCCGACCCAGTAGCCATAGAGCAGGTGGGTCGACGGCGTGCTCCAGTCGGGCCGGAACCGGTTGCCCAGGTAGTTCCGTTGCCCGGCGAGGATGCCATGGATCCGCAGCGCCACCGTCCTCGCCTCAAGGTCCACCGGTTGCAGGTTGTTGCCGAATTTCGGGCAGCTCCTCAGGTAATTCCGGAGCTCTTCGTCGTCCCTGAAGTTGGTTTTCAGGGCCTCCAGCAGCCGCTCCGACTGGCCGGGCCGGTCTTCCAGGAAACGGTCGATGGCGATGAATGAGTCGGCCACGATCGACAGGCCATGGATGAGACAGCCGCTGCCGTTGTACCGGGTTCCCTGGCGTTCGCTGTCCCTCAGGTCGATTCCGGAGTCCAGGCCGCCCATGAATGATGAGAGGAAGGGCACCGGCCACAGGGCGATGGCGCGGGAGGCCTCGTTGGCCGCCCGCGCCATGGTGGCGACGAAATGCTCCACCTGCCGATAGAAGGCGGCACGGATTCCGGACAGGATCCTCGCCGGCTGATCCGGCTCCAGCCCGAGGGCCCGGTAATCGAGCCCGAGCTTCTTGCCGGTGATGGCGGACACCCCGTCATGGAGGGTGAGTTCCAGGATTTTGGCCAGATTCAGCCAGCTGTTCGTGGTATTGCCGTTGTCCTTGCCTGCGATGAGCGGTTCCTGGCAGCCGGCGATGGCGTACTGCTCCAGGTCGTCCGGCTCGATCCCGGCTTTGGCCAGGACCTTGAACAAGGAGTCGTCATTGAACAGCGAGGGGGTGAGCACCCCCGGCGAGAAGAAGAACCGTCCCATTTCCTGGTACAGCGCCACGGGCGTGTTCCGGTGCAGTTTCACCGACAGGATGGGCTGGGGCAGGTTCATTTCGAAAAAGGCATCCAGCAGGGCATGGGAACAGGGGTTGGTGAGGTCGGTGCCGTCCAGGGCCTTGCCTCCCACCATCACGTTCTGGGAGATTGCCCAGCTGCGGTCGCCGACATTGAAGAAGGTCAGGAAGTGCTTGAACAGAGCGGCGCTGGCGGCCCGACTGGACCCCCGCATCTGGCGATAGGGCTCGAACAGGCGGTCGGCGTTGCCGACGGAGAAGGCGAAGGGGTTGGGGGCCTGCTCCAGACACATGACCTGCCAGAGCAGGAGGAAGGCCTGGATGGCCTCATAGAGGTTCCGGGCCGGATGGTTCGGGACCCATTTCAGGGTCGCCTCCAGCAGGATCAAGGACTCCTTGTGCTTGCCCTGGGCTGACGCCTGCTGCTCATGGGCGCAGGCGGCATAGCGCCCGGCCAGGAGCACAACCGAATTCAGGGCTATTTTCATCGCCTCGTAGCAGGTCCGTTTCGACCGGTCGGAGCTGGTTTCCCGTTGCTCGTCGAGGGTGGCGATCAGACCGCTTACCCCTTGGGCCAGCACGGGCTTGAAATCCGGGATCAGGTGGCCGGTCACCTGCTCGACGAAGAAGACCGCTTCCTCGGTGCTGTCGCCCGCCAGGGCATAAGCCTGGTTCAATTTCTCGATGAATGGCAGGGTCTTTTCGTACTCACGCAGGGCGTCGATCCTTGCCCGGGTGAACACCTCGTCCGGTTCGATGGCCTCGAATACGGCGGTGGGATCGCAGTAGCCGGTGAAGGCGCTCACCTTGAAGGCCGGATTGATCAGGGCATAGGAGCGGGCGAAGGCATCGTCCTGGCTGCCGGCGAAAATGGCCTTGCCACTGATCGAGAGGGGAATCCCGACCACGATGTCGCGCACCGTTTCCGCCGCCCGGATCTCCGATGGCAGCGCCCGGTACTTCAGGTCGCACGCCCTGCGGATCTCCTTGACCAGGAACCAGCCATCCAGGCGCTGGATGCGACGTTCCTCCTGGAACCGCTCCTGGGCCAACTGGCCGATTTCCCCGTCGGTGTAGATGGAATGAATATCCATGCCAATGCTCCTCAGGTATGAATCACTTCCAACCCGTTGGCCTTGAAGATGGCTGCAAAGGCCGCCACGGTCTGCCCATCCACAAAACCGTTCTCGATCCGGTAGGGCCTGCCGATCCGCTCCCACATCCGCCTGCCGTATTCGTGATAGGGCAGGAATTCGAAGGCCGCATGGCCGGTGTGGAACCGGCCGAACCAGGCGGCGAACTGGGTGGCGTCAAACTCGGAATCATTGATGCCCCCGATCAGGGGAATCCTGACCAGCAGGTTTCCATGGAGCGCCAAGGCCTTCTGGATATTTTCCTTGATCCCGGCATTGCCGATTCCGGTCGCGGCCTTGTGCTTCGAGTCGTCGTAGTGCTTGAAATCCAGGATGAGGTAGTCGATCAGGGGGAACAGGTGCTGGAGCTTGGGATGGCTGGCGTTGGTTTCCATGGCGGTGTGGATGCCATCGTCCTTGAGCCTTCGCAGCAACATCTTCACGGCCTCGAACTGGACGGTGGCTTCCCCCCCGGTGAGGGTGACCCCGCCGCCGTCGTAGAAC
>Ga0302193_10002004_pt1 | contig 17088 bp, 17 predicted proteins | sample II_Bog_E3_3_FD_200228 | JGI IMG/M metagenome (GOLD analysis project Ga0302193, IMG submission 200228) | Peat permafrost microbial communities from Stordalen Mire near Abisko, Sweden - II_Bog_E3_3 | ecosystem: Environmental > Terrestrial > Soil > Wetlands > Peat | place: Sweden: Abisko...
GGGGTGGCGGCCTTGGTGTAGGTGATCAGCAGGTTATGGGAGGCGCCGGAACTGTCGAACATCGAAATGGGCGTGGCGAAGGTCGTCCCAGTGCTGGCCGAGGCATCCAGGTTGGTGACGTTGTTGATGTTGGCGGTCGCGGACGGTGGGCTGGTGGCTCCCGGGTTCAGAAATATGGGGGCGACCGTGCCGTTGGTGTTGACCTTGCCCGCCACCGCATTCCAGCCCATGACGTTGGCGCCGTTGGGGTCCACCAGATAACCCTGCTTGTCGACGGTGAAATTGCCGGCCCGGCTATAGGCTTCGCCCCCGGCCGCGGGCTTGAGGGTGAAGAAGCCGGGACCCTGCAAGGCCATGTTGGTGACGGTGCCCGAGGCCTGGGGGGAGCCCTGGCTGAAATCCTGGGCCACCGAACCCAGCCCGGATCCCAGGCCGATCTGCATCGGGTTGCCGTTGCCCTGGGTGCTGGCGCCGCCCAGGGCAGTGTTGTACAGGTCCTGGAAGCTGGTGCTGGACGCTTTGTAGCCGACCGTGTTGAGGTTGGCAAGGTTGTTGCCGATCACCCCCAAGGCGTTGGCGTTGGTGCTCAGGCCGGAGAGGCTCGCGTAAAAGGCGGAATACAGGCTCATGGGATTCTCCTGGTGCTAGGACGCGACTTGGTTGATGGCCGAAAGCGGGTACTGCTGGCCGCCGGCGGTGATGGTCATCACCCCGTTGCTGAAGCCCACCGCCGTCACCGTGGCGTTCGAGGTGGTGTTGGCGCTCACCGGTTTGCCGTCGGCGCCGGTGGCGGCGATGGCCACGGTATAGGTGCCATCGGGCAGCTTGTTGCCGGTGGTGCCCTTGCCGTCCCACTTGACCACCTGGCTGCCGGCGTTCAGGGCGCCCTGGGGCAGGATGGCCACGGCCTGGCCGGTGGCGTTCTGGACCGTCAGGGTGACGTTGGCCGCCGCCGGAAGGCTGAGGCCCATGGTGGCCTTGCCGCCGGTGAGGTCCATGGAACTGGAGGTCACCTGGACGTTCTTGCCCAGGAGGCTCGAACTCTGGCCCTGGAACATGGCCGACATCTGGCCCTGCATGCCGGTGAGCAGGGAGTTGGTGTTCTGCTGCTGCTCAAGGCTGGAGAATTGCGCCATCTGCGCGACCATCGCGTTGGGGTCCTGGGCGCTGGTCGGATCCTGGTGCTTGAGCTGGGCCACCAGCAGCTTTAGAAAGGCGTCCTTGCCCAGCGTATTGCTGGGCCCCTTGGTGGTGGCGCCGGAGCCGGCGGTCGCAGTGGCGGTTGCGGTGGCGGTTGCGGTGGGGTCGATCATTGCTGACTGCATGGGCCTCTCCCTGGGAACAGTTGATATGCATGAGCCGTGCCGTCAGGCCACGTACTCGATCCGGTTGGCATTGGAGCTGGTGGGGGCGGAAGCGGCCGGCGATTCCTGCCCAGCGGCCGGCGCGTCCTGGAAGGAACTGCGGGCGGATTGGCTGGGAGCCGGCAGGGGCGCCTGGTCGTCCCGGTGCCCATGCTGAAGATCGAAACTGCCCAGGGTGAGCCCCTGCTGCTTGAGGGAAGCTTCCAGGAAGGAGCGGTGTTCCTGCAGGGCCGGCATGGAGGCGGCTTCGGAGGCCCAGAGTTTGGCGTGCACGACGTTGCCTTCGACCTTGAGCTTGATCTGCACCCGGCCCAGGGACTCGGGGTGCAGTTGCAGTTCGGCGCCCTGCTCATTGTTCTTCACCAGCCAGCGGATGGTGCCGTCCACCTGGGCCATGGGGCTCTGCTGCTGGGTGGCCAGGGCTGGTTGGCCGGCGTTGGGGGCGGTCACCCGCACCGCAGAGGCCGCTCCGGGCGCGGCTGCGGCACCGACTGCCTGGGCCGAGGCCAGATTGCCGGCCAGGGGTGAGGGGGCGCCGACGGTGTCCCGCCCGGTGGCCAAAGGCACCGCGAGCAGGGAGGCGGCGCCGGCCACCTGGGCCGCCGGGAGGCTGGCGGCGAGGGCGAGGCCCGAGGTTGCCGCAGCCGCGGCCGGCACGGCTGCAGCCGCCTCGGCGGCCGGGGCCGGCATTTCCGCCCCTGGCTTGGGATCCATCTGGATCTGGTTGGTAAATTCGGTGAGGGGGGGCTTGTTGGTGACGGCTGTGCCGGCGTCCCCGAACTGGGTCTGGAAATTGCCGCCGGGGTAGGCCTGGGCCAGGGCGTCCTTGGCCTTGGCGGCGGACTGGGCGTCGGCCCCCGGAGCGGTGCCGTTCGCCGGGCCCGGGGGGGCGGGGGGGGTGGCGGCCTGGAGCGGGGCGCCGGGAGTTGTGCCGCCATTGGCTGGCGTCTGGGTGGTTCCGCTGGCGGGCGCCGCAGTCTTGGCCCCGGTTCCCGGAGCGGATGGGGTGCCCTGGGCCTGACTGCCCGTGGCGGAACCCTGGCTGGAGTCATGCTGCTGAACCGGCTGGGGATCCTTGGCCGGGACCGGGGCCTGGACCCCGGCCGCGGCGGCCTGGGCCGCACCGGCGGCCGATGCCGCGGCCGCCGTCTGGGCGCCGCTGGCGGCCGGGACGGGCTGCCTGGCAGGGCTGGGAGGACGCGGAGGCGGGGAGGTGGGGACGGGTTGGGCGAGCATGGACCCCTGGTTTGCTGCTGGCGCGGCGGCCATCATCTTCGAGAAGTAGGAGGAGAAGTCCGGCTCCAGGGAGCCCGGGGAAGGATCCTTGTCCTTTGCGCTGGGGGCGGCGGTTGGGGTTTCGGCTTTGGCTTTGATCGCAGGGGTCTGGAGCATGGATCCTCCACCCGGGAGTCGGTTCGGGTGCTTCCTCTCCGGCACAGCCCATGCCGAAACCACCCGGCAATTTAAGCCGGGTGGCGTGATCCTGGACCTCCCGGCGCTTCAGGCGGGTGCCGTGAGGCCACCCAGGGAGATCCTTGCGGTACTCAGGTAATTATGAGTTTAATAAGAAATAAAATTAATACTTTAATGACATACCTATTGGCAAGGCATTAGCCTGGATTCGAACGCGGGTCCTCGTTCATGGTCTTTTTGGCATGGGCCGCCATGCCGCCCTTCTTGCCGATCTGCTCCATGTGGCCGCGGTCCTGGCTGACGGCCTCGCCGCCCTTCCTGCCGATGGCGGACATGTGTTCCCGGTTCTGACTGACGGTCTCCCCGCCTTTCCTGCCGATCGCCTCCATGTGGGTGCGGTCTCGGCTGACGATCTCGCCGCCCTTCTTGCCGATCTCGGCCATGTGCGTGCGGTTCTTGCTGATGATCTCGCCGCCCTTGCGGCCGATCTCCGCCATGTGCTCCCGGTTCTGGCTGACGCTTTCGCCGCCCTTCTTGCCGATCTCCGCCATGTGTCCGCGGTTCTGGCTCACGCTCTCGCCTCCTTTGCGGCCAATGTCGGCCATGTGCTCCCGGCTCGGGCCGGCGGGTTCCCCGCCTCGGTTTCGGTTGGGTTCTGATGCTATTTGATGGCTTGTCTCTGGGCTCTCAGCCATATTGGCCTCCATAATGATACCTACTGCGTCCAGGTATAAATAGATTCCTGGGTTCCTCAAAATACCTAAAAATAAAGAAAAGTGGACATAAATATTTTTAGTAAAAAATCATACAAAAACAATTATAAAATTTAGGTAACTGCGTTTTATAAATTAATATTTAAACAATGTTAATTAAATAAATGATGGAAATGCCAAATGATTGATTCGTTGACGCATGGAAGATGAGTGCAGCTAGTTTTCAGCCGGGTGAAAATCCGCGGCGGGCAACCGGACGACTTGGGGGTGGGGCCGGCCAGTCGCTCGATATTGATCCTGATGGTTCATTCTGTGATTGCTATTGCAGTGGTTGCTAACTGCTCGATAATACCTTGGGTTGTGTTGTTAAATTTGGATCAGGAATAGCCAGCTCGCCTTCCCCACGAGGATGCACCGGGATGGGCAGGTGCTGCACTCCTGAGCAGGCGCAGGTAGCGCTCCCGGGCCGGCTCCCCCTCCTCCAGCACCGCCCGGGCCAGGGCCATGAAGGCCACCTTGGCATCGAACTGGGTCATCAGGTCCTCGGCCTGGCCCTTCATGGCCTGGAAGCCCGAATTCCCCATGTCCATGTCGCTCTGCAGGCTGGCGTAGGCATAGAGGCGCTGGATCGGCATGAGCATGCCATCCCGCCATTGGAACAGGTCCGCCATCCTCCCGGGGGAGGCCGTCCAGCCCTTGGCCAGGGTCTCCTCGATGCCGCCCAAAGCCAAGCGTCTTTCCCCCCGGGAGCCCGTCCATCGCCGCAGCGGATCACCGCTGCAGGACATCGTGCAGGATGCTCCAGCGCGGCCCGCCCTGGCTATTCTCGACCGGCCTGGGCCGGAACTGCCCGGGGCGGCGGAGTGCTCTTGCGTTCTTCGCTGCCGCGAAAGGGGCTGGCCTTGGTTTCCCCCGCCACCGCCGGTGACGGGTCCGCCATCAGGATCCCGGCCAGGGACAGCTCGGCGATGCACGCACCGGCCTTGGGGTGGGTGGGGCTCAGGGCCACCAGGCAACGGCCGTGGCGGTCGAAGGCCACGTGCTGGGGCTCGGCGAGGGCGGCGCACCGGTCCGGATCCAACGCCCGGCCGGCGCGGAGCCTGCCCGGGCGGACCCGGTCCTGGTCTGGATGGCCCGCCAAGGTGGTCAAAGCTCCGGTTTCGAGGTCCAGGACCCGCACCGCATGGTTCAAGGAATCGGCGATGTAGAGTTTGCCCATGTGCACCGTAAGGCCGGCGATGGCTTGGAAGCAGGGGATGCCCCGCATCCGGTCCGCCGCCTCCGGCAGGGCGGGGCCGGTCATCCAGTCCTCGAATCCGGGCTGGGATCCTCCCGCTAGGGTCGTGACCACCCCGTCCTTGGTCACCCGGCGGATGCAACTGGCGTCAGACACATACAGATGGCTGGTGCTCGGGTCCAGAGCTATGGCCAAAGGCTGGCCGAAGCCCGCCTCCTGACCGGTCCCGTCTTGGATCGACCTGTTCTGGCGGCTTCCCGCCAGGGTCGTGACCTGCCCCCCGAGGATCTTGCGGATGGAGTGGTTGACGGGATCGATCCCGTAGACGGCGCCATCCAGCCCGTAGACAGCGTCCCAGGGGGCCTCGAACTGGCTCTCCGTGGCCGCGCCATCGGCATATCCGGCTTGCCCGGGCATTCCGGCCAGGGTGGTGACGTTGCCATGGGCGTCCACCTCCCGCAGGACATGGTTCCCGCTATCGGCGATCACCGCCCGCCAGGGTCCAGCGTCCGGCCCCTCTGGGCGGACCGAGATGCTGCCGAGGGTTCCGAAGCGCGCCTGGGCCGCCGGCCCGTCTTCATATCCCTTTCCGGACTTGGCATCGCCCAGCCAGGGCTCCACCGTGCCATCGGCGGCCATGAGCCGGATCCGGTTGCCGATGGGATCCAATACCAGCCACTTGCCCGCCATTCTGGGGTCGGGATGGGCGCCGGTGAAGGCCAGCCGGTTGAGGTCGCTGAACCGCGCCGCCGGCCCCGGGCCCGTCCATGATCCCTTCTCGGTGGGGCTGCCCGCCAGCAGGCCCATGCGGGGCTCCATCAGGTCCGAGGTTTCCACATAGCCGCAGGCGGGCAGGATCTTGTCGAACAGGGTGGCCACCGGTCGGTGGCGATGATGAGGGTCTGGATCACGGCCGGATGCTCTGAGCCGATCGCAGCCACCCGCACCTGGAGCTTGCGGGTGCCTACCAGGAAGTCGGCGGGGGCGGTGTAGACGCAGGTTCCGTCCGGGCCCGGTGTGAGGGTGCCGGCGGGTTCCTCCGCCGCCCAGAGGCTGCTGGCGGTCCGCACCAGGCTCCATTGCCACCGGATGGCCGAGCCGGCCCCCGCCAAGGTGGCGGTGAGCACGGCGCTGGTTCCCGGATCAAGGGATGGGCGGTCAACGGTCACCCGCACCTGGGCCGGGAGGGACGCGCCGCCCAGGCAGAACAAGGCCGGGGTCAGGATGGATGAAAGTGAAGTTCGCAAGCAGCCTCCAGGGGTCCAGGCCGGCCGGGATCGGAGGGGGAGGAGAGGGCGCCGAGCCGGGGGCGGTCGGGCCTGCCTTATTTATGCTATAAGTAATAAATAAGTTTCACCAGCCGATCCAGCAGGCCCAAGACTCGCCAAGGCTAGGATTCCACCTTCTCTTCGTGGACCACCGGCCAACCCTCCCAACCCCTACGGCGCCTTGGGCTTGGACAATCCCACCTTGTCCGACAGCAGCGCCGCCAGCCTGGCGTCGGTGAGGGTCAGCTGGTCCAGGATCTTGGCCGCCTTCTTGGCCTGCATGCCGGCAAGGAGGCTCACGGCCACCGACGGGTCCAGGGCGGCCAGTTCCTTGAGCGCCTTGGCCCCGGCGATGGGGTCCATGGCCTCGTAGGTGCGGATCAGCTGGGGGTCGATGGGCGGCCGGGTGCGCAGGGCTTCCAACTGGTCCGTGGCCTCCTTGACCGCCTTCTCCCGGGCCTCGAGATCGGCCCGGTCCTTGTCAAGGGTGCCCTGGAGCGTGGTCAGCCGCTGCTCCAGGGAACGCAGGTCGCCCTCCTTCTGGGCCACCGCCTTCTCCCTGGCCTGAAGCTTCTCGGCCAGTTCGCCCACCCGGATCCCTTCGGCGGGGGTGGCCTTGGGATCCTGGGCGGAAAGCCAGATGACGCCGGCGGAGAGCGCCAGCGGAGCGACAATGTAGGTCAGGGTCTTCAGGTTCATGGGGTCGCCTCGCTGGCTTGGGAGGATGGGCCGATCCGGTAGCGGAGCACGGCCATTTCGTCCATGTCCCGCGCCTCGTCCCTCTGGGCTTCCAGGGCATGTTGTTCCTGGCGCCGCTCCTTGAGCCGGACCAGCATCAGGTGGGCCCGGTGGGCCCGCATCAGTTCCTGGCGGGCGGCGGTGACCCGCAGCTGCGCTTTGCGCACCTCGCCCTGGGCCGCGGCGACCCGGCGCTCCAGCACCAGCAGGAACCGTTCCACCGCCCGCCACTGTTCCAGATCGATCACCTGGTTGAGGGCGGTGCGGCGGGCCTCGACCGTTTCCAGCTGGGCCTTATGCAGACTGGCCAGCTCGGCCCGGGCCTCGGTCTCCAGCACCAGCATGCGGGCCAGGGTGCGCTGGGCGACCTCCTCCAGGGAGTGCCTGAGCTTGAGCAGGGATTCGAGCCGGAACCGGAAGCGGGCCGCCATGTCACACCGCCGCTGGGATCAGGAAGGGGGCGAGGTCGATGCCGAAGATCTTGCCCATGGCCAAAAGGGTCTCGTGGTAGGTCGACCCCTCGGCCACCGCCTGGCGCAGGAAGCCCAGGATGGCGGGCTGGAACTGGATGGCCTGGTCGATGTTGGGGCTGGATCCCTTGGTGTAGGCGCCGATCTGGATCAGGTCCTCGGCCTCGTTGTAGGTGGCCAGCAGGTCCCTCAGCTTGGCCGAGAGTTGCTTCTGCTCGGGGATGGCCAGGGCCGAGAACAACCGGGAGATGCTGGGCAGGACGTCGATGGCGGGGAAATGATTCTTGGCGGCCAGCCGCCGGGACAGGACCACGTGGCCGTCCAGGATGCCCCGGGTGGCGTCGGCGATGGGTTCGTTCATGTCGTCGCCCTCCACCAGGACGGTGTAGATCCCGGTGATGGAGCCCTGGTTCTCGAAGGTGCCGGCCCGTTCCATGAGCCGGGGCAGCAGGGCGAACACCGAGGGGGTGTAGCCCCGGGACGAGGGCGGCTCGCCCGCGGAAAGCCCCACTTCCCGCTGGGCCATGGCGAAGCGGGTGACGCTGTCCATCATCAGCAGGACATCCTTGCCCTGGCGCATGAAATACTCCGCTACCGCGGTGCCTGCCAGGGCGCAGCGCAGTCGCAACAGGGGGGTCTGGTCGCTGGTGGCCACCACCACCACGCTCCGGGCCAGGCCTTCCGGGCCCAGATCGTTGTCGATGAATTCCCGCAGCTCGCGGCCCCGCTCCCCCACCAGGGCGATGACGTTCACCTGGGCCGTGGTGTTGCGGGCGATCATGCCCAGCAGGGTCGACTTGCCCACTCCCGATCCGGCGAAGATGCCGATCCGCTGGCCCTTGCCCAGGGTGAGCAGGCCGTCCAGGCTGCGCACGCCAGTGGCGAGCACTTCGTTGATGCGTTTGCGCTGCATGGGGTTGGGCGGCCGGCCGTGGATGGGCACCCGGTCCCGCACCTGGATCGGCGGACCGGAATCCAGGGGCCGGCCCAGGGGATCGATCACCCGGCCCAGCAGGTGCTCCGACACCGGCAGTTCCGGCTGGTGGCCAGTGGCTTCCACCAGCAGCCCGGGACGGATGCCGTCGGTATTTTCGACCGGCATGAGCATCACCTGATGATCATGGAAGCCCACCACTTCTGCCATGATCTGGCCGCCGTCGCCCAGGTGGATGATCATCTGCTCGCCCACCGACCCTTCGGGACCGCAGGACTCGACGATCAGGCCCACCACTTTGGAAACCCGGCCCAGCATCTTCCCCGGAGGGAGGCCGCGGACCTGCTGGGCGAGGGCGTGGAGATCCATCAGAGGGCCTCCTGTTCCCGGAACCGGTCCACCAGCACCATGAGCCGCTTCACCCGGTCTTCCAGGGAGGCGTCCACCACTCCGGTGGCGGCCTCCACCCGCAGGCTGCCCCGGCTCAGCTCGGCGTCCTCCTGCAGGGCCACGCCCGGGTGCAGCTGGGAACCGGCGCCAAGGGCTTCCAGGTCCTTGGGATTCAAGTGGATGGACACGGCAGCATCGGGATTCTCGCTGGCCCCGGGGAAGGGGTGGGCGGTCAGGACCGCCTCCAGCAGGGGTTGGATGGTGGCAGCGCCATGCTCGATCGCCCGGCCGGCGAGGTATTCGCCGATGGCCAGGGCCAGGGCGATGATCTCGTCCTGGGCGGCCCGTTCCCGCAGGGAGAGAGCGGCGGACAACTCCTGGAGATGGCCGTCCAGGCGCTGGATGTGGGTCCGGTACTGGCTTTCCCCGAACTGGCGGCCCTCGGTCTCGCCCGCGGCGAAGCCTTCCTCATAGCCCCGGCGGGCGGTGTCCAGGGCATCCCGCTCGGCCTGCTGGAGCTTCTCGTAGATCACCTGGTCCACCGAGGCGAGCCGCTTGGCGTCCTCCTCCGGGGTGCTCAGGGCCGAGCCCAGCGGCGCGTCGTTGTCGTCGGTCGCGTCGGGCAGGGGATTGGAGAAGTGGGCGGTGAAGTAGGGGAAGGACTCGATGGTGTGGTGCTCGACCCGATGGGCCCGGATGATCCGCTCAACTGACATAGTCGTCTCCGCCACCGCCACCGATGCTGATGACGCCTTCCTCTTCCAGCTGACGGACGATCTCCACGATTTCGTGCTGGGCCTTTTCCACGTCCTTGAGTTTCACCGGTCCCATGAATTCCATTTCCTCCTTCATCAGTTCCACCGCCCGGGACGACATGTTGCGGAAGAACTGGCCGCGCAGTTCGTCGCTGGTGCCCTTCAGGGCGCTGGTGAGGGACTTCTTGTCCACCCGCTTGAGGATCTCGGCGATGCCCAGGTCGTCGATGAGCAGGATGTCGTCGAACACGAACATGAGGTCGCGGATGCTGGCGGCCAGCTGGGGGTTCTCGTTCTCGATCTTCTCCAGCACCACCCGGCCGGTGGTGCGGTCCATGCGGTTGAACAGCTCGGCCACGGCGCGCACACCGCCGTAGGCCTCGGTGGCGAACGAGCCCAGGGCTTCCAGCTTCTGCTCCAGGATCAGGGAGATGCGCCGCACCACCTCCGGGCTGATCTCCTGCAGGTTGGCCATGCGCATTACGACGTCGGCCCGCAGGGTCTCGGGCAGGCTGGAGATGAGGTCCCCGGCCTGGGTGGCGTTGAGGTGGGCCAGGATCAGGGCGATGGTCTGGGGGTGCTCGTTCTGGATGAACTTGCTCAGCTGGGCGGGGTTGGCCCGCTCGATGCTGGAGAATCCGGCCGAGGACTCCAGGGCCTTGGTGAGCCGGTCGATGATCTTCCGGGCCGCCTCGGGTCCCACGGACTTGATGAGCAGCTTCTTGGCGTATTCGATCCCGCCCTGGGCGATGTAGGTCCGCGCCAGGGTCATGGTGTGGAATTCTTCCAGCACTTCGTCCGCGGTTTCGGGCTGGATGTGCTTGGTGAGGGCGATTTCCTTGGAGATGTTCTGGATCTCGTCTTCTTCCAGGAACTTGAAGATGTTGGAGGCGACTTCGTCGCCCAGCGACACCATCAGCACGGCGGCTTTCTGGGCCCCGGTCAGCTTGGCCATCTCACCTCCCGTCCTCGATGATCCAAGACCGGACCAGGGAGGCCACGGTTTCGGCGTCGGTCATGGTGCTTTCCTGGATACGCTTGCGGATCATGGTCCGGCGCTGGGCCTCCGGGGCGCCGGAGGCCCCTTCGGCGTTCAGTTCGGCTTCGATTTCGGACTGCATTTCGCTCACCGACTTGGTCGGGGTGAACTTCCGGGGAGCGTTGGGATGCTCGGGGTCCTCGACGCTCCCGTCAGCCAGGTGGACCCGCAGCGGGGCCGGACGGTTCAGGGCCGATCCCAGCCGCCGGAGCAGGGGCAGCACCACCAGGAAGAAGACGATCAGCCCGAGGATGAAGTAGCCGACCACCGGCGCCAGTTCCCGGCCCCAGCTGATGTACTGCTGGCGCTGCTCCTCCTTCTCCTCCTTGGGGTTGGTCAAGGGCGCGAAGGCGATGTTCTCCACGGTCAGGTCATCCCCGCGCTTGGCCTGGAAGCCCACCGCCGAGGACACCTGGTCGTGGATCTTCTTGAGCTCGTCCGGGCTGCGGGGCACCAGCTTCTCCTGGGGTTCGCCCTTGGCGTCCTTGTCCCACTGGCTGGCGTTGTCCACGATCACGGCGATGGACATGTGCTTGATCGACCCGGGTGCTTGTTCAGTAGACCGGTTGGTCTTGCTGATCTCGAAGTGGGTGTCGGTCTCTTCATGGTCCTTCAGGTCGGTGGCTTTCCCGCCGCCGCCGCCGCCGCCGGTGGCCGGAGCCACGTTGCTGGCGGTTCCGGGTACGCCGCCGCCGGCATCCTGTTTCATTTCATGGTCCTTGATGACCTTGGTCTCCCGCTCCACCTGGCCCTGGGGATTGTAGGACTCCTCGTCGGTCTTCACCTTGTCGAAGTCCAGGTCCACGTGGGCGGTGGCCCTCACCTTGCCGATGCCCACCACCGGTTCCAGCAGGTCGGTGACCTGCTGCACCAGGTGGTCCTCCTCTTCCCGCTGGACCTTCTTCTGGGAATCCGAAGCGCCGACCATGGGGTCGGTTCCGCTCCGGGACAGGATCCGGCTGAACTGGTCGATGACCACCACGTTCTCGGGCTTGAGGCCGGCCACGCTGGCGGCCAGCAGGTTGACGATGGCCTGGGTGTTCTCCTCGGGCAGGATCTTGGTTCCTTTGAGCTTCAACAGCACCGAAGCCTTGGCGTCCTCCTTCTCGGTGACGAAGGGGCTGTCGTTGGCCGGGGTGATGTGGACCGTGGCCTGGGCCACCTGCTGGATGGACATGATGGTCCGGCCCAGTTCCCCCTCCATGGCCCGCTGGTACATGACCTTCTGGGTGAAATCGGTGGTGGTCAGGCTGGGGGCCTCCAGCTTGTCGAAGCCGATGCCTTCGCCCTTGGGCAGACCTTCCCCGGCGAACTGGAGCCGCAGGTCCCCGACCCGGTCCGCCGGCACCGAGACGGTCCGCTGGTCCTGGCTCAGATCATATTTGGTGTTGGTCTTCTTCAGCTCCTCGACGATCCGGTTGGCGTCCTGGGGCGGGAGGTTGGAGAACAGGACCCCCATGTTCTCCTGGCTGGCCCAGAGGCCGAACCCGACCAGGACCAGCAGCACCGTCAAGGTTATGGCGGCGACCATGCCCTTCTGGGTGGTGGTGAGATCCTTCAGCGCGTTCTGGATCTGGGATGAGATGTTGCTTTCGTCGTCGGCCATGGTTTCCTTCCGTCCCCTCGATGGCCGAGAGCCTATGCGCTACATCTGCATCTGCATCACTGCCCGGTAAGCATCGACCAGCTTTGATCGAACGGCCATCATCATCTGGAAACTGACATCAGCCTTCTGGACCGCCAGGATAGCCGTGTGCATGTCAGTAGCATCACCACTCATCAAGTTCCGTGCCTCTTGCTCGGATCCGGTCTGGGCGGCGTTCACTTCCTTCAGCGCCTGTTGCAGGAGGTCGCCGAAGGAGGAGCCCTCGGCCGCGCCCTGGCTGCCGGAAGCCGCGCTGCTGCTGACTCCCGACCCGGGGGTCAGGGCGGGAAGCTGGCTTAGGTTGAGGAGGGGGTCCATGGGGATAACCTAGGAAGGGTCGCCTTAAGGGTGGGGCAAAGGGGCGATGGGGGCCAGTCAGAATTCCGTCACTGGGCCGATTTCGCCCATTGGGGGGCGTTCACGGCAGGTTCACTGAACCCTAAGCAAGTCCTGGGCCGATAGCTCCATGGTCCGGACCGCCCGAACCACGGCGACGTTGGCTTCGAAGCTCCGGCTGGACTCGGTGAGGTTCACCATCTCCTCCACCGGGTTCACGTTGGGATACTGGACGATGCCGTTGGCGTCGGCGTCCGGATGATTGGGGTCGTACTTGTTGAGGAACGGATCCATGGAGGCCTGGACTCCGGCCACGGCGACCCCGGTCACGGGCGTGCCGTCGGCGTCCTGGCCCAGGGAGACCATCTGGAACACCGCCTCCTTCTTCCGGTAGGGGCCGCCGTCGGGGGTGCGGGTGGTCTCGACGTTGGCGATGTTGGAGGCGGCCAACTGGACCCGGAGCCGCTGGGCGAACATGCCCGAGGCGGCGATGCTCTTGATCGCGTCGAAGGTGGACATCACTTGGCCCCGTCACGGATGGCGCCCAGCAGCCGGCGCAGTTCGGCCTGGGCGAAATTCGAACTCAACTGATAGGTGTTCTGGGTCTTGGCCAGGAGCATGGTCTGCTGGTCAAGGCTGACGTCATTGAGATCGTTGCGCTCGTAGGCCGGGTGGGAGGGGTCCGAACTGGACTGGCCCAGGGTACCCGAGGCGCTGGGGAAATGGCTGGGCAGGGAAGGGGTGGTGGGCGAGAACTGCCTATCCATCGCGGCCATCTCCTGCTTGAAGGCGTCCTCGAAGGAGAAGTCCTGGGCGTGGTAGCCGGGGGTGTCGATGTTGGCGAGGTTGCCGGCGATGAGGGTCATCCGCCGGGTGGCCAGGGTCATGCTCTTGTCCATCATCTGGATCATCGGGTTGCTTGAAACAAGATCAAACATGGGCGCACCTATGGGCGGGCGCCGGTCGCGGACACCCGGTGAAGACCATTGCATGGTTCGTGCCGGTCCGGAAGCGACCGATTTGAACATCCCTTTGCCCGCAATGTCCGTCGCCTTGCTAAACTTCTGGCATACCCAAAAGGATCGAGCATGATTCTCACCCATCGGCAGCACCAAGGCGTGACCATAATCAATCCCGAAGGCAAGATAACCCTGGGGGACGGAGACCAGGAGCTGGGCGAGGCGGTGCGTGGCGTTCTGGAGGAGGGCTGCCGGAAGGTCATCATCAACTTCACTAAAGTCAGCTACCTGGATTCCTCCGGTGTGGGCGAGTTGGTCGGCTGCTACACCTCCATCAAGAATAAGGGCGGGGAGCTGCGGGTCTGCGGCATGAACAGCCGGATCTACAACCTGATCACCATGACCAGCCTGCATTCGGTGTTCGACGTCAAGGACACGGAAGAGGAATCCCTCGCCGGTTTCTGACCTACCCATAGGCACTGAATGGCCCGCTACCCTCTGCCTCTGTTCCTCCTGGCCGCCCAGATCGTTTCGCCGGGGCTGGCCGCGGCTGAGGCCACGCCGGTGCTGCAGTTTCTGGATCTCAAGGGCGGCAACGCGGACGATGCGGCCTTTGCCCAGGTGGCGGCGAACCTGGTGGTGGGCGCACCCCTGGTCGATTCGGCCTTCCAGACCTCCCTGGCCGCGATCCGCCTGACCGACCGGTTCCGGCGGGTGGACGGGCGCTTGACGGCCAGGGCGGACGGAGTGGTGGCGGAAGTGCGGCTGGATCCCTGGCCTGCCATCCATCGCCTGGCCTGGGAGGGCGATGCCCGCCGGCCGGTGGTCAGGAAGCTGATCCGCGGCTTGCGCAAAGGCATGCGCCCGGGGGATCTCAGGCTCGGGGTCTGGACCCGGGACCTGCAGGCCAAGCTGGTGGAAGCCGGTTATCCCTCGGCCAAGGTTTCCTGGACCCGGGGCGATGAGGACCGGCAACTGGCCATCACCGTGGACCTGGGCCAGGGCTCCCTGCTCCAGCGGGTCGAGGTGGCGGGCGATCCGGCGCCCTATACCCGGGACGAACTCGTCCACGCCACCGGGCTGGTGCCGGGGCGCACCCTGTGGAACTCGGCGGTGCAGCTGGAAACCTCCCGCAACCTGAGGCGGATGTTTCAGAAGCACCAGCGCTACGAGGCCCGGGCAGATTTGGCCTGGGACGGGACCGGCACGCTGCGGCTCACCGTCGCCCCCGGCCCGAGGGTGCTGCTGGAGTCCGAGGGCGACGGCCTGGGCTGGTCCACCAGCCTCAAGGACCTGGTCCCCCTGGCCCGGGCCCAGAGCTACAGCCCGGAGCTGCTGGACGAGGGCGACCGCCGGATCGTGCGCTTTTTCCGGAACCAGGGCTACCTGGACGCCCAGGTGGGGCACCGCCGGGAAGTGACCCGCACCGAGCCGGTGGCCTACCAGGAGGTGACGGTCACCTACAGCATCCGCCGGGGCGAACGGTCCCGCCTGGACCGGGTGGAGTTCGAAGGGAACCAGGCGTTCACCGCGGCGGAATTGACCCGGGCCGCCGACCTGCCGGGACGGATCCTGTCCTTCGGCGCGCCCAATGTGACCCCCGATCTCCTGGACGCCCTGGAGGCCAGGGTGCAGGCGTTCTACCTGAACCGGGGCTACCCCGAAGCCGGCCTGCGGCGGCAGTTGGAGCGCAAGGACGGCTCGACCCGGCTGGTGTTCCGGGTCCGGGAAGGCCAGCGGCGCCTCCTGCAATGGATCCGGCTGGAACTCCCGCCCGGGGGCTTCGGCGATCCCTGGAGCCTGGGGGATTGCCTGCCGCTCATCTTCTCGGACAAGGCCAACCGGATCGGTACCGGTGAAGGGGTCCGGACCTACCTCAGCGACCGTCCGGGCCTGGAAGGGGTCCGGGGCGATGTGACCCTGACCGGCGATCCGGGCGGTCCGATGGTCCTGACCCTGGTCCTGGCCAAGCCGATCCCTTTGCTGAAAGCCGATCTGGGCCGGATGTTCACCGCCATCAAGCAGCAGCGCCTTCCCGCCCTGGGTGTGGTGCGGCCCCTGGTGCGGCTGACCCTGGAGCCGGTGGCCGACGGCACCGGGGTCCGGATCGAAGTTCCGGCCCAGCCCACGGAGCAGGTGCAGCGGCTGGTGGTTTCGGGCAGCGACAAGACCCACGCCAAGGCCGTGCTCAGGGAGACCAAGCTGCAGCCCGGGGCGCCCTTGGACACCGACCAGCTGTCCCGGGCCCAGGCCCGGCTGAGCTACCTGGGCGCGTTCCAGCGGGTGGACCTCAAGAGTCTGGTGGCCCAGGGGGCCCAGGATCCGGATAGTCCGCCGGCCAAGGAGGGGCCGTCGGTGCCCTGGAAGGAGGGGGATCTCCAGCTGAGCCTCGAGGAGCGGCCCCCCTATGTGATCAGCAACTCCTTCAGCTACGACAAGAGTCAGGGCTACGCCTTCGGGGTGGGGCTGACCCAGCTCAACGTGGGCGGCATGGGCCGCACCATCGATTACGGGATCCGCGCTGGCGACGGCACCATCCATAACCCCACTTTGGCCAAGATCTTCCCCACCGGGACCTACGACCGGTCGGTGGATTCCTTCACCGTGGGCTATACCGACCCCTGGTTCGAACCGGGGATCCTGAGCGGCTGGCTGGCGGACCGGACCCAGTACCGGGCCGAGGCGGCCTACATCCAGGAACGGCAATCGCTCTACCTGCTGCACCGGCGGCGGGTGCTGAACTCGCTGCAGTGGTCCCTGACCCCCCAGGTGTCGTTCCAGCTCGGCCATCGCTGGGAGCGGGTGGATACGGCGGCGGCGCCGGACATCCCGGGGCTCACCAGCCTGGCCCTGTCCATCGTGGCGCGCTATCCCGAGCATGTGGTCATTTCGGCGCCTTTTGCCCAGGTGGCTCGGGACACGAGGGACAACGCCTTCGATCCCATACGGGGCATGTATTCCGTGGCGCGGCTGGAGTTCGCCAACCAGTTTTTCGGCACCACCGCCGACAGCAGCTTCGTGAAGCTGGATCTGCGCAACCAATGGACCTGGCCGGTGGGCGCCAAGGCCAGGGCCGGGGTGGTGGCCCTGGGGCTCCGGGTGGGCATGGCCAAACCCACGGCCACCTCGGCCGAGAATTTTCCCCTTTCGGAGCGCTTCTTCGCCGGCGGGCCGTTCACCTTCCGGGGGGTCGAACCGGACGCCCTGGGCGTCCAGGCCCAGGTGCCCCAGTATTACGCGAACAACAATCAGCCGGTCCTGAACGCCAACGGCCAGCAGGTCACCTACGCCACCCCCGTGGGCGGCCAGGGCCTGGCCCTCATCAACCTGGAGTACCGGTTCCCGATGATCCGGCCAACCGTGTGGGGTGAGGTCTTCGTGGATTCCGGCCAGGTCTACCAGAGCCTCAGCCACCTGCCGGCCAAGCCGGGGGTGAACGGCGCGCCGGACACGCCGGCCACAGGGTTTCCGCCCTTCCGCACCGCCCTGGGGCTGGGGCTGATCTTCAAGATCGGCATCCCGCTCAAGATCGAATACGCCGCCGACATCAAGCGGATCCTGGGGCAACCAAGGTCCCAGGATGACCGGGACACCCAGCTCAAGTCGCTGCTGGTCTCCGCCGGGTTCCAGTTCTAGTTGCACCGGGGCGTCCGGGTTCCGGTCCGGCCGTGCCTGCCGGCGGCTCCAGGGGCGCGGTCCGTCCCTGGGGGTTCTGCGCCGACCCACGCCGTCTTCGGTGCAAGGCGCCGACCCAGAAGTACCTCGCGGCGGAACCCCGCCGCTCGGTTTGCCGTATGAGGACTCATTGGCCTGGAAACATTGCCCTG
>Ga0302193_10002011_pt1 | contig 17073 bp, 17 predicted proteins | sample II_Bog_E3_3_FD_200228 | JGI IMG/M metagenome (GOLD analysis project Ga0302193, IMG submission 200228) | Peat permafrost microbial communities from Stordalen Mire near Abisko, Sweden - II_Bog_E3_3 | ecosystem: Environmental > Terrestrial > Soil > Wetlands > Peat | place: Sweden: Abisko...
GATGATTACGTCATAGGAATTGCTCATTTGCCGCCCAAACGATCCGCGCCGAAGGCGATGTCCAGGGCCTTGCCAGCGCTATGACCGGCATCGAAGGCCTCGGCCGAGACCTTCTTGCCGGAAGCGCGGCCCTGGCGGAAGGCCATGTTCAGTTTGGTGAATTCCGCCTCGACCACATCCTTGCGCACCACCACCAGATCGCGGCCGGTGGCCCGCAGAGTGGCGTTGTCCCGCTCATGCTTGCTGGCGATCAGCTTGTCGGCCAGGGAAATGGCCATACCGAACAGGAATGAGCCCTTCTCGTCCTGGCTGTGGCGGATGAAACGCTGGCGGCGGGCATAATCCTCCCAGCCGCTCTGCAGGGCGGCGGCGATGACCTCATAGATGCTCATGCCCATCTCGACACTGGCGCTCATGCCGAAGAAGACATAACGGATCCGCCCGGTCTGGTCCTTTTCCCGCCAAACCTTGCAATCGCAGAATTCGGCGATGGCCGGGACGCAGGCCGAGATGGGCTGGCGCTGCTTGCGATTGGTCTCGATGGCCGACTGGACACAAGACTCTTCCCGCAGCTCCAGATCGCTGAGGGAAAGATCATGGCGGTCCAGCAGTTCAGCCAGCTTGGCCGCCGCCGACAAGGCCTCGGCCTCGGTGCAACCGTTGGCGATGGTCTTGGCCCGCAAGGCCTGAAGACGGCCCTTCAGCTTGTCGAGATCGGGACTCACCATTCCACCGACCCGCCGGGCAACTTGGAGCGGGCCAGCAGCAGGGTCTCGGGCAGGATGCCGGCCAGTTCCGCCAGCTTCTCCGCCGTCTCGTCGCTTTCCAGCACGAAGTCGAGCACGGCGCCCAGGAATTCAGACTCGGCAAGGCGGGCCCGCAGCTCGTCCTGACCGCAGCCGGTCAGGGCCAGAAAGCGGGGCAAAAGGTCTTCATCGGCGGCGATCATCGCCACGGCCTGCAAGGCCAGAGCCTCGGCGGCCTCGCGGCCGGGTATGGGGGATTTGGGCGGCATAATGTCTCTTGGAGAATTCAGCTGGCCGGCATCATGGCCCGCCCGGCTTAAGACGGCAAGCACCAGCGGTTCCGCCCCTGGCCCTTGGCCTCGTAAAGGGCGACGTCGGCGGTCCGCAGCAGATCGTTGAAGGTCATCATCTGGCTGGTCAAACTGCCGATGCCGATGCTGACCGTGAAGGTGACCTCGCCGCCCTTGCCGTCGGCCACCAGTTGCGCCCGGACCACCGTCAACAGCCGCTCGGCCACCTCGATGGCGCTGTCCTGATCTGACTCGGGCAACAGCACCACAAACTCCTCGCCGCCGAAGCGACCCAGGCGGTCGGTGGTGCGCAGACAGCTGCGGGTCACCTGGGCCAGCCGCACCAGAACCATGTCCCCCACCTGATGGCCATAGCCGTCGTTGATGGCCTTGAAGTGATCGGCATCAATCATCAGCAAGGACAGGGGGTGGCCGTAACGCTTGGCCAGGGAAAAGATTTCCTGGGCGGCATCAAGGAAGGCGCGGCGGTTCTGGGTCGCGGTCAGGGGATCGGTGGTAGCCAGATCCATCAGCTTGCGCTCATAGGCTTTGCGCTCGGTGATGTCGCGCACCACGCCCACGTGGATGCGCCGGTCATTGATGGTTGTCGCACCCACCGTCACCTCGACGGGAAACTCCGAGCCGTCCTTGCGCCGCCCATGGACGTCGCGGCCACCGGCCATATTTCGCCGCCCCATCCGATCATGGACAGCGATGAAACGGTCATGAACCGTGGCATAGGCCCTGGGCATCAGCCGATTGACCGAGGTGCCCAAAACCTCGTCGGCCTTATAGCCGAACAGAGTCTCGGCAGCCGGATTGAAGGCCCGAATCAGCCCCTCTTCGTCGATGACCACCACACCGTCCTGGGTGGTGTCGAGAAAGGCCCGCAGCCGCTTCTCGCTTTCCGCCACCCGCTGGCCGTTGCGCTGGAAAGCCTGGATCACGCCTGCCACGCCCAAGGCCAGCAAAAGACCGGCGATTTCAAGCCAATCCAAATGATGCGTCCCCGCCCCCCAGCCTTCGACGGGCACTGCCGCCAGCTGCCAGATGCCGCCGGGGACATTGACGTTCATGATCAGGGCGTCCTCGGCGAAAATTCCTGGATCGCCGTAAAACACCTCGCCGTCCTCGCCCTGGCCGTCGCGCCCGCGCATGGAATAGCGCACACCCTCGCTGCTTAAGGCTCCGTCCAGACCGACCGAGCGAAACAAATTGTCCGCATCCAAAACGATGCTGACCAGCCCCCAATAATGGCCATCAGGAAAGAACACCGGGGTGCGGCTGATCAAGCCGATGCCGCCTTGGCGCAGAGATACCGGGCCAGCCAGGATAGTGCTGCGGCTTTCGATGGCCCGTTTAACCACTGGCCATTGGGTCGGCACCTCGGGGTAATAAAGCCCCATGGCCGCCTGATTGCTCTCCAGCGGGTAGATCAGAGAAATGCGGTTGCCCGGAGCAATCGCGATGTTGCGGACGTGGCGCCCGAACTGATGCAGCGCCTGCAGGGCCACGCCTGCGCCGGGATTATCGACGCCGTTCTGCGAGATGATATAGGCCACCATGCCGTTGGCCAGAAAGACGTTGGCGTTCAGCTCCGCCTCCAGCCGCGCCAAATGGGTCAGGGCTTCCTGGCTGACATGGCTGCGAGCAATCTGATACTGGCGCTCGCGCTCGGTGGACACGCCAAAGTGAACCAACAGCCCCAGCAGGACGAAGGCCAGCACTCCTGGTATCAGGCTTTTGACACGAATGGCCTTGATGGTCCTGATCACACCCTCCCGCTGATGGCGCCCCTCCACCAGAAGTTTGCTCTTTGGGAATGCTAACCTATTGGAGGGCCAGGAGGAAAGCTCGCGGAAGGATAACCACCCCACTCTAATGGAGGAGGGCTTGGCGCAATTGCCGCAAAGGAGTTTCCCACTGGCCGGGCTCTTGCTGGCGGAACAGCCGCATGGAGGGATACCAGAGGCAATCTTGCCGCCCCAACTGCCAACGCCAGTCAGGGGCGAATTCAATCAGGGTGAAGACCGGGCGGTTCAGGGCTCCGGCCAGATGCACCACCGAGGTATCGACCCCCACCACCAGATCGAGGCCATTCATCAGGGCGGCACAATCCTGGAAATCCGCCAGCTCCGGCCCGGCCACCAGATGCGGCCCCGGAAGGTCGAGGGCGGCCAGTTCGTCGTCACGGACATCCTTTTGCAGGATCACCGGAGTTATTCCCGGCAGCCTCATCAGCGCCGCGAAAGCCTCGGCCGGCAAGGAGCGATGGCGGTCGCGGCGCAGCTGCGGATTGCCCCGCCAGGCGAAACCTACCTTGCGACCCGGCAAAGCCGCCAGCAGCCGCCGCCAGACCTCCGTCGCCTCAGGGTCAGCGGACAGATAGGGCACCGCCTGGGGAATGCCCGGCATCAGCCCGGCCAGACTCATCATCGGGCATTGCACGTCGAAGGACAAAATGACCGAGCCGAAAGGCACCACCCGCAGCCCCTCGATGCCGGAGAACAGCCGGACCAAGGGCTCGGGGGCTTCGACGATTACCTTCCAGCCGTCCCGCACCAGCCGGGGCAGATAGCGGCAGAAATGGATCATGTCGCCCATGCCCTGCTCGGGCCAGACCAGCATGCACCTGCCATTGGCGGCATCGCCGCTCCAACGGGGATATTCCGCATAGCGCAGCTTCTGCGGCCAATCTTCGAACTGCCAGCGCCATTCGTAATCGGGCCAGCCTTTGTCCATCTCGCCTTGCAGCAGATAAGCAATGCCGCGATTGAGGTGACCTTGGGCGAAATCAGCATCGCATTCCACCGCCCGGCTGTAGCAGGCCAAGGCCTGGGGCAGTTCGTTGCGCTCCTTGAAGACATTGCCCAGATTGGAATGAGCCATGGCATTGCCCGGCTTCAGGGCGATGGCGGTGCGGCAGGCCGCCTCGGCGTCTTCCAGCCTTCCGGCCTCTTTCAAGGCATTGCCCATGTTGGAATGGGCCTCGGCGAAGTCGGGCTTCAGGGCGATGGCCTGGGCAAAGGCTCCGACCGCCTCCTCATAGCGGCCCATGGCGTCCAGGGCATTGCCCAGACAAAGATGAGCCAGAGGTGAACCGGGCTTCAGGCGCAAGGTTTCGTAGGCGGCCCCCAAGGCCTCCTCGAAGCGGTTATGGGACCGCAAAAGATTGCTGAGATTGAGATGAGTCTCGGGGGCGGCGGGGTCGATCATCAGGGAGCGGCCAAAGGATTGCAGGGCCAGATCGGCCTCGCCCAATTCCTTCAGCACCACCCCTAAGCCGCTATGAGCCTTGGCATAGCGAGGCGACAGGGCGATGGCTTGGCGGTAACTTTCCGCCGCCTCGGCATAGCGTTCCTGGCCCTTAAGGGCACCACCCAGATTGAGATGAGCCTCGGGGTAGTTGGGGCGCAAAGCCAGGGCGCGGCGGCAAGCCGCCTCGGACTCCTCGAAATAGCCCTGCTCCTCCAGCACCGTGCCCAGATTGCACCAGGCCTCGGCATAATCGGGCGACAGGGCCAGAGCTTTGCGAAAGGCTGCCTCGGCCTCCTCGCCCCGTTCCAGCTCGCGCAGGGCGACGCCTAGGTTGGAGTAAAAGGCCGCCGCCCCGTCGTTTAAGGCGATGGCCTGTTCGATCAACCCCACAGCCTCGGCATGACGCCCTTGCTGGCAGGCGATCACGCCCCGCAGATGCAGGCTGTCCGCATGACCGGGATGGTCCGCCAAAATGGCCCCATAGGCCGCCTCGGCCTGATCGAGCCGACCGTTCTGATGATGGTCAATAGCCTGGGCGAACAGGGCTTCGACGAGGGACATGGCGCTTGCGATCTCCGGGCATGATGCAGCTCATTTTGGTCCGTCAAATGTATCACCAAGATTTCATCGATGGCGATAGGGCCAAGCTTGGAAATCCATCCATCAGGGGCCATGTACTCTAAGTCTCGCACCTTACCATCGGTTCCTTTTTTGGAGGACAGAATGCGAAACGACGATCATCAGCCACCCCCGAACGCTCGCCGCAAGGCGCTGAAATGCATGGCCTGGGCCGGTGGCGGCTTGGTCTGGTCCCTGGTGGGCGGCGTCCCCCGGTCCCTGTTGCTGGGCGACGCCCAGGCAGCCACAGCCGCAGGAACCTTCCATTTCGCCCAAATCAGCGACAACCATTTCGGGTTCAACAAAGACGCCAATCCCGACGTCGTCTCCTCGGCCAAAGAATGCGTCACCCGCATCAACGGCCTGCCCAGTTCCCCGGCCTTCGTCCTGCATACCGGCGACATCACCCATCTGTCGAAGCCTGCTGAATTCGACCTTGCCCAGCAGGTTCTTGGCGGTTTGAGGGCCCCGGTCTTCTATACCCCCGGCGAGCATGACGTGCTGGACGAAACGCCCGGCGCCAATTACCGCAAGGCCTTTCCGCAAAAAACCATGGGTGACGGCTGGTACAGCTTCGACGCCGGCGGCGCCCACTTTATCGCCCTGATCAATGTCCTGGATTTCGCCACCAGCGGCCTGGGCGCCTTAGGGGCAGCCCAGTTGGAGTGGCTGGTCAGTGACGTCAAGGGACTCAGCTCCAGCACCCCCATCGTAATCTTCACCCATATCCCCATGTGGTCGGTCTATCCCCAATGGGGCTGGGGCACCGGTGATGCTCCGCAGGCCTTCGCCACCCTGAAGCGCTTCGGCTCGATCACCGTGCTGAACGGCCATATCCATCAGGTAATCCAGAAGGTGGAAGGTCACGTCTCCTTCCATACCGCCATGTCCACCGCCTATCCCCAACCCAAGCCCGGCGAAGGACCGGCACCCAGCCCGCTCAAACTTCCCGCCGATAAGCTGCGCACCGCCTTGGGCGTGCGAGCCATCGACATCGTCGCCGGCAAGGGACAGCTGGTGGTGGTCAATGATCCTTTGGAATTGTCCTGAAGGAGGTCGGCCATGACCCGACTGGCTTTGATCTTGGGAGTGGCGCTGACCGGCGCCCTCCTTACTCCGCTGGCGCTGGCCGAAGACGGCGGCGCCACCGTCACCATCCACAACTACGCCTATGAGCCGCCGGTCATCACCATCCCCAAGGGCGGCAAAGTCACCTGGATCAATAAGGACGACACGCCTCATACTGTGGTCGCAACAGACAAACAATTCCGCTCGCCGGCCATAGATACCGGCGACAGCTTCAGCAGGACCTACAACGAGGTTGGAACCTTTGGCTATGTCTGCGGACTACATCCGCAAATGAAGGGATCAGTGGTGGTCACGCCGGAGGTTACGGCCGCGCCATCCTATTGACGCGGATCGACCTCGGCCCAGCGGGATACGACGGCGGCCAGCCGCTTGCGGTTGATCGGCTTTGACAGGATGGGAAAGCAATTCTACGGAAGCTTGCTATTAATTCCCTCCAGGGCTTTGTCAGAGATTTTCATAGGAGGCTTCGTAGGCTTCTCGCTTCTCAGTGCGGCCAAGACCTCCCAATAAAGCTGCCCAGCGGCTTTGAAAGTGCCCTCGCGGCTACCATCCCCCAGATCAATTCCCCTGTTGATCAGAGCTGCAGTAATAACGCCTGCCGTCGTGTGATCAATTTCATCGCTCTGCGACATCGAAAGCCTCTACGATAAGTTGTTCCTGATCATCAGTAACAGCGCATGATATCCACGTCAATTCGCCTCCCGCCGTAGCATTTCCGCCGCCACCTCGTCGGCTTTCTTTGCCAGATCAACAAGCTCTGGAACGCTCTCATTGCCAGTCTCCCGTTCGATGGCGGCCAGCAGGGCCCGCATCTTCAGTAGCAAATCGGCGCGGGTGGTGGTGTCGAAGGGATCGATTATGGGGCGATGGTAGGGCGGAAACGATCCGGTCCGTTACCCTGATTTTCCGACAACTGCTTACCCCATGCTTACCCGGAAAATGTGGGCTTCTGATACGCCACCCCCAAAACGGACGAAACCCCTTGGTTTCCCAAGGGGTTTCGGTTGGTGGGCGCTACAAGGATTGAACTTGTGACCCCTTCCATGTCAAGGAACGAGAAGGACATCTAACCATATGAATTTTCTAGATTTATTACGCCTTCAAACGACCAAAAGCGACAGCACAAACAAGGAACATGACAGGAACTGCGACCAAATTGCGACCAAGAGATAAAGAGTGAACCCCTTCCCTCCGGTCCGCCCGACTGCTAAAAAATGGTCAAGCGATGGCCGACAGACCCTTTCGTTCAACTAGCGACAGGCGCTTCAAAGTGGTGCCTGCAGACTGTGTTTCACTCTACCCGGCTACAACAAACCGAATTCCCAGAAGACTTCCAGTTCACGGTAAAGACGGTCGCATAAAATTTAAGATGTCGCGCTCCTGGCGCAATTGCTCGATCTCGCGGCGAAGACGGCGGACTTCCTCTTTCTCGGCAATCTCGGCTTCGGCCGTTTTCAGATCGACCACACCGCCGTTGCGCCCATACTGCCGTCGCCAATTACGCAATAGGCCGTCGTCAATCCCCAGAGAGCGCGCAACTTCGGCGCTGCTGCGACCGCCTGCCTCAAACAGCCGAACGGCCTCGATCTTGAACTCCGTCGTGTAACTTCTGCGGGTCTGTCCTATTGGGTGCCTCCTTCCCCGAATATCCGGGTTTGTGGAGGTGTCCGCCAGACCGAGGCAAGATCATTTTGCGGAGGAGATGGACTAAGCGGACATGACTGTAACCATGAACTGTCATGAAAGCGCGGACATTTACGGCTTCGTGATGTTTACCATCTAGCACCTTCAGCGGCTTGGAATTGGCCCCTGATATTTTTAGCGAATTATGGCTTCGCCCACAAATGCGCAAGACCGACCCAGCTGCTTTTTTCCGTTCTCTTCTATGGCGGGCTTCAATCCGGCGCGCAACTAATTGCTCTGATATGATGGGGTTTGCTCATATAGTCTACTAGATAGTAGACTAGTTAATGGGCGTACGGGGTGTGAATATCTCGATGCCCTCTGCAGAAGGATAGCCGTCATGAGCAAGATCGACACCCGTGCCGCGCAGTTCACCCGCTTTAAGGTTGAGCCCTATAACCCCTACATTGGCGCCATCATTCATGGCCTCGATCTGAAAGAGATTAGTGACGAAGGCGTGCGCACCGACCTGCGCCGTGCCCTGGCGGAATACGGGGTGATTTTCTTTCGCAAGCAGACCCTGACCCCAGAGCAGCAGATCGATGTCGCCCGCGTGTTTGGCGACCCTGACAAGGCCAAGGCCTATTTCAATCGCCATAAAGACCATAAGACCATTGAGCTGATCGAGTACAAACCTGATCTCCCGACCTATGGCACCGACCAGTGGCATGCCGACATCACCTTCGTTCCCAATCCTCCCACCGGCACTGTGCTGTACGCCCGTAACGTTCCGCCTATCGGCGGCGACACCGCCTGGGCCAGCGGCACCTATGTCTATGACCGCCTTGATCCGGCCCTGCAGCAGTATCTTGAGACCTTGGAGGCTGTGCACAGCATCGAGCATAGCGGTTGGCCGGAATGGTTCCTGACCCAGACGAATGGTGATGAGCTTTATCGCCAAGCCCGCGCCGATAATCTGCCGTCCATTCACAAGGTAGTGCAGACCCATCCCATCACCGGCCGCAAGTTCGTCTTCGTCAGCCCCAACTTCACCCTGCGTATCCGCAGCCTCGGCCGTCAGCAGAGCGACTCGCTGCTGAACTTCCTGTTCAGCCTGTTCGAGAAGCCGGAGGCCCAAGCCCGCTGGCGCTGGGAGAATGACTCGCTGGCGATCTGGGACAACCGCGCCACCACCCATTATGCCGTGACCGACTACACCGAATACCGCCTGCTGCACCGCGTCACCTTCGGCGAGTAAGGACATTCACGACGGAGAGGCTCCTGGCGATAGGCCGGGAGCCTCTTCTTGTCTCTATATTTCGGGAGGCGTCATGCCACGCAAGATCATCGACATGCGGAGCCGTCCGGCATTCCTGCATGACTTCTACGGAGCCACGCCGGGAACCCCGGCCTTCGAGGGAGCCCGTTGGCTTAACCGCCGGGTGGGCTCGAAAAACGACAGCCATTTCACTAAGTCCCTGACCTTGGACGGCTTCGTCGGCGAGGTGCGGGATGCCGGCATCACCCGCGCGGTGATGGTCGGGCGCGATACCCCGGCCCTGCATATCCCCAACGACGTTATTGCCGAGTTGACCCATGCGCAGGAACTGCTCGTGGGCGTCGCCTCGGTGGATCCGCAGGCCCAGGGCTCCCGCCACGCTGTCGCCGAAATCGAGCGGGCGGTAACGCAACTAGGCTTAAAGGCCGTCAATGTCGAGCCTGGCTTCAATAACCCGCCGCTGAGGGCCGACGACCCGCTGCTGTTCCCGGTCTATGACGCTTGCCAGCAATTGGATGTGCCGGTGTTCATTATGTCCGGCCCAACCACTCCAGATCTTGACGACAATGATCCATCTGCCGTCGGTCGTTTGGCCCGAGCCTTCCCGGCTCTGCGCATTGTCTGCCATCACGGATTTTGGCCGCGAGTGGCTGAGATCATCGGGGTCGCCTTCCGCTACGAAAACGTCTTCTTGCTGCCGGACATGTATCTGTTCCTGCCCGGAAGCAGCCTCTATGTCGAGGCGGCCAACGGCTTTCTGCGGGATCAACTGCTGTTCGGATCGTCCTATCCCTTCCGCCCAATGAAGCAGACCGTCGAGGACTTCCTGGCGCTTGGCTTCAAGGACGAGGTGCTGGACGGTCTGCTGCTCGGCAATGCCGACCGGCTGCTGAAACTGGGTCTTGATGAAGGCTAATCTTTAGGTTTCCAGCGCACGTGCCCCTTGACAGGCCGGATCGCGCTACCTCATTGTCCACTAGATTGTTGGACTAATATCAATGTATCACAAATTTTTATGTAGAATAATCAAGCTTTGAAAGACACGCTATGAAGCTGAATCGCATCCTTGCCGCTGCAGCGGCACTTTTCATCGGCGCCACGGCCGTCCAGGCCGATGAAATCCGTATCGCCACCCAGCCGATGCCGCATTACGCGCCTCTCTTCGTCGCCAAGCAGAAAAAGTGGCTTGATGATGAGTTGGCCAAGGTCAAACCGGGGATCGAGGTCAAATGGACGTCCTTCGCCGCCGGCCCGCCAATGAACGAATCCTTCGCCGCTGGACAGCAGGACATCGGACTGCTGGGCGACACGCCCGCCCTGATCGGCAAGTCGGTGGGAATCGACACCAGGCTGATCGGCCTGACCTCCAGCGGCCCGACCACTCTCGCATTGGTGACAGGAGCGGGGTCGCCGCTCAAGGATCCCAAGGAGCTGAAGGGCAAAAAGGTCGCCGTGACCAAGGGCTCCTATGGTCAGCATCTGCTGGCGCTGGTGCTGGAGAAGGCCGGTCTGACGCAAAACGACATTGAGTTGGTCAACCTGCCCAACGCCGAGGTGGTTCCCGCCATTCTCAGCGGCGCTATCGACGCTGGCGTGGTCTGGGAGCCGGTGATCTCGAAGTTCGAGTCACAGAAGCTCATCAAGGTTTTGGCAGACGGCACCGGCATCAAGAAGGGGATCTTGCTGATCGTCGGCACCAGCGACTTCTTGTCCAAGAATCCCGATGAGGCCAAGGCTGTGCTGCGGGCTTATGTTCGTGGTGCCGAGTTCATTCGCAGCAACCCCAAGGAAGCCGCCGAGCTGATCTCGGGCGACACCAATCTGGCTCCTGATTTGCTGGTGCAGGTCTTCGGGCGCCTGGCCTTCAATCCGGTGATCCATGACGACGATGTCGCCGACATCAAGCGGACCGAGGCCTATCTGCGCACCGTCGGCATCTTGAAGGCTCCGGTGGACGTCGACTCCTGGGTCGAGCGCGGCCTGATCACCGAGGGAAAGTAGAATGACCAGCCAAGCCGCCATGACGATCGAACAGCCGAGGGAAGGCGAGCCCCTGAACCCTTTTATCAAGGCGTTCAGGATGGCTCTGTCCAAGCTTCGCGACGGAGCCGTCTATGTTGCCCTGTCGGTGCTCATCGTAGCGGTTTGGCAGTATCTTTCAGCGATCGGTTTCCTGAAGCCGATGCTGTTGCCCTCGCCGCTGAAGATCGGAGACACCCTGTTGGCTCTGACCCTCAGCGGCGAGTTGTTCCGCCATCTCGGCATCAGTTTCCTCCGGGTGCTGGAAGGCTTCGCCATTGCCGCCTTGGTGGGGCTGCCGTTGGGCATCGCCATCGGCCTGTCGCGGGTGGTAGACCAATCGACCGATCTTCTATTGCAACTGACGAAGCCTATTCCCCCCATCGCCTGGATTCCTTTGTCGATCCTGTGGTTCGGCATTGGTGAAAGCGGCAAGGTGTTCATCATCTTTCTGGGCGGCGTCTTTCCCATCCTGATCAACACTGTCGATGGCATCCGCCAGACCGACCAGCGGTACGTCGAGCTCGCGCGGGTGCTCGAGGTGACGCGGGGCCGCTTCATTCTGAAGGTGGTGCTGCCTGGGGCTCTGCCCGCGATCATGACCGGGATACGGGTTGGGCTGATGGTCTCGTGGATCTGCGTGGTCGCCGCCGAGTTGATCGCCGCAACCAGCGGCTTGGGCTATCTGATCATGGATGGTCGCCAGCTGATGCAGACCGATCAGGTGCTGGTGGGAATGCTGACCATCGGTGCCATGGGTAAGCTGCTTGACGTGGTTTTGCGGGCCGCCGAGAGCCGCCTGGTTACCTGGAAAACTACCTTTCAGGGGAAATGACTATGACGATTGCCACCGCCGTTTCCGAGCCCCTGCATATCGGGCCGCTGTCCAAGACCTTCACCCTGCCCAGCGGCTCGGTCCATGCCTTGCGCGACATTGAACTGGACATCCCCGCCGGGCGTTTTATCAGTATCGTCGGCACGTCTGGATGCGGCAAGAGTACGCTGCTACGCATCATTGCCGGTTTGGAAACTCAGTATGACGGTCAGGTCACGCTGGGCGGGGCGGGGATCTCCGGTCCCAGCCTAGACCGTGGCGTGATCTTCCAGGAGCACCGCCTGCTCCCCTGGCTGACCGTCGAGGCCAATGTCGCCTTCGGACTAAAAAACCTGCCCAAGGACGAAATCCGCCAGCTGGTGGCCGAACATTTGGATCTGGTGGGGCTGACGTCTTTCGCCAAGGCCTATCCGCATCAGTTGTCGGGCGGCATGGCGCAGCGCGTCGCAATTGCCAGGGCGTTGGTCAACAAGCCTAAGCTGCTGCTGCTGGACGAGCCCTTCGGCGCCCTGGACGCCATGACCAAGATCCAAATGCAGCAAGAAATTCTGCGCATCTGGGAGGTTGAGCAGACCACGATGATTCTGGTCACCCACGACATCGACGAAGCAATCTATCTCGGCGACGAGGTGGTGGTGATGTCTGCACGGCCGGGAACCGTGAAGATGGTGTTGCCGGTGCCGCTGCCACGCCCCCGCGACCGCACCAGCCCCGGTTTTGTCGCCCTGCGCAAGCGTATCTACCATGAGTTCTTTGCCGAGTTGGAACAGCCCTTCGCCTACAAAATATGAGGCACCATGACCTTATCGCATCCCAAGCCGTCTTTGCTGCTGAGCGAATTATCCTCCCATTCTGAGGGAGGCGTGGACATTCTGGCTGCGCTCGAAGCTTCCGAACTGCGCCGTTTGCTGGATGTGTCGACGCCTCTCAAGGTGGCAGCTGGAGCCCCGGTCTTCCATCAGGGCGACCACCATGAAGGGATATTCATCATCCGCTCGGGGCAGGTCCGCATCTTCTATAGCGGCCCGTCTGGGCGTGAGATCACCTTGGCATATTGGTCACCGGGTAACTTCGTCGGTGGGCCAGAAATCTTCGGTGGCGGTCAGCATATGTGGTCCGGTCAGGCGGTGCGTCCCACAGAGCTGCTGCATGTCCGCGGCTCGGAGCTTCGTAAGCTGGTAAGCCAAATTCCCCGTCTGGCGGTGGTGCTGTTGGAAGCGACCGTCCACAAGGGAAAATGCTTCTCTGCCTTGATCCAGATGTTGGGAACCCGCTCGGCCGCCCAGCGGTTGGCGCAATTATTGGTGCTGATGGGCGAATTTGACGGCAGAAAGCAGGCTGAGGGTATTGTGATCAGCCGTACCCTGACCCAGGAAGACTTGGCGAAATTGGTGGGATCGACCCGGCAATGGGTGTCCTCCTCTCTGGAGCGGTTCCGCGAAGATGGCGTCGTCGAGGTTTCAGCGACCCGTATACTGATTCGCGACGAAATCCGCCTCCGCATAATGGCTGGTTAGGCTGAACTGCCGCCCAAAGACAGAACTCCTCGACGTGAAAGAATCGAGGAGTTCGTCGTATCCTTAGATCTCCGTTCCTTCGGCAAGAATCAGTGCATCCTCTATATCGACGCCCAGGTACCGAACAGTGCTTTCAATTTTCGTGTGGCCAAGCAGGGGAATGTGCCAAGCGGAAAAGGGCAAAGGAACGTCCCGTCTGGCTATTTGTCCACGACCTACGGTCGGCTGGCTGATTGGCGGTCGCTTGAGTTCGACCCGGCGGCAATCGCGTTGGCATCCATCAAGCCGGTAAACCTGAAGAACGAATATTCCTTTACCTCGCATGTTCTGGTTTATGAGGGCTGCCCCCAGCAATATCGCTTCTTCAAGGAGTTGGAGTTCGCTCCGGTCAGGAAGAACGCCATCCTGTTCGGCACCTTGGTTCATCAGACCATCGAGGACGTCCATAAAACGGTGCTCCGGGGCGAGGAAAACAAGGTCACCGATGAACAGGTGCAAGTCTGGTTTCGCACCAACTACCATCACCTGACCAAGCGTGAGCGGGTCGATATCAGGAACATCGGGCGCTTCACCAATTCGAACGGCAAGGGGAACACCGAGCAAGCGAAGTACAGCTTCATTTTTGGGGCCAACGGCCATGGCAAGACGACCATCTGCGCGACCTTGCGCTCTGCTCAAGCCGCAGGACTGGGCCAAGCCGAAGCGCCGGAAGAAGGATAAGCGGCAGAAGCATCGCTGAGTCACCGATCAACACCGCAAGCGAAAGGCCCCACTCCGGGGCCTTTTTGCTGCCTGATCTCTGTCGGCAATGAACAGGCCATCGCGTCGTCTGGCGCCTTCGGCTATCTTGGCGTCTACCAACCCCAGGATGAATCGTCAATTTCCCCACCAAGTCCGTCAGGGACTGGCTCATCATTGAGCGATCGCTGAACGAAGAGCTTTCGAAGCTCGGCGTCCCGCCGACGGTCCACAGCCGGGTCTTGGAGCGGATGAAGGCTTTTTACCAGGTGATGGACGTCAGCTTCAATTTCACCAGCGACATCGCCATTCCAGGCAACGTCTCGAAGGATCAGGTTGCCGCCATTTGCTCCGGCGTCCAGGAACACCTGGGGGCGTAGATCGCCGAGCAAATTCACGACTTCACGAATAAGATATTTCTCGACCGTCTCTGCTGTGAGTTGGAAGTTTGTCGGGAACTCGGCTTTTTGTAGGCGGCCAGCATGAAACACAGCCTGTTCAGATATTTCGATAACCGCAGCCGGGTGGATACATTTCTGGATGGCGGTGTGTATTTCCGGCCTCGTATTTCCGGGCCTACGAAGACGGCCAGATCCGGAGCGACCGTAACGAAGGGATGGCGTTGTATGCGCCGGAGGGCGGGCTGGTGGTCACCAACCAGACCCAGGGGACATCCTTCACCATGGCGGACCACAGGTTCGAATCATCGGCGCGCCAGGACGAGATCTGGGTCTATTGCCTGAACCGCGCCCGCACGGCGGCGCTGGCCACAGAGTTTAATGCGGTCACCTGCGTGGAGATCCTGGACATCCCGGAATTCTGCAGGCGGGTGAAGGCGGCGCTGCCGGCCGGAGCGGAATTTTTCGGTCGCCGGATCGACTATTACCGGGCGACCGATGCCGGGAATCCGCGCTGGGTGCTGCCGGACCGGATCGCCACGTCCAAGCTGGACGACTACGCCCGCCAGTTCGAGTTCCGGCTGGTGTTCTCCGCCACCGGCGCCCTGGGATTTGAAGATGTCTCGCTGCGCTTGGTCCATGGGGATGCAGAGCCCCCACCGCCGGCCAAACAGGACGGGCAGCCGGTGCCTGTCGGTAGCTTGGCCGACATCTGCCGGGTGCACGAACTTTGACGCGGGCGGTTGCCAACCCAGCTGCGCAGGGGCACGATCTTGACGATGAATTCTAGGCGATTGAAATCGATGATTAAGCCCGTTCAGGTGGCCGTGGTGATCCTGCTGTTGCTTCCGTTCGCCGCGCAGGCGGATGAGCCGACAGCAACGGCTGTGCCTGCGACCACGTCAGCCGCGCCGCCAGTCGTTACGCCGCCCCCCACTCCGGTGCAGGCCACACAGGCGGTCGAGCCCGCGAAGCCTTCTGCAAATGCTGCCGACGTAGAGCCGAAGAAGTCTTCCCGAGATTGGTTCTCCTTCGACGGCCTGCTGGTGGTTTTCAACGGCTTTCTGGTGCTAACCACGGTCTGCACGGCCTGGGTTAGCAACAAGGCGGCTAATGCGGCCAAGAAATCAGCGGAATCGCTGCCAAAGCTTGAGCGTGCATACATTTTTCTGAAAAGTGCCATCAGTCTGGAGCTGACGGGGTTGTCCGACCCACACCAGGACGGAAAGACCCACGAATATCGGGTGCAGTATTTTTTTAAAAACCACGGCAAAACCCCGGCGTTCATCACGGATTGGAAAATTGGGGGCGGTTATTCGCCGAATATTCCATCGGGAGACGCTTGCAGTTACGGCGGCGAATTGCCTGCCGCCCTGGTAGTTAGTTCTGACATGGAGACACCACCGCACGAGATTACGTTCCGGGTCTCAGGGGAAAATTTGACGAAGGCCAAGGCGAATGATGGCCGCATATTCTTCAGGGGAACGGTCGGGTATCAGGATATTTTCGGAGAGCCCCACGAAACGAGCTTCTGCAGCCAGTGGGACTTCGGCGAAGGACGTTTCGTGGTCACCAAGGCCGACCAATTGAACTATCACACCTAATCGCGGGTGATCAGTCCGGGCACCGGGGGCTCGGTGTGACGGCGCAGCCGCTGCTCGATAAACTCCAGATGACTGTCGGTGCTGCCGTAGACGTTCTGCACGGCCAGCTCGGTCATCAATTTGTTCGCGTCGCGGACCGTATCGTCCGCCTTCTGCGCCGCTATCTTCTGCAACTGGCCGATATCGTTGGCTGCCGTGAACAGATGGATCGGCGAGAGCGGCACGGTCAACACGCAGGAGTGGTCGCAGAATCCGTGTGATGTGGTGTAAGGCCGATCGGCGGTCAGCAGGGTGCATGTGGCGGCCGACAGGTCCATGACCTCCCAGCGCATATTGATGATCAGCTGTATGATGAATTCGTGCTCGATTAAACCCGGCAGGAACATCTTGCCGGTATTTGCGATCTCATCGGGTGAGTGCTCCAGTAGGTCGTCGAACACCGAATCTGGGTCGCCTTCCTGTTTGGTCGCCAGATATGCAGGCCCATCTAGCCGTTCAATGTTTTCCCGTAGATTCCGCTCGACAAAGGCGTTGATCTCGGTGAGAGAATGGGGGCCACGCAGTTGCAGGGAATGGACGAACCGAGCCAAATACCAGCGCTGGGTTTTGTCGAGACTGGCGGGGCCGTGGGCGATCAAATGATCCAGAATCGGCGCGGCAGCGTTGTCGACGGGTGAGAAAAAATCCGTCTCGATCATCTGTGGGGCGGATGCGCCGTGGAGCGTGTAAAGCTGTTCTCCAAACCCAGTGTAATCGGGGGAGACGCGGGACGTGACGACCTTGCCATCGGGGCGGCCCGGTGGGCGATGATATCGGACCAGGCGACCGTCTTCCCCGACCCAGCGGCGGAGATAGAACACAGGCAGGTAGTGGTGTTTGAGCGGTTGGTTCATTTTGTGTCGCCGTCCCTTCACGGCGACAATATACCAGCAGATTGACATATAACCCAGACCGGGTTGTCATCGCCGTTGTTCGACAACCTTTGGACCTTTCCGATATGACCGCCACCACCACTGACCTTGGCCGTATTGCCGCAACCCTGCAGCAGTTCACCGGCAC
>Ga0302193_10002022_pt1 | contig 17059 bp, 14 predicted proteins | sample II_Bog_E3_3_FD_200228 | JGI IMG/M metagenome (GOLD analysis project Ga0302193, IMG submission 200228) | Peat permafrost microbial communities from Stordalen Mire near Abisko, Sweden - II_Bog_E3_3 | ecosystem: Environmental > Terrestrial > Soil > Wetlands > Peat | place: Sweden: Abisko...
GATCTTGTTGGCCGAACGATCGTCGCCAGCATAGGTGCGCTGGTTGGTTTCCTTGAAGTTGGCCGGGGCGATCACCCAGTTCATCCAGTTGCCGTCCTGGCCACCAATGCCACCAACGTCCGGCGAGGAGTTGTGGATCAGGGCGCCGACGTTGTCCTGCTCGCCGACTTCGACGGTGCCGAAAGCGGAAGACAGAGCAACGAAGGACTTCTTGACGTTGCGGTTGCCAGCGGTGTTGTCATGGCTGTTCAGGCCCTGGGTACCGTTGGTGTCGATCTCGACGCTGACGCCGATACCGTTGTCCAGCTTGGTGGAGCCGGTGAAGGAAATCAGGACGTCGTCCTGAACGTCAAAGCCGGTACGCTTGTTGGCAGCGGAACCGCTGGTGGTGGTGCCATAAGAGCCCATCGGGCCGGTGCCGGTGCCGTAAGCGGCGGAATCGCTGTTGGAAGCATAACCAGCCCACTGGGTGGCGTAACCACCAATGGACAGCTTAACAGGCTCGGCGGCCTGAGCAACGGTGCCCATGGCAATCAGAGCAACGCTGGCGAAAAGAACCTTCTTCATCGATAGACCCCTCAATTATGACGGCGGCTCCGAGGCGCGGAGTCTCACCGTTAAGGATTAACAGAATTCTTTCTACTCTTGTTCTCGCGGGGTCGAAAGGCCCTTCGCGGTGCTTTTGTGACATCTGGGGCATGGTGTGGCCATTATGACACAAGACCCCCTCTTCAGGGGTAAATATGCTCAAAAATAATGCATTATAGTTGATCGGCCTATTAATGACGCCGCGCGGACCAAACGATGACCATGATTGCGATTCAGGGTTGCGATCCCGATTGCTCAAACAAAAAGGGCGGCCCGAAGGCCGCCCTTTCCGCAATGTACAGGTTCGTGTCGATTAGAAATCGACGCGGACGCCGGTAACGCCCAACCAACCCTTGTTCTGCTCGGCGGCGTAGCCTTCGGCAGAGTTGTACTCGACGCGAGCAACCGAAGCCTGCAGAGCAACGCCCGGGCCCATCACGTACTTGCCCGACAACATGTAGACACCGGTGCTGTCAGCGCCGAAGCCGGCCAGCGAAGTGGTGGTGTCAGCCTTCTTGGTGGTGTCGTGGAAGTAACCGAAGCTGGCCGAATAAGGACCAGTGGCGTACGACACACCCAGATCCCAGGACTGACCGGCAAAAGCGGCAGACTTGGTGAAGGCGTTGATGTTGGAGCCGTTGGCCAGCAGAGCGTTACCGGCGCCCAGGGTGGCATCGTTGGCAACATGACGGTTCAAGATCGAGCCGCCCAGGGTGAAGCCAGCGTAGCTGACCTGGGTGCCGCCCTGGAAGACGCGCAGGTTGGCGATGTTGGCCTGACCAACACCGGCGTCGGCCTTGATGCTCACGTCACCGAAGGTGTTGGCGAAAGCCAGACCAGCGCCGTACAGATCGCCGCCGCCGAAGTTGACGGTATTGACCGAACCGAGGGGAAGGGCAGTGATGGTAGCGACGTCAGAGCTGGAGGGCATGGAAGTGGTGCCACCGCCACTGGCGCGGCTGATGTCCGGAACGTAGCTGGCAGCAGCGGCCAGACCATTCCACGACGGGGTCACGTAGCTGATCTTGTTGGTGCGATCATCGTAACGGCTGGTGTTGGTGGCGGTGTACAGCTTGTGCTGGCCGGGGTTGCCGACCCACTGGAACCAAGCGCCATCCTGCAGGCCCAGACCGACGTCGGGGGCGCTGTTGTGGACGATGTACAGGGCGTCTTCACGCTCGCCGACGATGGCGGTACCGAAGGCGCTGCCCAGGGTCACGAACGAACGCTTGGTGTTGTCGTTGCCCAGGGTGTTGGCACGGGTATCAGCACGCTGCGAACCGAAGGTGTCGACTTCGACGCCGACGGTGATGCCGTTGTCCAGCTTGGTCGAACCAACGAAGTTGATGTTGACGTCGTCCTGGACATCGAAGCCGGTGCGGCGGTCAGCGGCGGTCGAGACGGTGCCGCCGCTACCATAGGTGCCGGCAGGGCCGGTCGAGCTCGAGAACACGGTGCCATTCTGGTTGCTGGCAACACCGGCCCACTCCTGGGCGTAACCGCCGATGGAGAGCTTAACGGGCTCGGCGGCCTGGGCCACGGTGCTCAGGGCCAGCAGAGCGGCGCTGGCGAGAAGAACCTTCTTCATAATTAACTCCTGTCCGAATTGGGCGGTGTGCCTGAAGCCAGGCTTCCGCGTCAGCTTGATTGACACTTAGAGAAAGCCATGTCGGACGCTTTCCCGTCAACCGATACCAACAGGCCTTTGTGATATTGGAATCTCACTGTTGCCGCCAGGACACAGTTTGTTACACGACCTGATGTCCAATTAAGAATTCGACTTATTAAACCCCGAGAACCGCGGCCTAACGCTTGCTTAAACCGGCCGTTACAACACGCCCCTTGGGTTCCGTGCCGCCCTGTGGTACGAGAGGAATTTGGAACGCGCGGCCGGACGCCGTTCACGATAATCGAGGTTTGAAACCGCCATGGTAATGCAGAGCAAGTTGCGCACGGCTTTAACCCCGTGTCTCAAGGTTTCTCTGGGGATGTGCCTCCTCCTGGGTCTTGTCGCTTGCGGCGAAACCAAGACCACCACCATCAACCGCCAGCCCGGCGACACCACCCCGACCTGGGGTGACGACAAGCCGCGGGAAACCGTCTTCGGCAAGGGCGGACTGGATCTGTTTGGCGGCGACAAGAAAAAAGAGCAGGAGCAAGGCAGCGGCATCGGCGTCAACTTCTTCCTGTGGCGCGCCTCGCTGGACACCATCGCCTTCATGCCTTTGGCTTCGGCCGATCCCTTTGGCGGCGTGATCATCACCGACTGGTACACGCCGCCGGAAACAGGCGTCGAGCGCTTCAAGATGACCGTGCTGATCCTGGACCGCGCCCTGCGCGCCGACGGCGTGCGCGTCTCGGTCTTCCGTCAGGTGCAGAACAGCGCCGGCGAATGGAGCGACGCGGCGGTGGATCCCAAGACCTCCACCGACATGGAAAACACCATCCTGACCCGGGCCCGCGAACTGCGCACCGCCGCAGCCGCCGCCAAGTAAGCATTATAAGGACGATGGGGCGGCTTACAGGTCGCCCCCTTTCCTTTCCCACCCTGGAAGATAAAGAGAAGACCGCCGCCATGTCGCGTACCGACGAGCGTTACAACGTCCGCGAAACCGAAGCCAAATGGCAGAAGATCTGGGAAGAGCGTCAAAGCTTCCTGGCCCGCGAAGACAACGCCCGCCCCAAATATTATGTCCTGGAGATGTTCCCCTATCCGTCGGGCCGCATCCATATGGGGCATGTGCGCAACTATACCCTGGGCGACGTGGTGGCCCGCTTCAAGAAGGCCAAGGGCTTCAATGTCCTGCATCCCATGGGCTGGGACGCCTTCGGCCTGCCGGCGGAAAATGCCGCCATCCAGAACAATGTGCATCCGGCCAAATGGACCCGCGAAAACATCGCCGCCATGCGCGACCAGCTGAAAACCATGGGCCTGTCCTATGACTGGACCCGCGAGGTCGCCACCTGCGAGCCCGAGTACTATCAGCACGAACAGCGGATGTTCCTCGACTTCCTGAAGTCGGGCCTGGTTTACCGCAAGGAATCCTGGGTCAATTGGGACCCCGAGGAGCATACGGTTCTCGCCAACGAACAGGTGATCGACGGACGCGGCTGGCGCTCGGGCGCTCTGGTGGAAAAGCGTCTGCTGTCCCAATGGTTCCTGAAGATCACCGATTACGCCGAAGACCTGCTAAAGGGTCTGGAGACCCTGGACCGCTGGCCCGAACGGGTCCGCACCATGCAGGAAAACTGGATCGGTCGCTCGGAAGGCCTGCGCCTGTCCTTTGATCTGGTGGATCGTGGGGCCGAGACGGTCGAGATTTATACCACCCGCCCCGACACCCTGTTCGGCGCCTCCTTCATCGCCATTGCCGCCAACCATCCCCTGTCCCTTGAGCTGGCGAATAACAATCCGGCCCTGAGTGATTTCATCGGCGAATGCAACCGCATGGGCACCAGCGAAGCCGCCCTGGAAACCGCCGAGAAGAAGGGCTTCAATACCGGCCTTATGGCCCTGAATCCCTTGGTGGATGGCCAGAAGCTGCCGGTCTATGTGGCCAATTTCGTGCTGATGGACTATGGCACCGGCGCCATCTTCGGCTGCCCGGCCCATGACCAGCGCGACCTGGACTTCGCCCGCAAATACGACCTGCTGGTCACCGTGGTGGTCGCTCCTGAGGGCACCGATCCCTCCAGCATCGTCATCGGCACCGAGGCCTATGCCGAGGATGGCCTGCTGGTGAACTCCGGCCTGCTGAACGGCATGAAAGTCGATGCCGCCAAGGCCAAGGTCATCGACATGATGGAAGAGCGCGGGCTAGGCCAGCGCTCGGTCAACTATCGCCTGCGCGACTGGGGCGTGTCCCGTCAGCGCTATTGGGGCTGCCCGATCCCCATCATCCATTGCGACAAATGCGGCGTGGTGCCGGTGCCGGAAGCCGAGCTGCCGGTGCGCCTGCCCGAAGATGTCACCTTCGACAAGCCGGGCAATCCCCTGGATCATCACCCGACCTGGAAACATGTGGCCTGCCCCTGCTGCGGTGCCCCGGCCCGGCGCGAGACCGATACCTTCGATACTTTCTTTGAATCCTCCTGGTATTTCGCCCGCTACACCTCGCCCCAGGAAACCTCCAAGGGCTTTACCGCCGAGGCCGCCAATTACTGGCTGCCCGTCGATCAATATATCGGCGGCATCGAGCATGCGGTGCTGCATCTGCTCTATTCCCGCTTCTTCACCCGCGCCTTGAAGACCTGCGGCTATCTGGATATCGAGGAACCCTTTGCCGGTCTTCTGACCCAGGGCATGATCTGCCACGAGACCTACAAGTCATCGGAAGGCAAATGGCTGTTCCCCACCGACGTGGAAAAGACCGCCGACGGCAACCTGATCGAGACCGCCACCGGCAAGCCGGCCACCCAGGGCCGCTCCGAGAAGATGTCCAAATCGAAGAAGAACGTGGTCGATCCCGCCGGCATCATTTCCACCTATGGCGCCGATACCGCCCGCCTGTTCATGCTCTCCGACAGCCCGCCCGAGCGTGATCTGGACTGGACCGAATCCGGCATCGACGGCGCTTACCGCTATGTGAACCGCCTGTGGCGGATGGTAGTGGCTCCGGCCATGGAGCTGCCGGCCCCCGGCGCGCCCAAGCCCGCCGCCTTTGGCCCGACCGCCGAGAAACTGCGCCGCCAGACCCACAAGACCATCGCCCAGGTGGCCGAGGATCTGGACCGCTTCCACTTCAACAAAGCCGTCGCCCGCCTGCGCGAGCTGACCAACGCCCTGGCCGAGCTGCCGGCGTTGGAAGACGGAGCCGCCTGGGCTCTGCGGGAAGGCCTGGAGGCTTTGGCCACCCTGCTCAACCCCATGATGCCCCATCTGGCCGAGGAACTCTGGTCCGAGCTGGGCCATGACACTTTGCTGGTAGATACTCCCTGGCCGGTGGCCGATGCTTCCCTCTTGGTGGAAGACAGCGTTACCCTGGCCGTTCAGGTCAATGGCAAGCTGCGCGGCACCGTCGATCTAGCCAAGGATGCCCCTCAGGAGGTTGCTCAGGCCGCGGCTCTCGCTCTGCCCGCCGTGGCTGCCTTGCTGGATGGCAAACCGCCCCGCAAGGTTATCGTCGTACCGAACAGGATCGTCAATGTGGTGGCTTAAGCGCCTTGTCAGCACTGGATTATTGCTCGGCCTGGGCCTGACCCTCGGTCTGTCCCTGGCGGCTTGCGGCTTCCGTCCCATGTACGGAAAATCCTCGGCTGACCCCGCTGTGATGAATGAGCTGGCCTCCATTCAGGTGGCCACCATTAAGGACCGCAACGGCCAGCTGCTGCATAACGCCTTGCTCACAGGCCTGAATCCCAAGGGCGAGCCTCAGCATCCCGCCTATCAACTGATCGTGTCCCTGACCACCGATGATTCCGCCATGGCCACCCTGCCCGATGATACCGCCAGCCGCAATCTGGTGACCTATACAGCGGTCTATACTCTGTATCAAAAAGGCAAAACCCTTGCCCAAGGCACCGCCACCAAGGAAGTCAGCTACGACTATCTGAAGCAGCATTTCTCGGACATTACCGCTCAGGAATCGGTGAACAAACGGGCCGCCGATCAAGTTGCCGCAGAAATCCGCAACGACCTGGCCGCCTATTTCATCCGCGCCGCCGAAGTCAAACGCGGCGAAGTTCGTCCTGTCCAGTAAGGGATCACCGCCGTGAAACTGAACGGCGCCCGCATCGAGGCCTTCCTCAAGTCGCCGGACAAGAACGCCCTGGCGGTCCTGGTCTTTGGCCCCGACGCCGGCCTGATCAAGGAACGCATCGACCGCCTGGCCAAGACCGTGGTGGCCGATCTCTCCGACCCCTTCCGCATCGCCGACATCAACGGCTCGGCCCTGAAAGAGGACCCGGCCCGGCTGGCCGACGAAGCCGCCGCCATCGCCCTGACCGGCGGGCGCCGGGTGGTGCGGGTGCGCGACGCCGGAGACAATGCCACCGCCGCCCTTACCAGCTTCCTGGAGCACCCCATGGGGGATTCCCTGGTGCTGGTGGAAGGCGGCGAGCTTTCGCCCCGCTCAAGCTTGCGCAAGCTGTTTGAAGGGGCTGACAATGCCGTCGCCCTGCCCTGCTATGCCGATGAAGGCGGTGGCTTGGAAGCCGTCATCCACGAGACCCTTCGTGCCCACAAGCTGACCGCCGAGCCTGACGCCGTCGCCTTCCTGGCCGAGCATCTGGGCGGCGACCGCAAGCTGACCCGCTCCGAACTGGAAAAGCTAGCCCTCTATATGGGCGAAGATGGCGGACGGGTGAAGCTGGAAGACGCCGCCGCTTGCGTCGGCGATACGGCGGCCCTTTCCATGGATGATCTTTGTCTGGCCACCGCCGACGGCGATCATGCCACCGCCCAGCGCATCCTCGAGCGGCTCTATCTGGAGGGCACCTCGCCGATCCCGATCCTGCGAGCCCTGCAGCGTCACTTCCAGCGGCTGCATCTTTGCGCCGGCCATATCGCCAAGGGCAAGACCGCCGATCAGGCCGTCGCCACTCTGAAGCCGCCGCCCCACTTCCGCGTCGCCGATAAGCTGAAGCAACAGCTGACCCGCTGGCCCGCCGACAAGCTGGGTCAGGCCCTGGAACTGCTGGTCAACACCGAGGTGGACTGCAAGACCACCGGCATGCCCGGCGAGGAACTCACCGGCCGCGCCCTCATGCAACTGGCTCGCGCCGCCGGCCGCCGGCCGGGCCCTCCGGCCAGACGCTGAGAGAAAGCAATCCTCGTCGCTTGATACGATATCGTATCGTCAGCGGCCTGAGATTCGTCATCTCAATCTTTTCAATGAGTTACAGGGTGCCAAAATAAAATGGCCGGGACAAAGCCCGGCCATTCATACTTTTATGGAAAAAACTCTTACTCGTCGCCGAAGCCGGCGGGAATATTGGCCTTGCCATGCAACCCACCCGACAGGCGATGCAGAATGTCGTCCAACTGCTCCAGCGACCCGTACTCAACGGCCAGCTCACCCTCGTGGGCCGAGTCGGTGCGGATCACCACTCGCAGACCCAGCAGGTTGGAGAGGTCGCGTTCCAGAGCTTCGACGTCGGCATCCCGGTAAGCGACATTGCCCTTGGCGGCCTTGGGGGCCGAAGCCTCCCCGCCAGCTTTGGGGCCGGCCTTGGGCGTCTTGCCCGGCTGCTGATTGGCCAGGGCTTCGGTCTGACGAACGCTGAGACCCTTGGCCACCACCTGCTCGGCCAGAGCCACCGGATCGGGGCTGGTCAGCAAAGCGCGAGCATGACCCGCCGACAAAGAGCCATCATCCAGGAAGCCCTTCACCACGTCGGGCAGTGCCAGCAAACGCATGGTGTTGGCCACATGGCTGCGGCTTTTGCCCACGGTCTTAGCCAGCTCTTCCTGAGTATGGCGGAACTCGTTCATCAGACGGCGATAGCCCTCGGCCTCTTCCAGCGCCGACAGATCCTGGCGCTGCAAGTTTTCGATGAGGGCGATTTCCAGGGCATCAACGTCGGACATCTCGCGGACGATCACCGGCACTTCATGCAGGTTGGCCTTTTGGGCCGCCCGCCAGCGACGCTCGCCGGCGATGATCTCGAAGCGGTCGGTCTTCTCGATGGGCCGCACCAGGATCGGCTGCAGAATACCTTTCACCCGCACCGAATCGGCCAGATCGTCGATAGCGTTCTGATCGAACAGCCGGCGCGGCTGGAACTTGCCGGGGTAAAGCTTCTCGATGGGGAGATAGCGCACCACCCGGCTGGGGTCGATCTGCTGCAACGGCTGGGGCGGCGGAGCAGAGCCATCGGCGGCAGCCAGCGGCGTCGGAGGCGTAGAGACAGCTGCTACCGGAGCCGGATCGCCCAGCAGGGCCGACAGGCCACGGCCCAAACCGCGACGAGGAAGTTCCTTCGGAGAGGTCTCGGCGCTCATGCGCAAAGCTCCTGCTCGCGCTTGATCACTTCACGGGCCAGATGGATATAGGCCTCGGAGCCGGCACAGCGCACATCATAGAGCAGGACCGGCTTGCCGTGGGACGGCGCCTCGGAGACGCGAACATTTCGGGGTATCACTGTTTTATAGACCTTATCACCAAAGTAACCACGGACGTCGGCAGCCACCATGTCCGACAGATTGTTCCTCTTGTCGAACATGGTCAGGACGATACCGTGCAATTCCAGGGTCGGGTTGAACGCCGCCCGCACCCGCTCGATGGTCTTGACCAGATGGCTGATGCCTTCCAGGGCGAAAAACTCGCACTGCAGCGGCACCAGCACCGCCTGAGCCGCCACCAGGGCATTCAGGGTCAGCAGGTTCAGAGACGGCGGGCAATCGATCAGGATCAGATCCCACTGGTTGGCCGAAGCCAGGGCTTCGCGCAGGCGAGCCTCGCGGCGGTCGGCGTCCACCAGTTCGATCTCGGCGCCCGACAGATCGACCGACGAGGCCACCACCGACAGATTGGGGATGGGGCTGACGATGACCGCCTGCTCCAGGGTCGCTTCACCCATCATGACATGATAGGAGCTGATGGACCTTTGGTCCCGCTCGATCCCCAGACCGGTGCTGGCATTGCCCTGAGGGTCCAGGTCGATGACCAGGACCTTCTTCTTGGTCGAAGCAATGGCCGTCGCCAGATTGATGGCGGTGGTGGTTTTACCCACGCCGCCCTTCTGATTGGCGATGGCGATGATGCGCGAAGATGCCAAAGGGCCGCGGCTAGCGCTCGTCATGACCACGATGTACCTCACTAAGGATGAGAATAAGACCCGAGGGGTCCGATAAAGACGCCACCCGTCTTGACGCCATATTCCAATGTTCCCCCGCCTGGGTCAATTCTTCATCGACCAACCTGCCCTTTAGAAAGAGGCATTGCGTTCGCTGTTGCAAAAAGGGCGCAGCCCAATCGAGCAGTTTGTCCAAAGACGCCAGGGCGCGGGCCGTGACAGACGCCACCGGAAAGGGCGCAATCGTCTCGATCCGCTTATTGTGGATCACCGCATTAGCCCCGGTCACCCGAGCGGCTTCGCGCAGAAAAGCGCATTTGCGCACATCGGACTCGACCAGATTGACCTGCTGCCCGGTCATGATCGCCAGGACCAGACCGGGGAACCCTGCCCCGCTGCCCAAGTCCAGCACCGGACCTTCCGGGAGATATTGGGCCATCTGCGCCGAATCCAGCATATGCCGCCGCCACAGGTCGGACAGAGTGGCCGGACCGACCAGATTGATCTTGGCCTGCCATTTGACCAGCAGATCGGCATAGGTCCGCAGCCGCTCCACTGTTTCACGTGAAACAGAGAGGGTCTTGGCGAATTCCTGCACCGTCATCGCGGGCAAGACTGTTTCACGTGAAACAGAACTCATGCCGCTGTCCCCTTCTCGGCTCGTTTGACATGAGCCAGCAGCGCCGTCATCGCCGCCGGGGTCACACCAGGGATACGACCCGCGGCCCCCAAAGTCGCCGGACGGGCCGCCTGCAATTTCAGCCGCACCTCGTTGGACAAGGAGCCGATGGCCCCATAGTCCAAATCATCGGGCAATTCCAGGGACTCGTCGCGGCGAAAGGCCAGAATGTCGGCGGTCTGGCGATCCATATAGCCGGCATAACGGCCCTCAATCTCCAACTGCTCGGCCACATCGACACGAAGCCCAGAGATCTCTGGCCATTGGGCCACCAGCTGCTCCCAGCTGATATCCGGGTAGCGTAGCAAGGCGAAGGCCGAGCGGCGCACCCCGTCCAAATTGACGTTGAAGCCCTTGGCCTTCAACTCGTTGGGGGTGGCGGCCAGAGAATCCATCAGTCCCCTGCCCTGAAGCAAGGCTTCCGACTTGGCGGCAAAGGCTTGGCGGCGAACAGAACCGACGCAGCCCAGCGCGATGCCCTTAGGCGTCAGGCGCAAGTCGGCATTATCGGCCCGCAGGATCAGCCGGTACTCGGCCCGCGAGGTGAACATGCGATAGGGCTCGGACGTGCCCCGCGTCACCAGATCGTCGATCATCACACCCATATAGGCGTCAGCGCGATCCAGGGTGAACTTAGCCCCCCCGCCCGCCGCCAGCGCTGCATTCAATCCGGCGATCAGCCCCTGGGCCGCCGCTTCCTCATAACCCGTCGTCCCATTGATCTGCCCGGCCAGGAACAGGCGCGGAGCCCGACGGGTCTCCAGGGTCGGATACAGCTCGCGGGGATCGACATAGTCATATTCGATGGCATAGCCGGGCCGCAGCATCACCGCCTGTTCCAGACCAGGGATGGTTTTCAGCAAGGCCAACTGGACATCTTCCGGCAGGCTGGTGGAGATGCCGTTGGGATAGACCGTGTGATCATCCAGGCCCTCGGGCTCCAGGAAGATCTGGTGGCGGTCGCGATCGGCGAAGCGCACCACCTTATCCTCGATGCTGGGGCAATAGCGCGGGCCGACGCTACCGATCTGACCGGAATACATTGGGGCCCGATGCAGATTGGCGCGAATCAGATCATGGGTGGCTTGCGTGGTGCCGGTGACACCACAGGCAATCTGCGGCGTTGTGATCTTGTCGGTCAGATAGGAGAACGGCACCGGCGGATCGTCGCCCAACTGGCTGTCCAGATCACCCCAGGCAATGGTGCGACCATCCAGGCGGCAAGGTGTTCCCGTCTTCAAGCGTCCCAGGGTAAAGCCGATGCGCTCCATGGAGGTGGACAGCCCCAGGCAGGGCGCATCGCCCATCCGCCCCGCCGGATAAGTGGTCTCGCCGATATGAACCAGCCCGCGCAAGAAAGTGCCGGTGGTGATGACCACCGCCCCCGCCGCGATCTCGGTGCCATCGGCCAGCACCACGCCGGTCACGGTCTTGCCGTCATCGGCGGTACGCAGACCCTCGACCGAGGCGGCGCGAACCTCCAGATTGGCGGTCTCGGCCAGTGCTTGCTGCATGGCCTGACGATAGAGCTTGCGATCGGCCTGAGCCCTGGGCCCCTGCACCGCCGGTCCCTTGCTGCGGTTAAGGATGCGAAACTGGATGCCGGCCTTGTCAATGACCCGGCCCATCAGTCCGTCCAGGGCGTCGATTTCGCGTACCAGCTGGCCCTTGGCCAAACCGCCGATGGCCGGGTTGCAACTCATCTCCCCCACTGTCTCCAGACGATGGGTGAGCAAAAGGGTCTTTGCCCCCAGCCGTGCCGAAGCCGCCGCGGCCTCACAGCCGGCATGGCCGGCACCAATCACGATGACGTCGATCTGTTCCATATCCATCCATTGTTTCACGTGAAACAGCAGGGAGTCATTTCCCGATGCAGAATTCCCGGAAGATGACGTCGAGCATATCTTCCACATCCACCCGCCCGGTAATCCGGCCCAAAGCCCTTGATGCGAGTCTTACATCTTCGGCGGCCAGTTCGGGAAGAGGTGCTTGCAGGGCATGATGAAGATTCTCCACCGCCTCCTCCAAGGCCGTCCGATGCCGCGCCCGGGTCAGAGCCGGAGCCCCCGATCCCTCCAAGACCTTGGCGGCACGCCGCGTCAATTCGGCCAGCAGTTCGTCCAACCCCTCGCCGGTCTTGGCCGAGACGGCATGGCCCTGCAGCCCCTGCCCCGCGCCCAAGTCCGACTTGTTCAGCAGCACCAGGGTCTGATCATCCACCAGGGCCAGGACCGCCGGGTCCGGCTCCTGGCTGGCGTCCAGCACCACCAGCTTCAGGTCAGCCGCCTCGGCCTTGGCACGGGCACGGCGGATGCCTTCTTCCTCGATCTCTTCCGAGGCTTCCCGCAGGCCCGCCGTATCGGCCAGCACCACGGGATAGCCGCCCAGGTCCAGATGCACCTCGATGACATCGCGGGTGGTTCCGGCCTGGGAGGAAACGATGGCCGCGTCCCGTCCGGCGATCAGATTGAGCAGGCTGGATTTGCCCACATTGGGCGACCCCAGGATGGCGATATGCAGACCATCGCGCAGACGTTCGCCACGATGACCATCGGCCAGATGCCGGGCCATCTCTCCTGCCATATCAATCAGGCTTTCGCGGGCCGCTTCATTCAGGCCCCCAGGCAAATCCTCGTCGGAGAAATCAATCTCGGCTTCCAGATGGGCCTGGGCCCGCAGCAGCTTATCGCGCCAGTCTTCATAAAGGCGATAGAGCGCCCCATCCATCTGGCGCAGGGCCTGACGGCGTTGGGCGGCTGTCTCGGCTTCCACCAAATCGGCGATGGCTTCGGCCTGGGTCAGATCCAACTTACCGGCCATGAAGGCCCGACGGCTGAATTCCCCCGGCTCGGCCGGGTGCAGGCCCAAAGCCAGCAATGCCTCGGTCAAAGCTTGCGCCACCGCCCGGCCACCATGCAATTGCAGCTCGGCCACATCCTCGCCGGTGAAGCTGGCGGGTGCCGGAAACCACAGCACCAGGCCCTGGTCGATCAGTTCGTCGTTATGAGAAATAGAGCGGAAGACGGCTTGCCTGGGCTTAGGCAGCTCGGCCCCGGTCAGATGCCGCAGGGCCTCGGCGGACTTGGGACCGGACAGGCGATAGACCGCCACCCCGCCCCGCCCGGCGGCACTGGCCAGGGCGAAGATGCTGTCCATGGCTCAGGCCTTCTTGAAAGGACCGTCTTCGGGTCGCAGCATCAAGCGCTGCACCCGTCCACCTTCTTGCAGATGGATTTTCAGGATCTCGTCGATATCCTCGTGGGTCTTGACGCCGTACCAGATGCCCTCGGGGTAAACCACCAGCACCGGCCCCAGTTCGCAGCGGTCCAGGCAGCCGGCGGCATTGATCCGCACATCCGCCAGCTCCAGCTCCTTGGCCCGGGCCTTCAGATAGTCTCGTAATTTCTCCGAACCACTCCGAGCGCAAGAGCCCCGAGAATGACCTTCGGGCCGCTGGTTGGTACAGATGAACAGATGCAGGCGGAAATAAAGCGCAGGATCGGCAGGATTGGTCACGATTAAGAGGTCCGGTTCTTTTGGCCGCCGTTCTGGAAGGCGTTCCAGAACATCTTTTGAAACTGCTCCATGCCCTGCACACCGGCCGGCAGCCAGGTATGCAGCAGGGCTTCGGGGGTCATGGCGTCGAGATTGGAGGCCATGCGTTCCTCGATCTTCTTCATCATGGAATCCTGCATGGGCTTGACGTCGGGCAGACCAAAGAAGGTCCGCGCCTCTTCCGGAGTACAATCCACATCGAAGGTGATCTTCATGCCAAAGCTCCGTAATAACGAGATGGCGGTTGCAACCATGTGCTCTAGGCCCAAACTAAGCGTTATGACCCGCCCAATGCAATCGCCCTTCGCTTTGCCCTTCCTGAAAGCCAATTCATGAGCCGTAACCTGCTAGGTGAGCAGACCAGTCCCTACCTTCTGCAGCATAAGGACAATCCGGTCCATTGGCGGCCCTGGAGCCCAGAAGCCCTGGCCGAAGCCAATCAGTCTGGCAAAGCCATCTTGCTGTCCATCGGCTATGCCGCCTGCCATTGGTGTCATGTCATGGCCCATGAAAGCTTCGAAGACGAAGACACCGCCAAGCTGATGAACGATCTGTTCATCCCCATCAAGGTCGACCGCGAGGAACGGCCCGATCTGGATTCCATCTATCAGACGGCTCTGGCCATGATGGGGCAAAGGGGCGGCTGGCCCCTGACCATCTTCCTGACGCCAAAGGGCGAGCCCTTTTGGGGCGGCACCTATTTCCCGCCAAAGCCCCGCCACGGCCTGCCCGGCTTTCGCGATATCCTGACCGGGGTCGCCGACGCCTGGGCCCATCAGCCGGAGAAGATCGCCGGCAATGTGGGCACCATCAGGGATGCCCTGACCAAGCAGATGGTGCCGGAAGCTGGGGCCGAGCTGTCGCTGAATCTGCTGGACCGCGCCGCCCATGGCTTGCTGCGCTCCATCGATATGGTCAACGGCGGCCTGCGGGGAGCGCCGAAGTTTCCCCATACCTCCCTCTTCACCCTGATCTGGCGCGCCGCCATGCGCAATAATGACGCTGAGCTCAAGCAGCCGGTCTTGCTGACCCTGGAGCGCATGAGCCAGGGCGGCATCTATGATCACTTAGGCGGCGGCTTCGCCCGCTATTCCACCGACGAGGAATGGCTGGCCCCGCACTTTGAAAAGATGCTCTACGACAACGCCCAGCTGATGGAGCTGCTGACAGAAGTCGCCGCCCAAAGCGAAGAGCCCCTGTTTGGCCAAAGGGTCGCGGAAACAGTCGATTGGCTGCTGCGGGAAATGCTGGCCGAGGGTAATGCCTTCGCCGCCACCATCGACGCCGACAGCGAGGGCGAGGAAGGCCGCTTCTATGTCTGGCACAAATATCAGATCGAAGAGAACCTGCCCTCGGCCCTGATCGCCCCCTTCTGCGCCGCCTATGATGTCTCTGCCGGCGGAAATTGGGAGGGTAAGGTTATCCTCAACCGCAGCCAGTCGGCTCCCCTCACTCCGCGCCAGGAGGAGCTTCTGGCCGTCGCCCGCGCCAAGCTGCTGAAGGTTCGCGACCAGCGGGTCAGACCGGGGCGTGACGATAAGGTGCTGGCCGATTGGAACGGCATGATGATCGCCGCCCTGGCCAAGGCCGGCTTCGTCTTTGACCGCCGCGATTGGATCGCTGCCGCCCAGGTGGCGTTCGATGGCGTGGTGGGGCAGATGGAGACCGATGGTCGGTTGTGCCACAGCTTCCGCAAGGGTCGCAAACAGAGCCAGGCCATGCTCGACGATTACGCCCAAATGGCCCGCGCCGCGGTTACCCTGTTCGAAGTGGGGGGCGAAATCGCCTACCTGGACAAAGCCGAAGCCTGGGTCGCCTTGGCCGATCAGCTTTATTGGGACAAAGAGAATGGCGGATATTTCTTCACCGCCCTAGACGCCACCGACCTGCTGATCCGCACCAAGACGGTCTTGGACAATGCCACGCCCTCGGGCAATGGAGTGATGGTCGAGGTGCTGGCCCGCCTCTTCCTGCTGACCGGCAAGGAGGATTATCGATCCCGCGCCGAAGCCTTGGTCGAGATTTTCTCCGGCGAGGCCAGCCAATCCTTCCCCAATATGGCATCCTTGCTGAACGGCTGGGATCTGCTGCAATCGGCCCGCCAGCTGGTGGTGGTCGGCCAAAGCGACGATCCCATTACCGAATCAATGCTGCGCGCCGCCGCCAGGACCGGCCTTGGTACCCTGGTGCTGCTGCGCCTGGAACCGGGCGAACCCCTGCCCGCTGTGCATCCGGCTTTCGGCAAGACCGATGTTTCCAAGCCCACCGCTTACCTTTGCCAGGGCCAAACTTGCGGCCTGCCGGTGTATGATGCCCCATCCCTGACCCATGCTCTTCAAGGAGAGTCCTGACACCATGGCCTATCTGTCCGTACCCAGCCCCATCGGCGATCTCACCTTGTTCGAAGAGGACGGCAAGCTGATCAGCCTGGATTGGGGCGCCGTCGAAGGCGGTGAGGAGACTCCCCTACTACTGGAAGCCGCCCGTCAGCTCGACGCCTATTTCGACGGAACTCTGAAAGAATTCACCCTGCCCCTCGATCCCGCCGGTACCGCCTTTCAAAAGAAAGTCTGGGCCGCCATGGAAAAAATCCCCTATGGGGCCGTGCGCCGCTATGGCGATGTGGCCGAAGAGCTGGCCTCGGGCCCGCGCGCCGTCGGCGGTGCCTGTGGCAAGAACCCCATCCCGGTGATCATTCCCTGCCATCGCATCATTGCCAGCGATGGGACTTTGGGCGGCTATTCCGGCCAGGACGGCATCGATACCAAGCGCTTCCTGCTGACCCTCGAAGGCATCGAAGGAGTTTAAGATCATGAGCAAGGCCATCCGCATCCACGCCTATGGCGGACCTGAGGAAATGCGCTGGGAAGAGGTCGAGGTCGGTCGGCCCGGCCCCGGCGAAGTGCTGCTGCGTCATACGGCCGTCGGCCTGAACTTCATCGATGTCTATCACCGCACCGGCCTTTACCCTTTGGCCTCGCTGCCCGGCAGCATCGGCATGGAAGGGGCCGGCGTGGTGGTCGAAGTCGGCCCCGAGGTCAGCGAAGTCGATGTGGGCGATCGGGTCGCCTATGCCATGGGGGCTCCCGGATCCTACTGCGAGGAGCGGATTTATCCCTCGTCGCGCCTGGTTCGCCTACCCGACGAGATCGATGACAGCCACGCCGCCGCCATGATGCTGCAGGGTATGACCGCTCAATATCTGCTGCGCTCCACCTATCGGGTCAAGGCCGGCGACACCATCCTGATCCATGCCGCCGCCGGCGGCGTCGGTCTGATCGCCTGCCAATGGGCCAAGCATCTGGGCGCGCATGTCATAGGAACCGTTGGCACCGACGAGAAAGCCGCCTTGGCCAAGCGCCATGGCTGCGATCATCCGATCGTCTACAGCCGGGAAAACTTTGTCGAACGGGTCAAGGAAATCACCCACGGCAAGGGCGTGCCGGTGGTCTATGACTCGGTGGGCAAGGATACTTTTTATCAGTCTCTGGATTGTTTGCA
>Ga0302193_10002023_pt1 | contig 17056 bp, 15 predicted proteins | sample II_Bog_E3_3_FD_200228 | JGI IMG/M metagenome (GOLD analysis project Ga0302193, IMG submission 200228) | Peat permafrost microbial communities from Stordalen Mire near Abisko, Sweden - II_Bog_E3_3 | ecosystem: Environmental > Terrestrial > Soil > Wetlands > Peat | place: Sweden: Abisko...
GATGGACCCGGAAACGTCGATGATGGCGTAGGCCACGCCCACGCCTCCGAGGCCATAGAACCCCTTCCAGGTCTTGCCGCCGGGGAAATAGTCGTAGTCAGCCCCCAGGGAGAAGATGTTGGCCTTGGTGGAGAGGCTGATGCCGGCCGACGAGGAGGAATCGGTGCTGTAGAGGAAGTCCAGCCTTGGCACGATGACGCTGTCCTCGTTCAAGGGATAGGACGTCTGCAGGCCCGCGCCGAAGCCGCCGGCCCACAAGGAGGCCCCGGCCAGGGCGGAGATGGCGATAACGCTAGGGATTCTCATCGATGCTCCCGGAGTTTGGCCTGAGTTTAGCAGGGCTCTTCGGGCTGCCGAGGTAGCGACCTGACTGGCGAGGGACCGGGAAATTTTCCGGCAGGGTCTGGATTTGCAGTAATCATTCGTGATTTTGTGTAAATATCGGTATGAGAATGGGACTCAATATGGTTTGATCGGGCCCGACCCCATTTCTTTTCACGGAGGTTCTCCATGGTCAAACGCATCGGATCGGCTGAGGAGGGGACATCGGAACTGCTTGGAGCCCAAGCCCTGTTCAACAAGGTCCTGGCCCTGGACCAGGGGATCTTCTTCTCCATCGGGCTGGACGGCCACTTCCTGGAGGTGAGCCGGGCCAGCCAGAAGATCTGGGGCTTCCAGCCCGAGGAACTGATCGGCCTGAACTTCCTGGATTTCATCCACCCCGACGACCGCCTCCGGGTCCGGGAAATCACCGAGGCCGCCCGGGGCGGCGGGCCTGCCAGCACCGATGCCCGTTGTCTGGACAAGGCGGGTAATGCCGTCCACCTCATGTGGAAGATCGCCTGGTCGCCCCAGGAAAAGGTGTGGTCCGCCATGGCCCGGACGTTCCTGGACCGGAAGGAGCATGCGGAGAAACTGGCGGCGGTGGAGGAACTGGAAGCCTTCAAGCGGGCCCTGGACGAGCACGCCATCGTGGCCGTCACCGATGCCGCCGGCCGGATCACCTACGTGAACGACAAGTTCTGCGCCATTTCCAAGTACGAGCGGGAGGAGCTGCTGGGGAAGGACCACCGCATCATCAACAGCCACCACCACCCCAAATCCTTCTTCACCCATCTATGGGGCACCATCCAGGCCGGGCGGGTCTGGAAGGGGGAGATCCGCAACAAGGCCAAGGACGGCACCTTCTATTGGGTGGACACGACCATCGTCCCCTTCCTCGACTCCGAGGGCAAGCCGATGCAGTTCGTGGCCATCCGCGCCGACATCACCGAACGCAAGGCGGCCGAGGAGTCCCTGAGGCAATCCCAGAAGCTGGAGAGCCTCGGCGTGCTGGCCGGGGGGATCGCCCATGATTTCAACAACCTGCTCACCAGCATCCTGGGCAACTGCAATCTGGGCTCCATGGTGCTTCCGCCCGAGAGCCCCGCGATCCCCTACCTGGACCAGATCGAGAAAGCCACCCTGCGGGCGGCGGACCTTTCCCGGCAGATGCTGGCCTACGCGGGCAAGGGCAAGGTCTCGATCCTCAGGGTGGATCTGAACCGGCTGGTGCACGAGATGACCGAACTGCTTTCGGTGTCCCTGTCCAAGAAGGCGCTGATCCGCTACGACCTGGCGCCGGTGCTGCCGGAGGTCATGGCCGATCCGACCCAGATGCAGCAGGTGGTCATGAACCTGGTGACCAATGCCTCCGAGGCCATTCCCGACGGGGTCAGCGGCGCCATCACCCTGCGCACCGGGGAGCTGATCGTGGAGAGGACCTTCAACACGGTCACTTCGATTCCGGTGGGGCTGACCCCCGGGCGCTATGTGACCCTGGAAGTGAGCGACACCGGCTGCGGCATGACCCCCGAAGTGATCGCCAAGATCTTCGATCCCTTCTTCACCACCAAGTTCACCGGCCGGGGTCTGGGCCTGTCCGCCCTGCTGGGGATCGTGCGCAGCCACGGCGGAGGACTCAAGGTCTACAGCGAACCGGGACGGGGCACTTCCATGAAAGTGTTCCTGCCCTCCGCGGATCCGGCCGGTTTCGACGGGGAGGGCAAGACCGGCCCGGCCCCGTGGCGGGGGCGCGGCACCATGCTGGTGGTGGATGACGAGATCTCGGCCCGGGCGGTGGCCCGGGCGATGGGGGGCTACCTGGGCTTCCAGGTGGTGGAAGCTTCGGATGGCCAGGAAGCGGTGGAGACCTTTGAACGGCGCCTTGGCGAAATCACCCTGGTGCTGATGGATCTCACCATGCCCAGGATGGATGGCCGCGAGGCCTTCCTGCGCATGCGCGAAATCGATCCTTCGGTCCCGGTGGTGCTCACCAGCGGCTTCAGCGAGAATGACGCCGTGAGCGATTTCGCGGGCCGGGGTCTGGCTGGATTCCTGCCCAAGCCCTATCAGAAAAGCCAGTTCGAACAGATCATCCGGCAGGCTCTGGAAACGGCTCGATAAATAGTTTCAGGATTTCTTGACAGACTCCCAGGGCGAATGGATATTCCACTTAGGGCATTGAGGCAAGGGTGGGCCTTGTGGAATATCGATTCGGATGGGAAAAAAAATGCACTGGTGAATTCGGTTGCAGCCACGCCGTTCGGGGGGCTGTTGCTTTGGCCATTCCTGCCGGGAGGTGGTCATGAGTCTCCTGGACGGGCTGGGCAAGCTCCCAGGGATGTTCAACTTCCGCTACGAGCGCCGGGATCCCGAGCGCCTGAGGCCCTGGCAGGTGGACCCGTCGGGCCTGCTCCTTCTGCGGGAACCGGGGGTCAAGGACTTCATCCCCTGGCAGGAACTGGCCGAGGTGGTGACCTTCAAGCGCGATCTGGGGGCTTCGGACCAGATCTGCCTCGGTTTCAGGCGGGAAGGGGACGACGCCTATACCGTCCTGGAGGAGGAAAACCCGTCCTGGTCCGAGGTCGTGGCCGGACTGGAGGCCCGGATCCCGCTGCCTGACGGCTGGTTCGAGGAGGTCATGGAGCCACCCTTCGAGTGCAACTGGACCACCCTTTGGGGAGAGCCGCCGGCCCGGCTGAAGTCGGGCTGAGTCAGACCTGGACCGTTTCCTGGTGGGCATCCACGCCCACGGGAGTGACGGCTGCCCGGTCCTCCTCGCCGGTCCGGATGCGGTAGACCTTTTCCACCGGCAGGACGAAGACTTTGCCGTCGCCGACCTCCCCGGTGCGGGCGCTGGCCAGGATGGCCCGAACGGTGGGCTCCACAAAGGGATCGGAAACCCCGATCTCGATCCGGATCTTCTCGGAGAGTTCCATCTTCACGGTGGTGCCCCGGTAGGTCTCGACCCGCTCCAGTTCGCCGCCGTGGCCCCGGACCCGGCTGGCGGTGAGCCCCTGGACATCCAGGCGGTAGAGGGCTTCCAGCACCTCGGTAAGTTTTTCGGGGCGGATGACGGCCACGATGAGTTTCACTGGGCGGCTCCTTCATGGGGAACCAGCAGGCGGTGCTGGACCGGCAGGGATTCGCTCAGCAGCAGCAGGGCGCCGTCCCCGGACGTATAGGCCTCCTCCCCGTGCTGGGCGATGTCCAGGCCCTGACCCTGTTCACTGTGGCTGGCGGTCAGGGGCGCGAAGGCGGCCACCAGCTTGAGCAGCGCGAAGGTGGCGCCGGCGCTGAAGGCGATGGTCGCCAGCACGGCGACGGCCTGGATCAAGAGCAGCCTGGGATTGCCGAACAGCAGGCCATTTACCGGAGCGCCCCAGGCCTTCTGGGCGAACACTCCGGTGAGCAGGGCGCCGGTGACCCCACCTACGCCGTGGGCCGCGACCACGTCCAGGGAATCGTCCAGGCGGGTGCGGGAGCGATAGAGAATGGCGAAATGGCTGGGAAAGGCAGCCAGGGCGCCGATGGCCATGGCCGAGAGGGGGCCGACGAAGCCCGCGGCCGGAGTGATGGCCACCAGACCGACGACGATGCCGGTGGCGCCCCCCGCCGCGGTGGCCTTGCCGGTGCGGAACAGGTCCAGGGCGGTCCAGACCACCAGCGTCACCGAGGGCGCCAGCAGGGTGTTGGTGAAGGCCAGGACCGCCTGGCCGTTGACCGCCAGGGCGCTGCCGCCGTTGAAGCCGAACCAGCCGAACCAGAGCAGGCCCGCCCCCAGGATGGTGAAGGGCACGTTGTGGGGCAGGACCGCATGCCGGGCGTAGTCCTTGCGCGGGCCGATCATGAGCGCCGCCACCAGGGCCGCCGAGGCCGCGGTGATGTGGACCACGGTGCCTCCGGCGAAGTCCAGGGCGCCGAGCTGGGCCAGCCAGCCACCGCCCCAGACCCAGTGGGCCACCGGGCTGTAGACCAGCAGGGACCAGAGGGTTATGAACGCGATATAGGGCAGGAAGCGCATGCGTTCCACCAGGGCGCCGGAGATGAGGGCGGCGGTGATGATGGCGAAGGTGCCCTGGTAGGAGGCGAACAGCAGCCGCGGAATGGCGGTGCCGGCGGCGAGGTCGAGCCCGACCCCCCTGAGCAGGAAGGCCGAAAGATCGCCCAGGAACGGTGTGCCCGGTCCGAAGGCCAGACTGAAGCCCAGCAGGAACCAGGCCATTCCCACGCAGCCCAGGGAGACGATGCTCATCATCATGGTGTTGAGTGCGTTCTTGGACCGGACCAGCCCGCCGTAGAAAAAGGCGAGGGCCGGAGTCATCAGCAGGACCAAGGCGGTGGATACGAGCATCCATGCGGTGTCGGCGGTGTTCATGGGCCCCCTTTCAAAGGTTCAAGTCGGTTTCGATTGGCTAATCATGTAAGAATTTAGTATAAAATCAATAAAAATTATCTCAAAAAAGTAATGAAATAGTATAAATTATGTAAATGTATTTTTTACCAACGTCTGGCCGGGGCGTCCAAGGCCTTTCGGAGCCCCAGGGACGGCCGGAGCCGGCGACCATCGCCCATGAAGCGCCGGCTGGGGTGAAGCCCGGTTACACTATTCCCTGGGGGAAGCCCGTTCCATCGTTATGGGGTAAGGGCAGGCATTGAGGCGGTTGTTTCCTTGGTGTGGCAGGCTCCCGGAAACTTATGATTGATAAGGAATCCGATGACTGAAATCCCGGTAAAAGCCCCCAAAAAGGTCAAGGAAAAGCGCCAGACTCCCCAGGAGCGCCTTGAGGCCATGCGCTATAACCACATGATGTACGGCCCGACCGAGGGGGAGTTGAAGATGACCCCCAAGAAGGTCGATTACGGCGCCTCCTTTCTCAAGCACCCCAAATTCCAGAGCCTGATGACCGCGTTCAAGAACGGCACCAGCTTCAAGTTCGACATCACCGCCGACGGCCATGTCTTCACCATCGCCACGGACGGTTCCCACATCTCCTTCAACGACAAGGTGCTCTGCTACTCCCGCCCCTTGAACAAGCACGAGGATAATCTCATCCTGGATCGGACTTCGCTGATCCAGCACCAGACCAAGGATCCGGTCATCCACCTGATCTTCGCGGTGCTGCGCAGCTTCCCGGAACTTGACAGTCCGCAGCTGCAATACCAGCATCACCGTCTGTACCTGGGCAACGACGCCCTGGAGTCCAGCTACGTCGAACAGTCCTCCAATCCCCTGATGGGCGCCTACAAGCACAACAAGGTTCACGAACGAATCAGGAAATAGGCGGCCGGGAGGCGTGTTGGAGGGCGAACGGGGCTGGGTGCGGGGGTGGCGTTTCTGGGGCCTGTTGTCCGGGCTTCTGGTGCTGCGCTACCTATGCCACGCGCTCATGCTCCTGCCGGTGCTGGTCCATGAGGCCATGCCGGCCCCGACCCTGCCGGATCTGGTGCTCGCCCGGGTGCCCTACCTGCCGCTGATCGCCCGCTGGAACTATGTGCTTTGGCTCTTGTGCTACCTGCCCCCGGCCATCTGGATCGGGTTCAGGGACCGGCGGCTCTTCCTGCGGCTGGTCGTCACCGACGGCATCCTGGCCCTGGTGCGGGGCCTGGTGGTGCCGCTCACCGGCCTGGGACCGGTCATGGGCGCGGATGTCAATGCCCTCCATCCCTTCCGCCTCGGGCCCACCTGGCTGGCGATCCTGGACCCGGTGCGGGCCATCGGCGGCAACAGCGCCGGCTTGTATCTCACCAAGGACCTGTTCTTCAGCGGGCATATCGCCACCACCTTCCTGTTGTATCTTTTCGCCCGTCGGTTCGGGCGGGTGGCGTGGATCTTTCTGGCCCTGAACCTCCTGACCCTTGCCATCGTATTCCTGGCCCATCTTCACTACACCATCGACGTGATCGGCGCCTACGCCATTACCTTCGCCCTCTACCGGGCCAGCGAGGCCTGGGCCGAGCGGCTGTCAATCGCGTAATTCCTTCCCCGGAGGGAAAGGATGGACCATCAACTTCGAGCAGCGACCATCCTGGACCTGGACGCGGTCCTGGAGTGGATCGGCAGCGCCGAAGGCCTTCGGGTCTGGGGTGGTCCTGCCCTCGTCCATCCTCCGGAGGCCAGGGCCGTCTGGGCCGCCATCCAGGCGGAAGATCGCACCACCTTTGTCCTGGTGGACCGGATGGGACAGGTAGCCGGTTTCGGTCAGATCCTTCCCCGGGCTGAGGCAACCGCCCATTTGGCACGCATCATCGTCAGCCCGGAATGCCGGGGACTTGGTCTTGGGCGGATGATATGCCGCCGGTTGATGGCGTTCGCGGAAAAGGAATTCAGCTCCTGTACCTTCACGCTGAAGGTCTACCCGGGGAATGCGCCGGCGATAACCCTTTATCGATCCCTGGGGTTCGCGGCATGCCCTTCGGGCAACGATGAGGAAGTGCTGCTGATGAAGAGGGAGATGGACGGCAGACCCGATCCTCGGCCCGAAGCTTAGTGAAAGCCCATCAAAAGACTGGAAGATGCCCGCACCATTCTGGGGAACTCGCCCAGCAGTTCGAGTGGGTGGGGTGGATTTTTCGGCCCCCCCTTTGATGGGGGCTGACAGGGGTTGAGGCTTGCATTCGCTAAAATTTCGCCCAAATTAGTCGAATGCCAATCCTCCGAATGCAAAACGGCATCAGGCCAGGTGAAGGAAATTTCGGGTGGGGCTTGATTGCTTTGAGAAAGGTATTACTTTTTAGGAGGGCATTTTGAAATTCATTTGGGTTCAACAAAACGTTGCCCATCTTGCCAACCATGGGATGACACCCAAAATTGCGGAGGCACTGTTCCATGCCGGGGATCGAAAAGCAGCACCTTCGGAACAGGGCTTCGGGCGGAATGTCCTGGAGGCTTCCCATTCTGGGCGCCTGTACCGGCCCGTCTTCACACTGGTTGGGCCTGATGAGATTTTTGTAATCACAGGTTTTCCCATTCCCAGGAGGCCAAAGTGACCACCCCTGAAAACAAGCAAACAACCCAACGGTCCGAGTTGGACACCCTTCTGGGCTTCCGCCCCCGGAATCGTGCCTTGGCTGACGTTCTTGAAAACTACGCTAAGGAGGTCCAAGAGATTGAGCGGGACATGGGGCCCCAGATTCCGGCCCTCCTGGTGGGGTCTGGACGTCCAAGGAAGGGTCAGGAACCGGGTGAGATTCAGGTAAAAGCCCTCAAGATGCCCGTCCCCTTTTGGGAACAACTGGCAATCAAGGCGAAAGGTCAAGGGGTGTCCGTCCATGCAGCAATGCGCATGGCCTTGGTGGAATGGGTCTCCAGGCACTGACGGTCTGGAAGCGCGAATACAAAGAACCCCCGAAACTCAGCGGCGCTTGGGTTTCGGGGGCTTCATCTGGTGCAGCCGACTGGGGTCGAACCAGCGACCTTTGGCTTCGGAGGCCAACGCTCTATCCAACTGAGCTACGGCTGCGGCGGGTGTCGCAAATGGCGCAATGCTTCTTGCCACTGGGATTGCCGCCTTTCGGAGGCCATCCACCCCTTGAGTTTGCCACAAACGGCTCCCCTTTCGCCACCGTTTCTTGGCGGGCCCGGAGGGTGGTCCTGGTCCATGGCCCACCGGCCCGGGCCATGGCTGGAAAAAAAGGCTGCCCGGGGCAGCAGACCCTCTGGTCACAGCCAGGGAACTGTGCTGAATTGATAGCCATGGATACCCATGAATTCCGTCGCCTAGGTCATGAGATGGTCGAATGGATCGCGTCGTACCGGGAACGGGTGGCGGATCTGCCGGTCATGAGCCCCCTGTCGCCCGGCGCGGTGCGCGGGCAGCTGCCGGCAGGGCCGCCGGAGCAGGGGGAAGGCCTGGACGGCATTCTCGAGGAAATGGACCGGATCGTGCTGCCCGGCATCACCCACTGGACCCACCCGGGTTTTTTCGCCTATTTCCCGGCCAACGCCGATCTGGCCTCGGTGCTGGCGGACATGGCCTGCAGCGGACTTGGGGCCCAGGCCATGAGCTGGCAGACCAGCCCGGCGGCCACCGAAGTGGAGGAGGTGGTCATGGAGTGGCTGCGGCAGATGCTGGGGCTGGGCCGGCAATTCACCGGGGTCATCCAGGACACCGCCAGCACCTCCACCTTCTGCGCCCTGCTCTGCGCCAGGGAGCGGACCGGGGCGTTCGGCCAGAACCGGGGCGGGCTGCAGGCGGAGGAAGCCCCCATGGTGGTCTACGCCTCAGACCAGGCCCACAGCTCCATCGGCAAGGGAGCCCTGCTGGCGGGGTTCGGCAAGGACAACCTCAGATTCATCGCCACCGACGATCGCCACGCCCTGCGGTTGGATCTGCTGGAGGCTGCCATCGAAGACGATCTGGCCGCAGGCCGGAGGCCGTGCGCCATCGTGGCGGCGGTGGGCACCACCGCCACCACCGCCCTGGATCCCCTGAGGGGGATGGCGGAACTGGCCGAACGCCACGGCATCTGGCTGCACGTGGACGCCGCCCTGGCCGGGGCCGCCATGATCTGCCCGGAATGCCGCTGGATGTGGGACGGGGTGGAGGGCGCCGATTCCATCGTGCTGAACCCGCACAAGTGGCTAGGGACCGGGTTCGACCTGAGCGCCTATTTCGTAAGGGACCCCGAGCACCTGATCCGGGTCATGAGCACCAACCCCAGCTACCTGCGCACCGCGCACGACGGCGAAGTGAAGAACCTGAGGGATTGGGGCATCCCGCTGGGGCGCCGGTTCCGGGCCCTCAAGCTGTGGTTCCTGATCAAGGACCAGGGGGTGGCGGGGCTCCAGGCCCGGTTGCGCCGGGATCTGGACAACGCGGCCTGGTTCAAGGACCAGGTGGATGCGGCCGCGGGTTGGGAGCGGATGGCCGAGGTGCCGCTGCAGACCATCTGCCTGCGCCACCGGCCGGAGGGCATGGTCGAGGAGGCGGACCTGGCACGGCACAACCTGGACCTGGTGGACCGGATCAACCAGGCCGGACGTTTCTACCTCACCCCGGCCGTGCTCAAGGGCAGCCAGATGATCCGCGTCTCCATCGGCAGCCAGGCCACCGAACGGGAGCATGTGGTGAAGCTCTGGGATGCCCTGCGCCAGGCCGCGGGCTGATAAGGTTAGGGCCTATGGACGCACCCATTTCCGTCAAGCGCCTGCTGGAACAGGTCAAAGCCAAACTGGAGCCGTCCTTCTCGGCGGTATGTGTGGTGGGCGAAGTGTCCAATTTCCGGGGCTCCGGCCGGCACTGGTATTTCACCCTCAAGGAAGAGGGCGCGGCCCTGCAGTGCGCCGTATGGGCCGGGCAGCAGCGGTTCCTGGCCCATGCCCCCAGGGACGGCGAGCGGGTGCAGGTCAAGGGGTCCTTGAACCTGTACGTGGCCGGAGGCTCCCTCACCCTGGCGGTGACCCACTGCGTGCCCGCCGGGGTCGGGGATCTCCAGGCCAGGCTGCGGCAATTGGAGGCGGAACTGCGGGCGGAGGGCCTGTTCGACCGGCCCAAGCGGCCGCTGCCCCGCTGCCCCCGGCGGATCGGCGTGGTGGCGGCCATCGGTGGGGCGGCCCTGCGGGATGTGGTCGAGGTCACCGGGCGGCGGGCGCCCGGGGTGCACCTGCTCATCGCCCCGGCCGCGGCCCAGGGGGAGCGGGCGGTGCCGGAAAACCTGCTGGCCCTGCAGGAGATCCAGGATCCCTTCTGGGCTTGTGACGTGATCCTGATGGTGCGGGGCGGCGGCAGCCTGGAGGATCTCTGGGCCTTCAATGATCCGGCCCTGGTCCGGGCCGTGGCGGCCTGCCCGCTGCCGATCGTCACCGGGGTGGGGCACGAGATCGACACCACCCTGGTGGACCTGGCCGCGGATTTGCGCGCCGCGACCCCCAGCCAGGCCGCGGAATTGGCCAGCCCGGACCGGCGGCAGCTCCTGAGCGAACTGCAGCGGCGCCAGGCTGCCCTTGCGGCCGCCATGACCTGGCGGCTCCGGGGCCTGGAGACCACCCTCAACCTGCTCACCGACAGCAAGGGCATGCGCGCGGTGCCGGATCGGGTGGCCCGGGCCGGGGAGCGGCTGGCCGCCCTGGGCCACCGGTTGGGGCGGTGCGGCGTGGAAGGGGAAGGTGGAGCCCGGTTCCGGACCCTGGCCCAGCGCCTGCATCTGGCCCACCCCCAGCGGAGGTTGGATCAGGCCCTGGGCCGGCTCGGCCTCCTGCGTCAGCGCCTGCTCCACGGCTCGGCCTTCGTGGACCGTGACCTGCCCCGGTTGGCCGAGGCCCGGCGCCGCTTGGCGATGGCCCTGGAGGCCGCCCTGGGCAACCAGGGCCACCGCCTGGAGCTCCTGGGCGCACGGCTGGGGGCCATGGATCCCAAGGGGCCGCTGGAGCGGGGCTTCGTGCTGGTGCGGGATCTGCAGGGCCGTCCGCTTACCCGGGCCGGCCAAGCCGGGGCCGCGGCCCGGGTGGAGCTGCAGTGGCTGGATGGCAGGCGCCGGGGCGTGCTGGAGGATTGAAGGGTACCGTCAGATCCTAGGCAGGATGGTGCCGGCCAGCTTCGCCAGGTTCCGGTCAAAGGTGGCCAGGGGCAAGTGGCCATTGGCCTTGACGGTTTCCAGGACAAGACAGTCTGAAAAATCCGCTTTTGAATTTCGATAAGTTGTAATTGCTGAACTTACTATCGCCTCTTCCTGGAGATGGATATCCATATTGCCCAGCAGGGCTTCGAGCGCACCCAGGATCTCCCTCTTGGTCCGGTTGAAGGTACTCAATAAGACCCATACCGTTTCCACCAGAACCACATGGGGCACCCAAAGGGGGCCACCATTGCGAAGGTATGCCTCCGCCGCCGCAGTCTGAGCCGGGTCGTCCTGTTCCAGCAACCGGACCAGGATATTGGTGTCAACGGCTCGCATGCTTGAACTTTTCAGCAACGTGGGACTTGATGCCCTCTTTGATGGCCCGGTTGGAAACAGGGGGCGAGTTACCTTTCAGGGCCGCCCGTACATCCGCCAGGGTGTGGGGCCGGGCAAGATCCACGAAAAGTCGGCCATCCTCCTCATACCAGCCAAGCTCACAACCGGACTTGATCCCAAATCTTTTCCTTACCTCGACCGGCACCGAGGTCTGGTCCTGGGTCGTGACCTTGGAGCGGGCAAGTTCATTCCTCATGGCAGACCCTCCATTACCATGGTAAGTCATTACCGTGGTAAGTCAACGGGCTGCGCCAACCTCCCCGAGCCCGCCGGTGATGGCCCGGGCATAGGAGCCGGCATCCCAGGGACCGTTCGGGTCCGCCTGGTCCCGGCAATGCAGGATGTCGTCATACAGCCAGATGAACCCGCCCCGGATCCCCTGGGGCCTCCAGGCGGCGAACCGGGCGGCGGCTTGGCCCGGGGTGTCCCCGTCCTGGCAGCCGTCGCCGTGCCGGCTCCACAGCCCCGGCTGGACCAACCCGGCCGCGTCGAATCCGTCGCCCATGCGCTTGGCGATCCGGCTGATCCAGGCCTGGGGCTCGTTCCATGCCCCCCCGGCATAGCACTGGAGGTTGAAGCCGGTGACCAGGCCGGGCGCGGACGCCTCCAGATCATGCAGGCAATCCACCCAGAAATCCATCTGGTCATAGGGGCAGAAGCTGACGCCGAAGCCCAGTTCCCCCAGCATGGCGCTGAAGGCCCGGGTGGTGGCGGGATCCAGCAGGTCCTCGTCGTCCAGGTCGAAGCCGTCGATGGCGGGAATGGCCTGCTTCAGTGCCAGGAAGCTGCGGCGCAACGGGCTGCCGGGGCCGATGCCCCCGCTCTGGATCAGGGCCTGGAGCTGATGGAAATCACCGACTCCGGCACTGCCCACGGAGAACGTCAGCCGGTTGACCGACCCACCCCGCTTCAGGCCGGCCAGCCGCGCCGGCCAGGCCGGATCGCCCACGTAGCGGCCGCCGGTGACGATCCGCTGGTCGTTGAAATTCAGCTCGCCGGCCGCGCTCAGGTGCAGGGTCCAGGCGACCACGGCGGTGAAGCCGGAGCCCCGCAGGTCGTCCATGACCGCCGTTCCGCCGGCGTACAGCGGACCGCCGCCATAGATGGCGGCGGTGACCGGACGGGGCTCGGCGGCCCGGGTGGAAGCGGCGGGGGCCAGCAGGGTGAGGGCCAAGGCCAAGGGGAAAACCAACCACCTGCCCATGAAGAACCTCCGGTCCGGCCCCGGCCGGGCCTACGGCATCAGCATGCCGCCGTTGACGGACAGCACCTGGCCGGTCATGTACTCGGCCTCGTCGGTGGCCAGGAACACCACGGCGTTGGCGATGTCCAGGGGGGTGCCCATGCGGCCCAGGGGGATCTGGCGGTTGAACTCGGCCTTCACCTCGGCGCTGAGCCCATCGGTCATGGCGGTGGCGATGTAGCCGGGGGCCACGGCGTTGCAGGTGACGTTGCGGCTGGCGAACTCCCGGGCCACGGTCTTGGTCAGGCCGATCAGGCCGGCCTTGGAAGCCACGTAGTTGCTCTGGCCGGCGTTGCCCATCTGGCCCACCACCGAGGCGATGTTGATCACCCGGCCCCAGCGCTGCTTCATCATCGGCTTGGCCGCGGCCTGGGTGGCCAGCCAGGCGCCCTTGAGGTTGATGTCCAGCACCAGCTCGAACTCCTCCTCCTTCATCTGGATCATGAGCTTGTCCTTGGTGATGCCGGCGTTGTTCACCAGGATATGCAGCGCCCCGTGCCGCTCGACCACGGTGTTCACCGCGGCCCGGATGCTCTCGCCGTCGCGCATGTCGAGCAGGACGTAATCGGCCTTGCCGCCGTCGGCCTGGATGGAGGCGACCACCTTCTGCAGGTCGCCCTCGGTGGAGGCCAGGGACGCGCAGACGGCGAACGCGCCCTGCTTGGCGAGCTGGCGGGCGATGGTTTCGCCGATGCCCTGGCTGGCGCCGGTGATCAGAGCGATTCGGCCTTCGAGTGAAAACATGCGGACTCCGGAAAGGAATGGTCTGAAAGTCTACCATCCGCCCCCGGTGCCGGTGCAGGGGGATCTCCGGCGCCGGCCAGCTGTGTGATCATGGGGACTGCCGGAGTTCCCATGCGCATCCTCGCCCGCCTTGGTCTAGCCATGAGTCTTGCCGTCCCGCTCCTCGCCCAGGGCGCGCCGCCGACCACCCTGAAGGATCTGGCCGGGAGGGTGGAACCGTCCCGCCTGAGCCGGACCGTGGACCGGCTGGCCTCGTTCGGCACCCGGCACACCTTTTCCGAAATGCTTTCCGAGAAAAGGGGAATCGGGGTGGCGAGCCGCTGGCTGGGCTCCGAATTCCAGTCCCTCACCCGCATCGGCGGGTCGCGGCTGGTGGCCTTCGACGACGTGTTCCCGGCCGAGCCGGGGCCCCTGGTGGCCAAGCCGGTACGACTGGTCAACCTGGGCGTCATGCTGCCGGGCACGGATCCGGCCCGGGAGAAGGAGGCCCTGGTGGTGGTGGCCCACTATGACAGCCGGGCGTCCAACGTCATGGACGGCGAGGCCGACGCTCCGGGCGCGGTGGACAACGCCAGCGGCGTGGCCCTGGTGCTGGAGATGGCCACGGTGCTGGCCACGGAAAGGCCGGCCATCAGCATCTATTTCGTGGCCACGGCCGCGGGCGAACAGGGATCCCTGGGCAGCGCCCGTCTGGTCAAGCGGCTCAAGGGCGAAGGGGTCGACATCGTCGGCATGGTGGCCGCCGACTGCGTGGGCAACACCCTGAACCCTGGCGGGACCAAGAGCAACACCGCCATGCGGATCTTCTCGGACGGCGTGCCGGCCCAGGAGACCGATGGCCAGAGGCGGGTGCGGGAAATGCTCGGCAACGAGAACGACGGGCCCAGCCGGGAACTGGCCAAGTACCTGAAACGCTCCGGCGAGCGCTATGTGGAGGGTCTGGACTGTCTGGCCATGCTGCGCCGGGACCGGGTAGGCCGGGTCGGGGAGCAGGCCGCGTTCAGCCAGGAGGGCTTCCCGGCGGTGCGGGTCACGGAAATGACCGACAACTACGACCGCCAGCACCAGAATGTCCGCAGCGAATCCGGCCACGGTTTCGGGGACACCGCCACCTTCTTCGACACCGGCTACTGCGCCAAAATCACCCGGATGATGGTCACCGCCTTCACCGAGCTGGCCTACGCCCCCCAGCAGCCCCAGAACATTGGCCTGGGCGGCTGCGGAACGGCCGATGCCAAGCTGTGGTGGACCCTGCCTCCGGACCCCCGGATCACCGGCATCATCATCTACCGCCGCCGGGCGGACGGGGTCAAATGGGAGGCCACCGCGGGCTTCCCTAAGCAGGAAAGTCTAGTGCTTCCGGGGGTCGGCACTGACAACGACGTGTTCGCCGTGGCAACGGTGGACGCCCAGGGCAACGAATCATTGCCGGTGTCGCCCAGGAGCATTACCTTCTAGCTTGCGGAGGGCGGCGCTGGGCCTGCCACGGCGAACTGGAGGGACCCGGCGTTGGGCTCTCAACATCGTCGAAGGAGGCAGCCGCTGTCTTTCCCTTTGGGGGGGAGACTTAGGGGTAAGGAGGAACACCTGGCCCACAGACGTTCATGACTCCAGCTCTATATCTGTTAGTTCAGAAAATACTTCTGTCCCATGCTGCAACGTATCCTCGCATAAGTCCTGGACCTCTATAACAGAAATGAACTTCCAATCAACTATTTCGCCATTGTCGTTTTGATAGGAATGCTCCAGGCTCTTCCCAACATCCACAGCCAAATCTTCAGCATCTTCTATGGATAGTGCAGAAATCAGCCGAATACTATGATCTTCCATTATCGCAACTGGGGCATCCGAACCGACAAATGCCTTTAACTGTAATTTTGCACCATACCAACCCATCAGCTCTTTCCTCCTGTCTTTTCCATTAACCTTGGGGCTTGCTCAAGCAACTTTTTGGCAGTCTGGAGGGATAGTTTATCCTTCCCGGTAGCATCCTTAAGAGCTTCTCTGATCTCATTCAATGATTTGCCAAGGTGCTGCGCCGGAAACTGACGCTTCAAGCCACCTGGCAGGACGTCCTGGGCCGGTTTGGTTGGGTCAATCCCTGGGTTCGTCGTTGGCTTAGAAGCCGAGGAACTCCCAGAATCACCAGTGGAACTTGTCTGTTAACCTGCAGGGAATGGAAGGGGGCGCACCGGGCATCCGGGCGCATCAGGGTGGCGATGGCATATCCAGACGTCCCTTTCACTTCATGGTAAGTGACTTGTAGGTGAGCCTCCAGGCCGTGGGACGCCAATGCCGAACCACGGGTATCCAGGGTGGGAAGGGCGTCATTCAGAGCGGGAACCGGCGTGGTTGCGGTCGTCCCGGCCAAGGCCAGCTGGACCCTCTCCGTCCCCCAAGCCGCCTCGAAATCAAAGTCATTGGGTCCATCAAGGCTACCAGGACATCACCTCCCGTTCCCGCCTGGACGCATGGGGCGGGTGAACCCTCCGGCGCCGGAGCAGGCCGGCTCGCCTGGCCATCGCCGGAGGAATACCCGAAGGTGGCCCAAAGGGTCTGGGCTGTCACTCCGGAGGCCATTTCGCCCCGGGTGCCGCCCCCGGAACCATCGGGGAAGGTCCACCTGGCGCCCGGGAGGGCCGATGCACCTTCCCCTGGAACCAGCCACACCTCCAGGGTCCCGGGGGACAGTTCGAACCCGGTGGTCCCCACCAAGGCTGTGGTCTGATCCACGGATTCCATGCCCGGCATGGGTGGCGTCACTCCCACCAGGGGCGCAAATCTCCCAATCAGAGCTGGAATGAACCTGAGCCCTGGCCGGCCAATGCCAGGCCCCAGCGGCAGGCGGAGGGTGGCCGCCCCATTCTGGGGATCCACCTCAAGGATCCCACGGCCCATAGCCAGTGCAGGATGACCCGCAAGGTAAATGCAGAATACTATGAGGCAGGATGCTTTAATTTCAGTAATGCCAGAAAAGGTGTTCCTAGGGCTGCTGGTTTAAAAATTCATACATACCACCTTTAGTCATGATTTGACCACCCATCGGACCGGTTGACGGACCCAATGGATCTCGAGTGGGCCTGAATCTCCAGGGAACGGGTAATCAAGTTGAGAGGCCGGGGATTGCTTCATCCTGAACTAACAAGGCGGCACCAGGGCCAGGATCCAGATGAACAGGTGCACCCAGTGCCTGACAGGTTCCCGGGCTGGCTCCCCAGTATGTTGGCGCTACAAACCCTACGATTGAGGGTGGATTGGACGGGGAATAATAATTTCCATCTTTTCATCTCCCCGCTGGGACGGGATCGCTGCTGCAGCCTTTTCTGTCTGCAAAATAGCCATTTATTAATTTATTGATTGAAAAAATAGAGTTGGAAAAGCCTCGCCATGGTTTTGGCCTTGGGCTAGGGTGGGTGGCCAGTGCCACCACCTTCATCGGAGCCCACGTGATGACCCTTGCCAATGCCATGCTCTGTGCCGCTTTTCTGCTGCAGCCGTTGCCAGTTGTTTCCGATACCGCCCGAGAGCTGCGCGGGTTTTCCGCTGCCAATGCCCAGGCCCAATGGGATTGGGAACAGAAATTCCGGGCCATCCCCGAGCCGGAGCGGATGCGGGAGACCATGGCCCGGCTGTCCGCCCATCCCCACCACGTGGGTTCCGCCCAGGACAAGGCCAACGCCGAATGGGCCCTGGCCAGGTTCCGGGAGTGGGGCTTCGAGGCCAGGATCGAGACCTTCGAGGTGCTCTTTCCCACCCCCCGGGAACGCTCGGTGGAATTGCTGGAACCGGTCC
>Ga0302193_10002025_pt1 | contig 17054 bp, 16 predicted proteins | sample II_Bog_E3_3_FD_200228 | JGI IMG/M metagenome (GOLD analysis project Ga0302193, IMG submission 200228) | Peat permafrost microbial communities from Stordalen Mire near Abisko, Sweden - II_Bog_E3_3 | ecosystem: Environmental > Terrestrial > Soil > Wetlands > Peat | place: Sweden: Abisko...
CCGACCCAACTTACCAAGAATGGTTCCACGCTGGATTATGGCGCGACCGCAAGCACGATCGCGACCGGTATCCGTTTCATTTTCTAACCTCTGTAAAGGCCCGGGCGGCGCAAGCCGCCCGGGCCTCGCCGTGCTTGACAAATCCGATGCGTAAATTTAGTTATTCGCTAATACGAAATAATTTTCGGTACAGCGAACATTTAACGGGAGTCAAACGTGGCAAACGCCATCGCCTGGGCGGAGGATACATGCCCCGCCACCGGCCCATTACGCGGGGTGCGCGTTCTGGACCTTACCACCGTCGTCATGGGCCCGTCCGCCACGCAAACACTGGGTGATCTCGGCGCAGACGTCGTCAAAATCGAGAACGCAGCAGGCGATTCCATGCGCTGGATCGGCCCTTGGCGGCATGAGGGCATGGGCCCGCTCTTCCTCTGGGCCAACCGCAACAAGCGCAGCCTGGTGCTGGATTTGAAATCTCCTGAAGGCAAAGAAGCCGCCATCGCATTGGCGCGCCAGGCGGATGTCATCGTCTCCAATGTCCGTCCGCAAGGCTTGGCCCGGCTCGGTCTGGATTATGCCAGCATCGCGCGGGAAAATCCTAAAATCATCTATGTCGCCGCCGTCGGCTACGGCGCGGGCGGCCCGCAATCCGGCCAGCCGGTTTATGATGATCTGATGCAGGCGGCTTCCGGCATTGCCGGGCTCTTCGGCCGGGTGGACGGCGCGCCCCGCTACGCCCCGGTCAATCTCTGCGACCGCATCGTCGGCCTCTACGTCGTCAACGCCGTTACCGCCGCACTCTATCATCGCGCCCAAACAGGGGAGGGGCAGGAGGTCGAAGTCCCGATGTTCGAGACGATGGCGCAATTCGTCCTCTCGGACCATGTCGGCGGCGACGCTTTTGCGCCTCCGGAAGGCGAGATGGGTTATAAGCGCCTGCTCTCGCGCACCCGCGGCCCGTATCCTACCAAAGACGGCTATCTCGCCCTCGTCGTCTACACCAACAAGCATTGGGAAGCCTTCGGCGCGCTCATCGGCCAGCCGGATCTGATTCACACCGATCCCCGGTTCAAAAACCAGGAATCCCGTACCCAGCACGCACAGGAGGTCGGGCATTTCCTGAGCGAGCAGCTTCCCGCGCGCAGCACGGCTGAATGGATCACGCTACTGAACGGCATCGACATTCCGGCCTGTCCGGTCAACGCAATCGAAGACTTGATGCACGACCCGCATCTGCTGGCCGTCGGCTTTTTCGAGGCGGCCGAGCACCCGACCGAGGGCAAGCTCAACGTCGCGCGCCACCCGGTGCGTTACGCCAAATCGCCCGCCAATCTGCGCCGCCTCGCGCCGAATCTTGGTGAGCATAATTCGGAGTTTCTGAAATGACCGAACCCGCCCCCATCCGCACTGAGCGTCGCGGCCCCGCGCTGTGGATCTGGATCGACCGCGAATCCCGTCGTAACGCGATCAATAAAGCCGTTCTCTCCGGCATCGAAGCCGCGATGCGCGAGGCTGCCACGCAACCGGACATCCGCGCCATCGTGCTTACCGGTGCGGGTGAAAAAGCCTTCTGCGCGGGAGCGGATCTTTCAACCGGCACCGGCACGTTCACGCTTGGCCTCGACGAGCCGATGACCGATTTCGGTAAGCTTGCCCGCTTCGTGCGCGATTGTGGTATTCCGATCATCGGGCGCGTCAATGGCGACTGCATCGCCGGCGGCATGGGCCTCATGTCCCTCTGCGATCTCATCGTCGTCGCCGATCATGCGCGCTTTGGGCTGCCGGAAATCAAAGTCGGCGTCTTTCCCATGCAGGTCCTGGTCTATCTCCGCCAGATGATCGGCGCGCGCCAGATCAACGAGCTTTGCCTCACCGCTGAACTCATCACCGCCGCCCGTGCCGCCGAAATCGGTATCGCAAACTACGTCGTGCCGTACACGGAACTCGACGCTCGGGTGGAAAAACTCGTTTCCCGGCTAGTCGAAATGTCGCCAATCGCCATCCGCCGCGGCAAATATGCCATTGCCGCCATGGAAAAAATGGCCTTCCCCGAAGCGCTTGCCTTCGCGGAGCAACTCATCGCCGTCACCTCCCAGACCAGCGACGCCGCCGAGGGAATTAAAGCCTTCAACGAAAAACGCGCGCCCAACTGGCAGCATAGGAACGACAAAAATGACTGAGAAAACCATCCGCATTGGCGGCGCGTCCGGCGCCTGGGGCGATAGCCCCGGGGCGCTCGCGCAGCTCCTGGGCGCCGGCGTCGATTATCTGATGATGGACTATCTGGCTGAAGTGTCGATGTCTCTTCTCGCCCGCGCGCGACTCAAAGACCCCGATGGCGGTTTTCCCCCGGATGCCATCCAATATCTCGCCGCCGTCCTGCCGGAAATCACCGCCAAAGGTGTTAAAATCGCCAGCAATGCGGGTGGCGTGAACCCGGCCGGTGCGAAACGCGCGCTCGAAGCCATCATTAAAGCGCAAGGCCTTTCCTTGAAAGTCGCCATTGTCGAAGGCGACGATGTACTGCCCATGCTCCCGGCCTTGCGCGAGCAGAATATCCGGGAAGCCGTTTCTGGCGAGCCGATACCTGCCCGCCTGCTCACGGCCAATGCCTATCTCGGCGCGCTGCCCATCAAAGCCGCGTTCGATGCGGGGGCAGATATCGTGCTCACCGGGCGCTGTGCGGATTCCGCCCTCGCACTCGGCATTCTGATGCATGAATTCGCCTGGTCGGCGACCGATTACGACCATCTGGCCGCCGGGAGCCTGGTCGGCCATATTCTGGAATGCGGCCCGCAAGCCACAGGGGGCAACTTCACCGATTGGCAGACCGTGCCGGACTGGCACAATATCGGCTATCCGATTGCCACATGTCGCGCGGATGGCACGTTCGGCCTCACCAAGCCCCCACATACAGGCGGCCTCATCACGCCGCCTACGGTCGCCGAGCAAACCCTGTATGAAATTGCCGATCCCGCCGCCTATTTTCTGCCGGATGTCGTCGCGGATTTCTCGCATGTCACCATCACCCAGGCGGGAGACAATGCGGTCGAGGTCTCCGGCGCGAAAGGCCGGCCGCCCACCACCCAGTACAAAGTCTCTGCCACCTATCAGGCGGGGTATCGTTCTGTCGCCACCGTGTCCATCGTCGGGCCGGATGCCGCCGCCAAGGCCGAGCGCACGGGGCGCACGCTGATCGACCGCGCGGAAATGATTTTTGCGCGAGAAAACATCCCGCCTTTTGATTCCACCCATATCGAGGCATTGGGTGCGGAAGCCTCTTACGGCCCCAAATCCCAGGCGCGGGCCTCGCGCGAAGTGCTGCTGCGCCTCGTCGTCGTGCATCAGCGGCGGGACGCGCTGGAAATTTTCGGCCGCGAGCTTGGCTCCATCGGCCTGTCCTGCGCGCCGGGCACCACCGGCATCTATTCTGGCCGCCCCAAACCCACGCCGGTCGTTCGGCTGTTCACCATGTTCCTCGATAAATCCGCCTTTCCTGCGCCCCGCCTCACGCTGGGCGATGCCGCGCCGGTCGAAATCCCCGTGCCGTTAAACGGCGGTTATGAAGCGCCACATCCGTCGGGCGAACACCATGCATCCCTACCTGCCTTCGCGCCCGGCGAAACTGAAGAACGTCCGCTCATCACCCTGGCTTATGGCCGTTCGGGCGATAAGGGCAATTCCTCCAACATCGCGATCTTCGCCCGCAAACCGGAATATCTGCCCTATCTGCGGGAAATCCTGACACCAGAGAAAATCCTGGCCCAACTCGATCAGCTTGTCACCGGCCCCGCTGAACGCTTTGATACCCCTGGCCTGCACGCTCTGAATTTCCTTATCCAAAACGCGCTCGGCGGCGGCGGGATGGCCTCTTTGCGCATCGACCCGCAAGGTAAAGCCTACGCCCAGATGGTGCTGGAAATGCCCATCCCCATCCCAAAAGCTTGGCTCTAACGCGTCCTCAACTGCCATCATCATTATGCCCGGCTAAAGCCGGGTGTAATGGCGTGAACGGTATCTACCGCCCGTTCTTCATTTCCAGCCGCCGGCAAACATCGAGCAACCGCTCGCTCGCGGCGTCAACCCTCGATGCAATCCGCGATGTCGGCGCCGCAATCGTCACGATGAACAGGGATTGCTGCCAGGTGAAGGGGGCTGAAATCGTCGTCAGCCCCTCCACGCTTTCATTCTTATTCACATAAAACCCCGCGCGCCGGCCGCGCAGGATCTTCTCACGCAATACGGGCTTCGAGGTGATGGTGTTCGGCGTGAACGCGTATAAATCCACCTTCGCGAGCGTCGCATCCAGCACATCGTCGCTCAGGCTGCCCAGTATCGCATTGCCTGCGGAGGCGGCGTGCAGGCTGCTGACGCTATCTCCCACCTTCATCTGAAACCGCAACGGATGCGAGGTCTCGAATAACAGCAGATATGTTCCTTTGAGCCCGTTCACCTTTGCCAGCAGCACGGACTCATCCAGTTCATCGCGCAGCTCGCGCAGCTGAAAATCTGCACGCAGCACCACCGGATCGTTGTCGGCAATCACTTTGCCCGCATCATACATCCGCAATGTCGGATAATACCCGCCGCGCGGCGAGACCTCGTAAATAAATCCGCGGTCCTGCAACGCCTGCAAAACGTCATGACAGCTCGAAACCGGAATGGATAACAGCCTGGAAATATCCGAAAGCGACAGCGGCCGCTTCTCCTTCGCGAATAATTCCAGGAAGTCCAGCGTGCGATCGACTATTTTTGACATGTAACGCCAAGTTTCTACAGACTGCATCCTGTATAATCAACCCGAACGATATTGGTAAAGCACGTCGGAGGCCGGCATATTCCGCACGGCCGTGGATCGTGCTCTACTGCGCTGCACAATCCATCTTTGGAGTCTGCATGTTCGAGCTTGCGCAACGCCGATCCAGCAAAGTTCCGGAAGTTGTGCTGACCTTCTGGGTGATCAAAATCGCCGCCACAACGCTTGGGGAAACCGGCGGGGATACGCTCTCCATGAGCATGAATCTTGGCTATGCGCTCAGCAGCTTCATTTTTTTTGCGGTGTTTCTTGTCTTCGTCGCCGCCCAGCTCCGTGCCAAAGCGTTTCACCCCTGGCTATACTGGGCCGCCATTGTGGCCACCACGCTGGTCGGCACCACCATGGCGGATTTCGCAGACCGTTCTATGGGCATCGGCTATTTCGGCGGCTCTGCCCTGCTCTTTGCGCTCGTTTTGCTTGTACTCGCCGTCTGGCGCATCAGCGCCGGCTCCGTCTCGGTCAACAACATCACGTCCATGAAAAACGAGGCCTTCTATTGGGCCACCATCCTTGCTTCCAACACGTTGGGCACCGCGCTGGGCGATCTGGTGTCGGATGGTTTGAATATCGGCTTCACCGGCGGCGTACTGGTCTTCACGGTGGCACTCATGGTTATTGCCGCGGCTTATTTCTTCACCCAGGCTTCTCATGCCGTGCTGTTCTGGGCCGCGTTCATCCTCACCCGCCCGCTGGGCGCCACGCTGGGCGATCTCCTCACCAAACCCGTCAGCCATGGCGGCTTCAACCTCAGCCGCCCGGAATCTTCCGGGTTCATCGCGATTTTTATGGTGGCCTGTATCTACTTCATTCCGCAGCGCGCTGGCGGACATCCCGGCGAGCGGGCGCAAAACCCGGCCTAATGGTGCAATCCCGCAATGCCCGGCCAAACTGGACAACATGGCCCCCCAGGCTCAAACTCCGCCCATGAAGCCATCACCCGTCGCTCCAGGGTTTCTGGAAAACTGCATCGACCAGGCCCTTGGCCGCATGCCTGCCGATCTCGTTATCCGCAACACGAAATTTCTCAACCTGGTGACCGGCGAAATCGCCTCGGGTGACATCGCCATCTGCGGCGATCGTATCGTCGGCACCTATGAGGGCTATACCGGCAAGCGCGAGATCGACGGCAAAGGTGCTGTCTGCGTACCCGGCTTTATCGACACGCATGTCCATGTCGAATCCACCCATCTCAGCCCCGCCGAATTCGACCGCTGCGTGCTGCCCTACGGCACCACTACCGCGATTTGCGATCCGCATGAAATGTGCAACGTGCTCGGCAGCGCGGCTTTGGAATATTTCACCGAGAGCGCGTCGGCCGCCGCCATGGATTTGCGCGTCCAACTCTCCTCCTGCGTTCCCGCCACCAGGCTGGAGACGTCCGGTGCCGAACTCCTGGCCGCGGACCTTCTGGCCTTCAAATCCCACCCGCAAGTCCTCGGCCTCGCCGAATTCATGAACTTCCCCGGTGTTTTTGCCAAAGACCCGGATGTGATGGACAAGCTCCGCGCCTTCCAGGGCGAACATATCGACGGCCACGCCCCCTTGCTCTCGGGCCGGGATCTCAACGCCTATCTCGCCTGCGGCATCGGCACCTGCCATGAGACGACCTCGCTGCCCGAAGCCCGCGAAAAACTCCGCAAAGGCATGCAGGTGCTGGTGCGCGAAGGCTCGGTTGCGAAAGACGTCCGGACACTGAGTGCCGCGATCACCGCCGAAACCTCCGCCCTTTGCGGCTTCTGTACGGATGATCGCAACCCGGTCGATATTTTCGAGGAAGGCCATATCGACTACTTGGTCCGCACCGCCATCGCCGAGGGCGTGCCGATGCTGCACGCCTACCGCACCGCCAGCTGGTCCGCGGCCCAGGGTTTCGGCCTGCGGGACCGCGGCCTCATCGCACCCGGCAAGCGGGCCGATATTCTTCTGCTGAATGATTTGGACTCTTGCGCCATCCGTAGCGTCCTCTCCGCCGGCCGCCTCGTCGATGAAATCGATTTTTCGGCCCGCAAATTCCCAGCCCCCATCGGACTGGACAGCATGAAGCTCGAACCCGTCACGGCCGCGGACTTCGCCACACCCACCGCAGGCCCCACCGGCCCCGTTATCGGCATCATCCCCGGCAAAATCGTCACCGAGCATCTGACGATGACACTCCCCTACGCGCATAATGCGCGGCAGGTGGATCTGGCGAATGACGTGCTGAAAATCGCCGTGCTCGCCCGCCATGGCAAAAACCGCAATATCGGCCGGGGGTTCGTTAAAGGCTTCGGCCTTGCTTCCGGCGCGCTCGCCTCATCGGTCGGGCATGACAGTCATAATGTCTGCGTGGTCGGCGCCACGGATGAAGATATGGCGCTTGCCGTCAACCGCGTCGTCGCACTCGGCGGCGGCTTCGTCGCGGTGCAAAACGGCGTTGTGCTGGGCGAAATGGCCTTCCCCGTTGCGGGCCTTATCTCGCTCAAAACCTTCCCCGAAGTGCGGGCCGAACTCATCGGCCTGCGCCAAGCCGTCCACGCCATGGGCTGCCGCCTGGCCGAGCCGTTCCTCCAGCTCGCCTTCCTCCCGCTCCCCGTCATCCCGCATCTCAAAATCACCGATTTCGGGATGGTCGATGTCGACCGCTTCGAACTGATCCACTGATCGACGCGAACCGTCATGGCGAGCCGGCAAAGCCGGCGCGGCGATCCATCTCCCCCCAGCAAATTCGTCCGTATTCGCCCCGTGCACCATCATTTGCGCCCCGAACGCGCCGCACCCATGCTAAGCGGAGCAATGACTGAACAACCGCCACCGCTCCTTTCAGGCAATCTGAAGCGCCGGAACTGGGGCCGCCTCATCCGGGACATTCTGCTGCTCCCGCCAGCCCTGCTTTACGTGATTATCGAGCGCGTCTTCTGGGTCGGCGCCAAACGCCTGCTCCGGGATGCCGCGCGCATCCAAAGCGTGCAGAGGCTGCAAACCAAGCTTCAAAAGCTCCCGGCCCCGGCCATTTTGCCCATGTTCCTGCTGCCGGAAATCTTCAGCCATATCGGCGGCTTCTGGGCCTCGGACTTGCTGGTCCGGCGGCAATGGGTCGCGGCCATGCTGGTCGGCATTTTCATCAAAGGCACAGCCACGCTCATGGAAGTCTGGATTTACCAGAGCTGCGAGGAAAAACTTCTTTCCATACGCTGGTTCGCCTGGCTGCACCTTCAGTTCATGCGCGGACGGGACTGGGTGGCCGAGCGCATGAAACCGGCCCGGGACGCCGTGCTCGCTTTGCTGCGCGGCAGCCGATCCGGCCTCGCCCGTCGGTTCGCCGCGCTCCGGCAGGTGCTCGCGGCGCGCCTCGGTCTCGGCCGTAAATAACACCGCTTTGCCGCCAGCGAATGCCAGCCCCGGCATCCGCTGCCATATCTTGCGCGTCGCGCCCGTTGTAAGGCCAACACGATCATTCGCAGGGAAGAGAGTGTCGCGTGGACGGAGGCCAAAATATTTCATGGGCGAAGAGCCCCGGACAATCCGCGCCCGCCAGCCCTAGAACCGCCTTCACGCTCACTTTGCTGGCAGTGCTTGCCTGGGGTTTCTCGCCCATCGGCACGCGCGAGATGGTCGGCTTCGGCGATTCTGCGTTGCCGCCCGTTGCTTTTACCGGGCTGCGCTACGCGCTCGCCGGCCTGATCCTCGCCCCCGGCCTCTGGCGCACCAGGGGCTGGAGCGGGGCGGACTGGCGGCTCGGCATCCTCTGCGGCCTCATCGGCGTCACCGGGTTCAACCTGCCTGCCACCATCGGCCAGCAAACCGTGTCCGCGGGCCTCACGGGCCTGCTGGACGCAACAGAGCCGTTGATGATCGTTGCCTTTACCGCCGCCATCCTCCGCCGCGCGCCCTCGCGCTGGACGTTCGGCGCCATGTTCCTCGGCCTCGCGGGAATCGCGCTGCTCGCTCGTGGCAGCGGCCCAACGCTGGGCGACCCGCGCGGCATCTTTCTCATCCTGCTCGGCGCAATGCTCTGGGGGCTTTATTGCGTGCTGGTCACCCCGCTCATCAACAAGCGCGGTGCGCTCCCGGTTACCGCCGTCACGGTTCTCGCCGGTGCCGTCCCCATGGTCATCGTGGGCGCGCCGCAAATCCCAGCCATGCTTGCGCAAATGCACGCGCTGCAATGGGAGGTCACCTCCGCTTTGGTCATCGGCACCTCCGTGGGCGCCATGCTGTGCTGGAATGCCGGCAGCGCCGCGCTGGGCGCGCAGCGCGCCGGTTGGTTCCTGTACCTGATCCCGCTGGTCAGCCTGATCGGGGGCGCCTTCCTGCTGGGCGAGCCCATCAAGCCTGTCGAGATATTCGGCGGCGCGTTAATCCTATTCTCCGTCGCATTATCGCAGAAATAGCAACGCCCAAGCATTTTTTAACGCCCAAGCATTTTTTGCCAAATCCGAAACGCTTGCTTGCCGCCTAATTTTGGGCGAGCAATTTCATCGGGTTGGCTGGAATGAAATAATTCCAGCCAACCCGATATTACTCTAGGCTCCCCAAAGGGAGGGCCACGCATGCCGTTACGAAATGCCATTGGTGACTGGATTGCCGATATCCCCGCCGGTTCCGGCCCGCGCTATCTTGCCATCGCCAATGCCATCGGTGCTGCCATGGATCGTGGTGCGCTGGCACCCGGTGACAGGTTACCGCCGCATCGCAGCCTCGCCGCTGCGCTGGGCGTAGACCTGACCACCGTGACCCGCGCCTATGCCGAGGCCCGCAAGCGCGGCTTTCTGGACTCCGCCGTTGGCAGCGGTACGTTCATTCGCCGCTTTTCGGGCGAGGACAGCCCGCAGGTCAGCGTCGATATGAGTATGAATATTCCGCCCGCGCCGGCCGATATTTCCCTGCGGGACATGCTGCGCGATGGTCTTGCCAAAGTTCTGCGCGGGGCGGATATCGCGACCCTTATGGCCTATCGCGCCGGTGCGGGCTCGCGGGAGGAGCGTGCGGCCGGGGCCGCCTGGCTCGCCCCCGTCTGCGGCCCGGTCCCGGCAGGTCGTATCCTGGTCTGTTCCGGGGCGCAGAGCGCCATGCTGGCCGTCGCCTCAAGCTTTCTCCGCGCCGGCGACGTCGTGGCGACTGAGGCGATGACCTATCCCGGCTTTCGCGCCCTCGCCGGGCATATGGGCCTGCGCATGGCCGGCGTAGCTACCGATTCCGAGGGCCTGCTGCCTGAAGCCCTGGACGAAATCTGCCGCCGTGACGCCCCGAAGGCGATCTACTGCACGCCCTCTATCCAGAACCCGACCGCAACCAGCATGAGCCTCAACCGGCGCGAGGCGGTGCTGGCCGTCGCCAGCCGGCACGCGATCCCGGTCATCGAGGATGCCGCCTACGCGCTTTATCCTCATAATCCGCTGCCCTCGCTCTCGGCCCTGGCGCCCAACCTCGTCTACCACATTGCCACCACCGCCAAATCGCTCTCGCCCGGCCTTCGCCTCGCTTATATCGTCCTGCCGGAGGACGTCCCGCCCGCCGCCGTCATCACCTCGTTACGGGCCACGTCCATGATGGCTTCGCCGTTGTTGGTCAGCCTTGTTACCGGATGGGTGCGGGACGGTACCGCCGCTGCCATTCTGGCCGGTATCCGCGCCGAGGCCGTGGCCCGGCAGAGCATCGCCGCCGCCATGCTCCCGCGCGAATTGATCGCCGCCCACCCGGAAGGCCTGCATATCTGGCTCACGCTGCCATCCGAATGGCCACGTACGGAATTCGTCAGCTATGTCCGCACCCAGGGCCTGGCACTGGTGCCGAGCGACGCCTTCATCGCCACGCCGGGCGCGCCAGTCCCCAATGCCGTCCGGGTTGCGCTCGGCGTCGCCGCCGACCACGGCAGGTTGACCCAGGCGCTCAAATCATTGGCATTCGCCCTGAAAACACGCCCAGCAAACCCATTTTCCGATATTGTATGATTAAATTTGATTCAATATTAGGCGTTAAGATGATTTAATTTCTACCATGCCCAAAATTGAGCCTAATATGATGACTTATAAAGCATGAATTTCGGCGAATATGATGGAAAATAAGGCATATATTTCAGTGTTGGCCTAAAATGTATGGGAATACGATCAATAATTGTATGTATTAAAATACAATAATCGTATGCGTTAGTTCAAAAATCACTGGCACAACCTTTGCTCTGGTTGAATTGCGGTCAGGTGTGACCGCCACAACAGGAGTTTCTGATGCCAAAAGTCGAGAAACAGCCGAACGCCACCGGTGATTATCTGGTCGATTACGAAGAGAAAGTCTTTGAGGACGTCAAAGCAGCGCCCGGCGAAAAAGCGCTCATTACCTTTCATACCGTCGCCTTTGAGGGTTCGATCGGCCTCGTCAACCTGCTGCAGGCCACGCGCATCCGCCGCAAGGGGTTCGAGACCTCCGTGCTGCTCTACGGCCCCGGCGTCACCCTTGGCGTGCAGCGCGGCTTCCCGCGTTTGGGCGATGAAGCTTTTCCCGGGCACCAGAATTTCAACAATCAGATTAAGAAATTTATGGATGAGGGCGGCAAGGTCTATGCCTGCCGCTTCGCCCTGCAGGCCCTTTACGGCCATGGCGAGGGGGCGCTGATCCCCGGCATCACGCCGATCAGCCCGCTGGATGTGCTGGACCTCATTTTGCTTCACCGGCGAGACAACGCCTTCATCCTCGATACCTGGACGCTCTGACGTGTCGCGCGCTGGACAAATCATCAAAGCCGCCGCGATCCAGCGCGCCCCGGTGCTGGACGATGGCTGGGGCACGGTGGAAATCGTGCTTCAATCCATCGCCGAGGCCGCGCGAGACGGTGCCCGGCTGATCGTCTTTCCCGAAACCTTCGCGCCATACTACCCGTATTTCAGCTTCGTGCAGCCCGCCGTCGCCATGGGGGCACGGCATATGAAGCTCTACGAGCACGCCGTCATTGTGCCCGGCCCGGTGACGGATTCCGTGGGCGCGGCCGCCAAGGCAGCAGGCGCCTATGTGCTGCTGGGTGTCACCGAGCGCGACCACGGCTCGCTCTACAACACCCAATTACTCTTCGGCGATGACGGCGAAATCCTCCTCAAGCGCCGGAAAATAACACCGAGCTATCATGAGCGCATGGTCTGGGGCATGGGCGATGCCAGCGGCCTCACCGTCGCGCAAACCGGCATCGGGCGCATCGGCGCGCTTGCGTGCTGGGAGCATTTCAACCCACTCGCCCGCTACGCCCTCATGGCCCAGCACGAGGAAATCCATTGCAGCCATTTCCCCGGCTCCATGGTCGGCCCCGTTTTTACCAACCAGATCGATGCCGCCATGCGCCACCATGCCGCCGAATCCGGCTGTTTCGTGGTCAACGCCACCGGCTGGCTGAGCGAAGCGCAGATCAAATCCATCACGCCGGACCCGGCCTTGCAGAAAACCCTTACCGGCGGCTCGCACAGCGCGATCATCTCCCCGGAAGGCACAAATCTCGTCCCCCCGCTGCGCGAAGGGCAGGGGATACTGATGGCCGATCTGGACTTCTCCCTCATCGCGAAGCGCAAGCGCATGATGGACAGCGTCGGCCATTACGCGCGCCCTGAACTGCTTTCGCTCGCCATCAACCGCCATGCCAGCACGCCGATGCACGAGGCAACATTCGGATTTTCGGAAGGATCGAATCATGGATCGCCATTTCCCGCAGATAACGCGCCTGCCCACCCAGCCCGATCATCTGATCTTGGAGCTGCAATCCTTCGGACTGCGGCTGACTGATGCGAGGGCCGGCCTCACCGCCCGCAAAGGCGGTGCCGGCCCCACCGATCATAAAGCCCTCACGATCGATGGGCGAACCGTCATGGTTCCGGTCTATACCGGTGCGGCAAAATCATCGCCCTTCGAGGCGACCGGCCCTGGGCTGGACGGGGTTGCCATATTGCTGAAACACGGCGCGCCTATCGCCAAAATCACCTATCCAAACCAGGCACGGTTCTACAGCCTGCAAACGCTGGACGGCATCCCGTATTGGAAAATCGCCCAGCTCCACGGCAAGGATGTCCTCGCCACGACCGTGCTGCAGAACTGTATCCGCTATGCGGACCGCGCCACCTCCTGCCAGTTCTGCGCCATTGGCCAATCGCTCGCGGAAGGCCGGACGATTGCCCATAAAACGCCGGAACAGCTGGGCGAGGTCGCCCGTATGGCCGTGCTGCTCGATGACGTGAAACATGTCGTCCTGACCACCGGCACGCCGAACGTGATCGACCGCGGCGCCGCCGTGCTCTGCGAGAGTGCGCGCGGCATCCGCGCCGCGGTGGACATTCCCATCCAGGGCCAGTGCGAACCCCCGCGCGACCATGGCTGGTTCCAGAAAATGCGGGATTCCGGCATCGACAGCCTGGGCATGCATCTGGAAGCGGTCACGCCGCAGGTCCGCGCCCGCATCATGCCTGGCAAAGCCACCGTCTCTCTCGCCCGCTATTTCGACGCTTTCGCCGCGGCGGTGGGCGTCTTTGGGCGCGGGCAGGTCAGCACGTATATCCTGGCCGGTTTGGGCGACACGGCGGCGGCAATTCTTGAGACCTGTGAGAAACTCCTGGCGCTCGGCGTCTACCCTTTCGTTGTTCCCTTCGTGCCCGTCTCCGGGACGCCGCTCGCTGATCATCCAGCCCCAGCACCGGAATTCATGCGCGCCATCCTGCCGCCGCTCGGCGCCATGGTCCGTGAAGCGGGCCTGCGCTCGGCCGATATCAAAGCCGGTTGCGGCAAATGCGGCGCCTGCTCCGCCCTGGCCAGCTACGAGGCATAAGGCGATGCCCCTGCTGAACGAGGCTTTGTCTCTGCCGATGTTCTTCACCCCCGGGGAATATCGCATCGAGCAGGCGCGCGCGCCCTTCCTGCGATCGGGCTGCTACGCGCTGCGGCGCGAAGTCTTCTGCCAGGAGCAAAGGATTTTTGAAGCCGATGATCTCGACGCGATCGACGATGCCTGCCTGCTGCTCGCCGCTTCATCCTGCATGTTTGGCCATCATGATGCCGTCGTCGGCACGGTGCGCCTGCACGAGCCCGAGCCTGGCCTCTGGTGGGGCTCGCGCCTCGCCGTCGCCAGACCCTTCCGCCGCGTCGGCGGCCTGGGCGCGGCACTCATCAAACTTGCCGTTGGCACCGCGAAATTTCACAACGCACAGATCTTCCTGGCCCATGTGCAGAAGCAGAATTTACAACTTTTCCAGTCGCTGAATTGGGCGGTGCTCGACGAGAAAAATATTCACGGCAAGCCGCATTACCTCATGCAGGCCGATATCTCGGCCTATGACGCCATCGGCCATGTCGCCCTCTCGGTCTTGCCGAAATGAATCTCGAAGCCCTCACCGCGCTGCTACAAAACGCCAAAGGCGTTACCCATAAGCGCGATATCGCACCGATTCTGGAAACCCTGAATCTCGGTGCCGATACCGCGATCCAAGTCGGAGACGATTGCGCCGCCATCCCCGATGGCGATGGCTTTCTGCTGCTTGCCATCGAAGGCTTCATGCCCGAATTCATCGCCGCCGATCCGCAATTCGCCGGCTATTGCGGCGTGATGGTGAACCTGTCGGACATCGCCGCCATGGGCGGCCGCCCGATCGCGGTGGTGGACGCGATCTGGAGCGCTGATTCTGCCGCCGCGCGCCCCGTCCTTACCGGCCTGAAAAATGCCGCCTCGCGGTACAATATTCCGATTGTCGGCGGCCATACCAACACCCGCGCCGGCATCAACCTTCTTTCCGTCGCCATATTGGGCCGCGCGCAAAACCTGTTGACGAGTTTCGACGCCAGGCCTGGCGAAGAACTTGTTGCCGCCATCGATCTGCGTGGCTATATGCGCGATCCCGCCCCATACTGGGACGCCTCCACCAACGCAGAGCCCGCTTGCCTGCGCGCCGATCTCGACATTCTACCGGCGATCTCGGAAGCCAAACTCTCTGCCGCGGCGAAGGATATTTCCATGGCCGGCATTATCGGCACCATCGTCATGCTGCTTGAAGCGTCGCGTCTCGGCGGCTTCATCGACCTTGCCCAGATCCCCCGCCCGCCAGGCATCGCGCTGGAGCGCTGGCTCACCGTCTTTCCCAGCTACGGCTATGTGCTGAGCGTGAATCCTGAACATAGGCAAGCCGTCATCGCGCGCTTCGCCGCACGCGGCATCGCCGCGGCGGTGATTGGGCGCACGGATGCCAGCCGCATTGTCCGGTTGCGCGACGGCACGGAAGAATCCGTTTTCTGGCAGCTTGGCGAGCACGCGCTGATCGGCTGCGCCGCATGAACATACCGGAGCGAAAATATGCCTGAACTCCATTTCCGGCTACGCTGGCCAGATGGCGGCGAGAGCACGCACTACTCCCCGTCCAGCGTGGTACTGGACTATTTCTCCGCAGGTCAGGAATATGAAATCACGGATTTTCTTTCCCGTGCCCGGGCCGCGCTCACCCGCGCCTCGGCGCGCGTGCAGGAAAAATATGGCTATGCCTGCACCCGCGCGCGGAGCAGCCTGGATGCCATTGAGCACCACGCCGTTCCCTTCACCGCGCGGGCAGAGCTTCGCGTCAAACTTCTGGAGTTCCTGGCATGAGCGCCACGGCGTTAAAACCTGCCGCACCCGGCCATTACCCCGTTATCATCATCGGCGGGGGGCAGGCGGGGCTGTCGCTCTCATGGTACATGGCCCAACACAATATCGGCCATCTGGTGCTGGAGCGCGGCGTTGCCTTCCATGCGTGGAAGCACCAGCGCTGGGATAGTTTCTGCCTTGTCACCCCCAACTGGCAATGCCAGCTCCCCGGCTACAGCTATGCCGGTAAAGAGCCCCATGGATTCATGGTGAAATCGGAAATCATCGATTTCGTCGAGGGCTTTCGCGACTCCTTCGACCCGCCGATCCTGGAGGGGGTGGAGGTAACCCATCTCACCCGAAAGCCGACGCATTTTGCACTGGAAACCACCGCCGGCGCGTTCACCGCTGGAGCCGTCTGTATCGCCACCGGCGGCTATCATACCCCGATCACGCCGCGCATGGCCGAGCGCCTGCCACCGCGCATCACGCAGCTCCACGCCAATGAATATCGCAACCCGGCTCAGCTTCCTCCGGGCGCGGTGCTCGTCGTCGGTACCGGGCAGTCTGGCTGCCAGATCGCGGAAGATCTGCATCTCGCGGGCCGTCAGGTCCATCTCTGCGTTGGCGGCGCGCCGCGCGTTTCACGCTTTTATCGCGGGCGGGACGTGGTGGACTGGCTGCAGGACATGGGCCATTACGACCTTACCGTGGCGGACCATCCGATGCAGGAGGGCGTGCGCGGCAAAGCCAATCATTACGTTACCGGCCGCGACGGGGGACGCGATATTGATCTGCGAAAATTCGCCATGGAAGGCATGCAGCTCCACGGCCATATGGAAAATGTCTCTGGCGAGACCATTGGTTTTTCAGATGATCTCAAGCGAAATCTCGATGAAGCCGATCGCGTGAATGAACGCATCAAGGACAGTATCGACCAATTCATCGCCAAGCAGAACATCGCGGCACCGGAAGAATCACGCTATATCCCGCTCTGGCATCCTCCGGCGCAGGACCCGCCGGTCAACCTCGCATCCGCCGATGTCAACACTATCATCTGGTGCGTCGGTTATGCGCCGGACTTCTCCTGGGTGCATGTGCCGGTCTTCACAGGTCGCGGCGCCCCCACCCATCTTCGCGGCGTCACCGCCGTCCCCGGCATGTATTTCCTTGGCCTACCCTGGCTGAACAGCTGGGGCTCGGGCCGCTTCGCCGCCATCGCGCGAGATTCAGAATATCTCGCCAATCATATCGCAGAACGCGAATCGCAAATGGCAGATTTGCAAAAAATCGAGGCTTAACCGCGCAAATGCTCTTTCAATCTCGGCATTAATTCCACCAGATTGCACGGGCGATGCCGCGAATCGAGCTGGAAGCGCAGAATATCGTCCCATCCATCTTTCACGGCGCCGGTACTGCCGGGTAGGGCAAATAAATAGGTCCCGCCTGCAACGCCGCCAACCGCGCGGGATTGTATCGTTGAGGTACCAATTTTCTGGTAGGAAAGCATCCGAAACAATTCCCCGAATCCCTCGATGGTTTTTTCCATCACCCGTGCAAAAGCCTCAGGCGTCACATCTCGTCCGGTAACGCCCGTACCGCCGGTCGTAATCACCACGTCGACATTCGCATCGGCGATCCAAGCCCGTAGCTGCGTCTCGATGATATTTGCATCGTCCC